>ENA-OROU01003433-OROU01003433.1-human-gut-metagenome-genome-assembly--contig:-NODE-3433-length-10101-cov-3.827394_pt1 | contig 10101 bp, 8 predicted proteins | sample MGYA00242131_ERZ509054 | MGnify/ENA primary metagenome ERZ509054 (study PRJEB26280, sample SAMEA2338749) | human gut metagenome | biome: human gut; feature: human-associated habitat; material: faeces... | reverse complement strand
AAATCAAAAGAAATCATGTTAAGAATATCTGTGCTCAGATGTGCCTCTTGTGGAATATATCCAAGCTGTTTCAGTCGGTATCCTGCTGCTTCAAATGAAACATTAAATACGGAAGCTACTTCTTCGGCCAATGCATAATGATAAAAAATCTGTTTTAATCCTGGTCGTTTAAAATTGTCAGCCACCATCCGCACCATCGAAACAGGCATCAGAACTGCAGATGATAACGCATTTGCCTGCCATTCCATCCATTCTCTGTCCGTCCAGCTTTTCGATGTCCGGCAGTCCATCTTCTTTGTATCTACACGGCACTGAACCATTGGTGCCGGAGTTTCTCCCATCAGGTCAAACAGTGTTATCTGGTCAGGATCATATGCAAAATATTCTTTATGTAAAAACTCATGCCCTGCCTCGTGTCCCATTGTAAAACGATATCTGTGTTCCTGATTTTCTTCCAAGAGCGTCTTATCGATTATCACGGTATGTGCTTTTGCACTGATATAATCCGCACAATTATTCTGCGGATCATATATAGGTACTTTGTCTGTATCATTAAACACCGTCATACCAAGATAAACCCCGCAGTGCGACAGGTACTGAAAGTCCTGATCCATTCCAAGATAATCCTGTGCCAACAAATCGATATCTATTTCCTGCGGAAATTTTAATGCTTCCGGCATAAAATCCCCGACAATGTTCTGTCCGATAACATCAATCTCTCTTCTGCTTAACACTGGTGCTCCAGATCTCTTTCTTTTAATTTCAGGTCTATACATATATAGGTTCTTACCCCTTTCGCTTTCTCAGTTCCTCGACAAACTGGTTCCATTCTTCTTCTCCTGCATCCAAGTCCCTCGCCGTCCTCAAAGCTGCACTGACATAGTCCCGTTCCATAATATATTCTGGAAGATCTGGTGCTACGGCATTTCTCTTCTTTCCAGCAAGGTCAAGCATCTGCGCGTTCTCTTCTTTTGACAAATTCAGTATCTTTGCGAGTTGGGTAAGTTTTTCCATATCGAAGGGGTTGCGTCTGTCTTTTTCTACATCAGTTAAAAACGGTGCGGATACGCCTAACATATCAGCCATTTTCCTCAGTGTGATTTTCTTTTCAACTCTCTTCTTGCTTATAAATTCTCCAAAATTCGCATACATCATAATTTTCACCTTTTCTTTGTTTTCACTTTTCTTTTCGTTTTCGCTTTGTTTTTCGCTTTTTAACTTTTTCGCATTTTCACTTTTTATATCGGTATTCATTTATTAGCACGCTTGCTTGTTCGCTAACTTGCTAACTAAAGTATATAAAATTTGAAGGGGATTGTCAATCATATTTTTTTGCAAAATGATCCCCTTCCATTTACTTTAGTGTATGTAATCATATGGAGAACGATATCCCGTCCTTTTTTCTGTCTTTCTATGTATGGAAGAATCCGCATCTTCATAGCTTGCAAAAAGCCTATTGCTTCTCACTTGGATGCCACCTCTTGTGCCAAACCGGATTATATAAAAATTTCCGTTCCGCTTAACTATAGTCACTTCACGGATAATCCGATTGCTCTCGACAATATAAGCTGTCGAACCGATTTCAAATGTCATGTAACCATCGCCTCCTAATACTGCGGTCAGTCAAGGGAAAGTGAACCAACCTGATAGTGTTACTCTGCGATATGTATCCTAACGTAGCGATGATTTTATTATAAGAACACATGTTCGATTTGTCAAGTTGTAAATCGTCTTCCAAAGATACTGCAGACAAATTTCTCCAATATGGAATCAAACGTACCTCCAGCAACATCACCATTTATTATTTCTTTCCGCTTATCAGCATAAGTTATCTGAAGGTTATAACTACAACCGTCACACACCTGTCTTTCAATAACATTCTTCTCCCATAATGGAGCTCCTATGATTTTTTGCAGACTGCATGCAAGTCTGTATACCTTCTTTTCAGATACCTTCTCTTCCGTCTTAAACTGATATTTACGATTCTGTCCTTGGTATGTATATTCTTTACACCTTCCATCAGGATATATTTCATATACCCATGACTGTTGGGAGTCTATCGTGCACGGACCATTCTCAACAACTTTATATCGTATTTTTGTGATCTGAGTAGCTGGGAGCAGTTCCTTTGACCATCGGCATCCGCAGTCAAGGCATCCATAATCCTCGTATGGCATTCCGTCTATCATCTCACATCCACCTAGGATAAGTTCTCCTCGCTCTTCTGCTTCAAACGCTTCATGAGACGGATAACCATATAATATTAGTGCAGTCCTGCCTGATCTGCATTTTGGACAAATGACCATTACTTTCACCTTCTGCTTACAAAATACTAATTTTCATTCATTATTTCACAGTTTTCAATTTCCCTTAAAGTGTGACCATTTTCATCTTTCCATCGAGTCAATCCATTATCACTTTTACCAACAACAAACATCGCAGCACCTGATGGACTTGAAAAAAGCATATCGTCCTGCAATATACCATCTACAATATTACTGGTACGTCTTTGCTCTTTTATTGTGTCTGGAACAGTGCTATCATCTACTGGAGATATTTGGCTTCCTTTTAGTACAATAAATCCTTCAGATGTGATAGTTCCCTGTGCCTCAATTTTTCCTATATTTTTTATGACACGCTCCAGATATAGTTTTAAATCTTCTTTTTTCTCCGTATCACCAACTGTATCTTCTTTTGGAATAGCATTAGTATATGCATCCAATACCTTATAGCCAAGTGCATTAATTAGTACTTTTACATTATCAACAAATTCTTCCATACTTGCAACTTGGGATTCTTTTAGCACAGTATTTTTATATGTGTTTTTTGTGAGAACCTCATATCTATTACACTTTCTTGCAATTTCAACAAAGCGATTTTCAAGATACCTAATCAACGCTTTATTAAGGTCTCTTCCAATAAATATAACTGCTGTATTCCAGTAATACTTTTCTTTCTCTGCCTGTGCATCCCTTAAATGCTGAACTAATCGTTCCTTTACGTTTTCTGCTTCTCCTATATATACAGAATCTTTCCCGTTATCTTCTTTGCAGAACAAAAAATATACTCCAGCTTGCTTTATATCGTCTCTATTACATGCAGATACCTCGATCCGTGGAATTTTGATAGCTTTACCATTCCAGTTTGACAATTCTGCCGTTATTAAGCTATCTGCAGTGCCATTGACCAGAAATAGTTCTATTGATTTACCATATGCCATATCTTAAGCCCTCCGTAATTTTTAATTAGTAAAGGTAGATGAACCACCGATACCAAAATACTTTTCAAAGAAAGTCTTCAGCTTGTCAATGACACCCTGTTTCTTCTTGGCTCTGCCACCACCGCCAAAGCGTGAAATCGGTGGCATAAGTTTATCTATGTCCGTTCCGGCTGTTTTGATCTCTCCGTCACGGAACGCATTCTCCATGAACTTCCGTGTATCTTCCGGCTTCAGCTTTTCTTCCGTGATAATCGCATTAAGGTCATGGTCTCGCTGTTCCACCACATACTCATGCCATTCATTCATGACATCATCCACATCATTGATTCCTGCAATAAAGGTTTCAATGAGCTGCTTCTTGCTGCGCAGTTCCGGACTGGCATCAATCGCCTTATTAATGGTAATCAGGACTTCCTTATCTTCGCAATGAGTATCATGATACTTCTTTACAAGCATGAGAATATAATCAATATTAATTTCTATCTGCCGGATCAGTTCAATCTCAAATACTACATCATCCGTAATATCCGCGCTTTCCTGACGCTTGTGTTTCCACTCATCACGCAAGTCCTGATAGCGTCCAAGGTAATCCTGTAAATCACGTTCAGAAATCAGCTCTTTCCCCTTGAAATCATCAAAGGAAAGCAACAGATTTCTCATACGGAGAATTGCACCAAACAAAGCAATAAAATCCTTCTGGTTCTGTTCTCCGACAATCTGTGGCTCTGACAAAGGAAACTTATTATTCAAATCTTCCATCATGCCCACATACCCCGGCATTGGCTTACCATCCACAGATTCATATCCGTAATAATAATCCTTAAAGCTCTGTAACAAAACAATGCCTCCGGCATTCTTGTCTCCGAACAGGGAAATGGCACTATCCACTCGCTTTTGCAGATTTCGGAAGCATACAATATTTCCAAAAGTCTTGATTGAATTCAAAATACGGTTGGTACGAGAAAATGCCTGTATCAATCCGTGCATTTTCAGATTCTTGTCTACCCACAGCGTATTCATGGTTGTAGCATCAAAACCTGTCAGGAACATATTCACTACGATCAGAATATCTAGCTCCTTGTTCTTCATGCGAAGTGACACATCTTTATAGTAATTCTGGAATTTATCACTTGAGGTATCGTAATTCGTATGGAACATTTCATTATAATCCTTGATGGCTTTTTCCAGGAATTCTCTGGACGGCTGATCGAGGGCAGATGTGTCCTCTGAATTTTCTTCATCCAGAATACCATCCGATTCTTCCTCATTCGCACCATAACTAAAAATGGTTGCGACACGCAATTTCTTGGTCGGGTCTGCTGCCATCTGCTTTTTGAATTCTTGATAATATAGTTTGGCCATCGGAACGCTTGATACTGCAAAAATGGAATTAAAACCGCTGATACGCTGTTTCTGCTTGATTTCCTCTACCTCATCCCGTTTGGCAGAAGCCACCTCTGCAATATTAGTCAACGTATTATATATGTAAGTTTTATCCCCACGATAGGTCTTCTGGTCAAAATGATCCAATATATACTGTGTCACAATTTGGATTCGATCAGGAGCCATCATAACCTTTTCACGGTTGATGTCCCAGACCATCTCATCTGTGATTTCTTCCTCCATATCCATCGTTGTAATATAATCCACCCGGAATGGAAGAACATTTTTATCGTTAATCGCATCTACAATCGTATAACTGTGAAGCTGATCCCCAAAGGTCTGACCTGTGGTAAAGAACTCAGGATTCTTAGCTCTGCCAGAATTAACAGCGAAAATCGGTGTTCCTGTAAATCCAAACAGATGATATTTCTTGAAATTCTTCACAATCGCAGTGTGCATATCTCCAAACTGACTGCGGTGGCACTCATCAAAAATAATAACGATATGTTTCGTATACACTTCATGCCCCGGATTCTTTTTTATAAACGTAGCCAGTTTCTGGATTGTAGTAATGATGATATGTGCGTCTGGGTCTTCCAACTGCCGTTTTAATATGGCTGTCGAGGTATTGCTGTTGGCCGCACCTTTTTCAAAACGGTCATATTCTTTCATGGTCTGGTAGTCCAGATCCTTACGGTCAACCACAAACAGCACCTTATCAATATAAGTCAGCTTAGATGCCAGCCTTGCCGTTTTAAATGAAGTCAACGTTTTACCAGAACCTGTAGTGTGCCAAATGTAACCACCACCTTCAACACTGCCATACTTTTTATAATTATTGGCAATTTCGATACGATTAAGAATCCGCTCCGTAGCCGTAATCTGGTACGGACGCATAACCATCAGCATATTCTCTGACGTAAAAATACAGTATTTCGTAAGGATATTCAGAATCGTATGCTTTGCAAAAAAAGTCTTTGTAAAATCAATCAGATCAGGAATCACACGGTTATTTGCATCTGCCCAGAAGCAGGTAAATTCAAAACTGTTACTTGTTTTGGTCTTACTTGCTCCCCGTTTCTCATGTTCTTTTTCTGCATTCCGTCTGGTACTGTTGGAATAATACTTTGTGTTTGTACCATTGGAAACGACAAAAATCTGAATGTACTCATACAGTCCGCATCCTGCCCAGAAAGACTCCCTCTGGTAGCGGTTAATCTGGTTGAAAGCCTCACGGATGGCAACGCCTCTGCGTTTCAGTTCAATATGTACAAGAGGCAGACCGTTTACCAATACTGTAACATCATAGCGGTTGTCATGCTTTGCACCATTTTCCGTACCAATCACATACTGATTGATGACCTGCAACCTGTTGTTATGAATGTTCTTTTTATCTATGAGTGTAATATTCTTGGAAGAGCCGTCATCACGAGTCAGGACTTGGACATTATCTTCCTGTATCTTCCGAGTCTTTTCCACAATATGCTCATTGGGATTGGCAACGGCATTTTTGAAAAAATCATCCCACTCGGTGTCTGAAAACTGATAGTTATTCAATTCCTCTAATTTCATACGGAGATTGGCAATCAGATCTTTCTCCGTATGAATAGGCAAATATTCATATCCCTGTTCACAGAGCAGACGGATAAACTCCTGTTCCAATGCTGCTTCACTCTGGTAACTGTCAGAACGCTTCTTGACTGGCTCATATTCTGTGACAACGGTATTCTCCGATGTCTCCGCTACAATATTAAAGTACGGCACATCCTCGCCTCCTTACTTCGGTAATTCTTTAAAGGATAACAGCCTATCCCTGTAATATTCATACTGCTTCTGACGTGCTTCGATTTCTGCCGGAAGTCCTGCGGACAGGTCATTGCAGAGGGTATCAAAACGATCGAGAATTTCCACCATACGCTGTTGATCCTGTAATGATGGAATCGGTAATTCAATGCTATTAAGCATTTCGCCACTTACATGCGGAACACCTGCACCACGTTTCATAACATTTAGTTCTGACTCCATATTTTTCAAAACATAGTATAAAAATTTTGTAGTAATTAACTCACTTTTTTCTTCATAGCCAAATCCATCTGTAACGAAAATTTTCTGATTCCAATAGGAAACAAATCCCGCTGATGCGCCACTTCGTGCAACCACCACAATTTCTCCATCATGGTTGTACTTATCAATATAGTATGCCGGTTCTTGTCCTCCAAGAATTACTGGGATAGTTCCCTCTTTTGTGTTTTTCTTTGTGATGTATTCTCCCCTAAATACATTTGCTACTTTTCCCAATGGTAACACAGCATAACCAAACACATACTGAATGAGCTTAATTGCGCTCAGCTCTGTCTGTCTGTCTGTCTGTCTGTCTGTCTGTCTGTCTGTCTGTCTGTCTGTCATGAGCATGCTGCCTGTTTCAGCAAATGTCAAGAGCAAATCTCGATAATATTCATATTGCTTCTGGCGTGCTTCAATTTCGGCTGGCAAGCCAATATTCAGGTTAGTACAGATAGCTTCAAAATTATCAAGTACATTTGCATACTTTTCCTGTACATCCAATGATGGTAATGGAATCTGAATTTCTTTAATGGATGGTACATTTGAATGTACCACTTTACTTTTAACTTTACCTTTACTTTTCTGCATTCTTGCTTCTGTTGTTGCAAGCACATGAGCCAAATATCTGGGATTTTGCTTATGCTTCATTACAACGATATCCCCGCCTGCTAAGCATTTCTCGTGTCCAATATATGCTACGGACTTTGCGATATCCTCAACACTCTCTCCTGTAATTGCAAAAAGAATATCCCCATTTTCAAAGTACTTTGGTGATTTAACAAAATCAAGTTTTGTATATGAAACGCATTTATCAAACCAGGTGTTATATGTTGTATAAATTTCTCCATAGCGAACACACGGAATGCCAGTATCGGTAACTTCATCACGTTTAATGCCAGATCCACGATAAAATTCAGTAGCAATATCTCCTAATTTTACGATTGGAATATTCTTTTTTACAGAAAGAAGTTCATCCCTATAAAATTCGTATTGTTTCTTCCGAGCTGTAAGCTCGGCTGTAAGCTCGGCTGTAAGCTCGGCTGTAAGTAACGTGAAAGAGTCCAAAATATGGACTATTTCACGTTGTACCTCCAGAGGAGGTACAGGCAAGTTTATTCTCGCCATCACATTGCTCATCAATTTTGGATTACCCATTCCAGAATTAACATAATGCGGAGCTTCCCTATTAAGAATATAATAAAGGTATTTGGTATCCACATCTTTTGATATATTATCTATAACCCCACAAACATTTGTAACACTGAACTTTCCACTTCTATAAAATACAGTCCCCGCATTTGCCCCATCTGTAGTCCATGTTAAGTACTCTCCATCAAACATATATGTGGTTATCGCCCCTAGCTTACCATCATTTTCTGTTTGTGATGAATATACAGGATATTCTCCTGCATTTTCCTTTAGATACTCTTTAGACATAACTTTTCCCCGACTTATTTTAGCTATATCTCCAACTTTTCTATATTCTACTCCATTCGGGCAAAGCTCAGTTGTCAATTCATCTAATATGCTCATGCATCCACCTCGATTTCTGCAATGATTTTATCAATCTCATCACGAAGTACTTGCTCACGGGCAACAATTTCCTTGATTTCCGCATTCAGCTTCTCAATATCAATTTTTTCTCTTGTATCTTCGGCTTCAACATATGTAGACACAGACAAATTGTAATCATTTTCAGCCACTTCCTCATGATTTGCCAGATGTGCAAAATGTTCTACTTCTTCCCTCCTTGCAAACACATCTACAATACGATCAATATTTTCTGGTGTAAGTTTATTGTTGTTAGTAACCTTTACACATTCGTTTGTCGCATCAATAAACTGTATTTTATTATCTGTCTTATTCTTTTTCATTACCATAATACAGGTTGCAATCGAAGTTCCAAAGAATAAATTACTTGGCAGCTGAATAATACAATCTACATAGTTATTATCCACTAGATACTTACGAATTTTTTGTTCAGCGCCACTACGATACATAATACCCGGAAAGCATACGATAGCAGCAGTTCCGTTAGATGCAAGCCATGATAAGCTATGCATAATAAACGCCATATCTGCCTTTCCTTTCGGTGCAAGAACTCCAGCCGGTGCAAACCGTGGATCGTTGATAAGCAAAGGATTATCATTTCCCGCCCACTTGATAGAGTATGGCGGATTAGACACAATCAGCTCAAATGGCTCGTCATCCCAGTGTTGTGGACTGAGCAATGTATCTTCACAGGCTATATCAAATTTATCAAATCCCACATCATGCAGAAACATATTAATACGGCACAAATTGTAGGTTGTGATATTGATCTCCTGTCCATAAAAGCCATTACGGATAGCATCTTTTCCCAGAATTTTCTCAGCCTTCAAAAGCAATGAACCCGAACCACAAGCAGGATCATATACCTTATTGATTTCTGTTTTACCTACAGTTCCAAGCCGCGTGAGCAGTTCGGATACATCTGCCGGAGTAAAGAATTCCCCACCAGATTTTCCTGCATTTGATGCATACATAGTCATAAGGTACTCATACGCATCCCCGAAGGCATCAATAGAATGATCCTTCACCTCTCCTAGATTCATCTCTCCTACACCATTCAACAGTTTAACAAGTTTTTCATTTCGCTTTGCAACTGTAGAACCCAGTTTATTACTGTTAACATCGTAGTCATCGAACAATCCGGCAAAGTCGCTCTCTGCCTCACTTCCTTTTGCTGATTCTTCGATGTGACGGAACACGCGCTCCAGTGTTTCATTTAAATTTTCGTCATTTGCAGAATTGGCACGGACATTGCAGAAAAGCTCACTCGGAAGGATAAAAAAACCTTTTTCTTCTACCAATCCCACTCTTGCTTCTTCTGCATCCTCATCCGGCATTTTTGCAAAATCAAAATCTGTGTTGCCCGCATCAATCTCACCGCTATTTATGTAATTACACAGGTTTTCGGAAATATAACGATAAAACATCGTGCCAAGAACATAATTTTTGAAATCCCAGCCGTCAACTGCTCCACGCAGTTCATCTGCAATTGCCCATATTGCACGATGAAGTTCCTCTCGTTCCTGTTCCTTTTTGGTATCAACCATTCTCTTTTCCTCCGTCATTTTTAATATCAGACAGTTCTTCTTTATTTATTATACGTCTTGGATCTATCGGTTTTTCTGCATCCTTTGGTATCATCCACATTCGCCCGATAAGAACAGCACCTTTAACTCTGCCTTCCTTGCAAAATACTGCAACTCTTCTTTGCGAAACATTCCATTTTTTTGCCATTTCCGCTGATGATAAATAATCCATTCGTTTTCCTCCATCAATTCCAACAAATGATATTAAAAATATTATATTCGAGATTACGAATAGTTGCAAGCTAATTTAAGCCCCATATTTCATTTGCTTTAGTTATAACCAAACGCCCATCCTCG
>ENA-OROU01003430-OROU01003430.1-human-gut-metagenome-genome-assembly--contig:-NODE-3430-length-10104-cov-2.774007_pt1 | contig 10104 bp, 8 predicted proteins | sample MGYA00242131_ERZ509054 | MGnify/ENA primary metagenome ERZ509054 (study PRJEB26280, sample SAMEA2338749) | human gut metagenome | biome: human gut; feature: human-associated habitat; material: faeces... | reverse complement strand
ACTGGATAAGAAGAAATAGAAAGGGATGAGCCGAGGCTCATCCTTTTTTTGATAGATCGCAACTGTTCAGTACCTTCACAGTGGCTCTTGAATGGTTACGTCAGAGCCACTGAACTTAAATAGCTGTTATGGTATTCTTTTTTGAAGGTCACATCTTCGATGAACCAGTCCGGCGGGGTGAAAGTGTTGGCGGCTTCCTCTGTGGGAAACTCCACCTCGGCGAGGATCATGCCGGCGAAGGTCCCGGAGAAGAGATCCAGCTCAATCGTGAGGACGTCGTCCAGAGGGATGAGATAGCGCCGTTTGGTGATGACATTGCCGTCGGCTTTGGCCTTGAGATGCTCGTAGGCTTCCCTGGTGAGGGGCAGGTTGTACTCCTCGTGGGCCATCATGCCGCTGGACTTGTAGGTGAGAATGTAGCGGTCGTCCTGGCGGCGGATGCGGACCACCGGAGCGGTACAGAGATAGGCCTGCTCGATATCGTGGTAGGCGTAAGTTTCCAGATTTTCCGGAAGCTCACGGATCAGGTATTTGCGTTCGATTTCCATAAAAAAACCTCCTTTTACGGGGAAGTTTACCATAAATGAAAAATCTTGTAAATCACTTGTATCACAGCCGGAGATTTGCTAAGATAGGCGGTGACAACGTTTGACAGGGAGCTGAATCAGGCATCCCGGACAAGGAGGAAAGAATATGAGTAAGGTATATGTATTTCTTGCAGACGGTTTTGAAGAGATCGAAGGTCTTACTGTGGTAGACCTTTTAAGAAGGGCAGGCATTGAGACGATTACGGTTTCCGTTATGGGACGGGAGGAAATCATCGGTTCCCACCGGATTCCGGTGACAGCGGATACCCTCATCGGAAAGGTACACCCGACGAAGGAAGATATGCTGGTGCTTCCGGGAGGCATGCCGGGAACTCTGCATCTGGGAGACTGTGAGGGCCTCAAGGGCTTCCTTATGAAAGCAGCTGAGGAAAACGGCCGGATCGCAGCAATCTGTGCGGCGCCCACGGTTCTCGGAAAGCTTGGCTTATTAAATGGAAGAAAAGCCATCTGCTACCCGGGCATGGAGGATGGTCTTACCGGCGCTGAAGTGACCGTTGAACCGGTTGTGACCGATGGAAACATCACGACCTCCAGAGGTCTTGGCACCGCGATTCCCTTTGCGCTTCGCCTCATTGAGGAACTCTCCGGAAAAGAGACGGCGGACAGGATCGCCGAGAGCGTCGTTTATCAGGCGTAAGGAGGCTGAACAATCATGTGGACGAGAGAAGAGTTAAAGATCCGGGCGAAAAATGTTCTCCGGGGCTGTTTCTGGTCAGCAGTCGTTGTGGCACTGATCACCGGCATCCTCACGGGAAGTTTTTCCAGCAGCCGCTCCAATGTGCAGAATGCCCGGGAAATCAATTACAATGAGATTCAGAGCGGCGGAGAGAGCCTTGTGGACAGTGCAACCCAGATGATTACCGGAAGCGGTCACCAGACGGAAAATCTCCTTGCGAGAGTGGCTGGAATGAGTTTTGGCCTGGTGTTCCTGGGAGTCGGCATCAGCGTTATGCTTCTGGGCCTTGCCTTTGGTATTCTGGTGGGCAGTCCGATCGAGGTGGGAGCCAGCCGTTTCTTTATGCGAACCAGGGAAGAGAGCACCGGCATGGGCGAGCTTTTCTGGGCTTTCCGTCAGGGGCAGCTCTGGCATATCGTCCTCATCATGCTGGTGATGAAAGTGAAGATTTTTCTCTGGGGACTTCTTTTTGTGATTCCGGGCATTGTGAAATCCTACGAGTACCGGATGGTTCCCTATATTCTGGCGGAAAATCCAAATCTTCAGATGTCTGAGGTCTTTGCTCTCAGCCGTGAGATGACGATGAATCAGAAGATGAATATTTTTGTGTTGGATCTTTCCTTTATCCCCTGGCAGCTCCTTTCCAGCGTCACCCTCGGACTGGCCGGAATTTTCTGGGTAAATCCCTATACGCGGGCTACGGAAGCGGAGCTTTACGCCGTCCTCCGGCAGAATGTTCTGGACTCAGGCTTTGCCAACGGTTTTACTCTGCCGGGTTTTGGAAGCGGTACCGGTACTTTTTAAAAAAAAGAGTGGCTTTTTCTTTTGAATTGTGCTATAGTACTAAAATGACTGTAAGTATGGAGAAGTCTGTCAAATCAGCACCATGGCACAGAGCAGGGGGAAGAACAACCCCATAATCAAGCAGAACCGTTTGAAAAGACGGACTGCAAAAAACATAGAAACTTAGGAGGAGAAACACACCATGAGTTTACAGGTTGAAAAACTGGAAAAAAACATGGCGAAGCTGACCATCGAGGCTTCTGCCGAGGACTTTGAAAAAGCAATTCAGAAAGTATATCTGAAAGCCAGAGGAAGAATCAATATCCCGGGCTTCCGTAAAGGTAAAGCACCGCGCAAACTGATCGAGAAAATGTACGGCACAGGCGTTTTCTACGAAGATGCTGCTAACGATCTGATCCCTACTGCTTACGCAGAGGCTCTGAAGGACTGCGATCTTGAGATCGTTTCCCGTCCGGAGATCAATGTAACCCAGATCGAGTCCGGCAAACCCTTCATCTTCACTGCAGAGGTTGCTGTGAAACCGGAAGTTACTCTTGGCGAGTACAAAGGCGTAGAGGTTGAGAAGAGCGACGTTGAAGTAACTGACGAGGACATCAACAAAGAGGTTGACAAGGAGAGAGAGAACAACTCCAGAACCATCGATGTAGATGACAGAGCAGTTGAGAGCGGCGACATTATCAAGCTTGACTTTGATGGTTCCGTAGACGGCGTTCCCTTCGCTGGCGGAAAAGCTGAGAACTACACCCTGACCATTGGTTCCGGAAGCTTCATCCCGGGCTTCGAGGATCAGCTGATCGGTACCAAGATCGGTGAGGACAAAGACGTTACCGTTACTTTCCCGGAGGACTATCATGAGAAGAGCCTTGCAGGAAAAGAAGCCGTATTCAAATGCAAAGTAAATGCAATCACTGTAAAAGAGCTTCCGGACGCTGACGACGAGTTCGCAAGCGAAGTTTCCGAGTTCGAGACCCTCGCTGAGTACAAAGAGGACATCAAGAAGAAACTGACCGAGAAGAAAGAGAAAGAGGCAAGAGCAAAGAAAGAAGCTCAGGCCGTTGAGAAAGCAGTAGAGAATGCCACCATGGAGATCCCGGATGCCATGATCGACACCCAGGTTCAGAGCATGATGGAAGATTTTGCCAGAAGAATGCAGTCTCAGGGTCTTTCCCTGGAGCAGTACTTCCAGTTCACCGGCATGGATGCAAAGAAGATGCATGACCAGATGAAACCGGAAGCTCTGAAACGTATTCAGAACAGCCTGGTTCTTGAGGCTGTAGCAAAAGCAGAAAACATCGAAATTTCCGATGAAAAGGTAGATGAGGAGATCGCAAAGATGGCTGAGGCTTACAAGATGGAAGTTGAGAAGCTCAAAGGCATCATCGGCGATTCCGAGAGAGATCAGATGAAGAAAGACCTGGCTGTACAGGCTGCTGCAGATCTGATCGCAGACGCTGCTAAAGAGGCGTAAGAGACATCTGCCTGCGGAAGTTCCCGGAAAGGAGATTCTTCGAAATGAGCTTAGTACCTTATGTCATTGAACAGACCAGCCGCGGCGAGAGAAGCTACGACATTTATTCCAGACTTCTGAAGGACAGAATCATTTTCCTGGGCGAGGAGGTTACGGACGTCAGCGCCAACCTGATCGTTGCTCAGCTTCTGTTCCTGGAAGCGGAGGATCCTGGAAAGGATATTCATCTGTATATCAACAGTCCTGGCGGCTCTGTTTCAGCCGGACTGGCAATTTATGACACCATGCGTTACATCAAATGCGACGTGTCAACCATCTGCCTTGGCATGGCAGCCAGCATGGGAGCTTTCCTCCTGGCCGGCGGCACCAAGGGCAAACGTTTTGCCCTGCCCAATGCAGAGATCATGATTCACCAGCCCTCCGGCGGAGCACAGGGTCAGGCGACCGATATCAAGATCGTATCTGATCACATCATCGCCACAAGGAAAAGGCTGAATGAGCATCTGGCAGCCAACACCGGCCAGCCGCTTAGCGTCATCGAGGTGGATACCGAGCGTGATAATTACATGAGCGCTGAGGAGGCCAAAGCATACGGCCTCATCGACAGCGTCATCACAAATCACTAAAGGATAAGCGTGAGGGGATGTTACGTTCAGCAACATCCCCTCATGTGCGTTGATAAGTTTTGAAGAAAACTGCTGAAAAGTTTGTATGAGGTGGAAATTCTATGGCAGGAAAATATGGAGAACATAACAAAGTAAGATGTTCTTTTTGTAATAAATCAGAGGACCAGGTGAGAAAGCTCATCGCCGGTCCGGAGGGCGTCTATATCTGCGACGAATGCATCGAGATCTGTGCGGAGATCATAGACGAAGAACTGGACGAATACTATGAGCAGGACGAGAACCAGAGCGGCATCAACCTGATGAAGCCCAAGGAGATCACTGCTTTTCTGGATGATTATGTCATCGGCCAGGACGAGGCGAAAAAGACCTTGGCTGTGGCCGTCTATAATCATTATAAAAGAATTACCGTCGGCAAGCGCGTGGACGGCGTGGAGCTGCAGAAGAGCAACATTCTGATGCTGGGTCCCACCGGTTCAGGTAAAACCCTGCTGGCTCAGACACTGGCGAAAATGCTGAATGTGCCCTTTGCCATCGCAGATGCCACCACGCTGACTGAGGCCGGTTATGTGGGTGAGGATGTGGAAAATATCCTCCTGAAGCTGATTCAGGCAGCCGACTACGATATCAAGCGTGCCGAGTACGGTATTGTTTACATCGACGAGTTTGATAAGATCACGAGAAAATCCGAGAACGCCTCCATCACCCGCGATGTGTCCGGTGAGGGCGTACAGCAGGCACTTCTTAAGATCCTTGAGGGAACCGTAGCTTCCGTGCCGCCCCAGGGTGGAAGAAAGCACCCGCATCAGGAGCTTCTCCAGATCGATACCACAAATATCCTTTTCATCTGCGGCGGAGCCTTCGAGGGCATGGAAAAAGTCATCGAGGCACGTCTGGATCAGAAGGAGATCGGTTTCAACTCTGTGGTCAACGATAAGAAGAATCATAACGTGGGAGAAATCCTGCGCCAGGTACTGCCCCAGGATTTCGTGAAGTTCGGAATGATTCCGGAGATCATCGGCCGTGTGCCCATGGTTGTTTCCCTGGATCAGCTGGACCGCGAGGCTCTGATCCGCATCCTGAAAGAGCCGAAAAACTCCATCATCAAGCAGTATCAGAAGCTCTTTGAGATGGACGGCGTGGAGCTTTCCTTTGCGGATGACGCCATCGAGGAAGTGGCAGACAAGACCCTGGAGAGAAAGACAGGAGCCAGAGGCCTCCGGGCCATCATGGAGAAAGCAATGCTGGATATCATGTACAACCTGCCCTCCGATGAGAATGTGGAGAGCTGCCTGATCACGAAGGACGTCATCGACGGAAGCGGCGAGCCGGTGCTGATGTACAGCGACGACGGCAAGCTTCCCTCTGTAAAAACGAAAAAAAGCAAGAAAGATAAAGAGATTGAGGAAACTGCATGAATGAACTGATCAAAAACATACCGGTTGTGGCTCTCCGTGGAATGACGCTTCTGCCCTCCATGATCACGCATTTTGATATCAGCCGGGAAAAATCAGTCAAAGCGGTGGAGACTGCCATGCTCCGTGACCAGAAGCTGGTGGTTGTGACCCAGAAATCTCCGGAAACACAGGATCCTGGAAGGAAGGATCTTCATAAGATCGGTACCCTTGTCACCGTGAAGCAGATCATGAAACTGCCCCAGAATATTTTCCGGGTGCTGGCGGAAGGTCTGGAACGGGTGGAAGTAATGGATCTGGATGTGGCGGACGGCTGCCTTGTGGCAGATGCCGCCACTTTTTCGGAGGAGGAGCTGGCCCTTCCCGATGAGAAAAATCAGGAAGCTATGGTTCAGACCCTCCGGACCATTTTCCAGGATTACTGCCAGGCCAACGGCAAGATCAGCCGCGAGACGGCGCTTCAGATCATGGAGCAGACGGACCTCCAGAAAATGGTGGATCAGATCGCTGTGAACATTCCTGTGTTTTATGAGGAAAAACAGAAGCTTCTGGAAGCGGTGGATTTAACCGAGCGCTTCGAGCAGCTGTCTGTTCTTCTTGAAAATGAGATTCAGGTCATGAACATCAAGACCGAGATTCAGGAGAAGGTCAAAGCCCGCGTTGACAAAAATCAGAGAGAATACATCCTCCGGGAGCAGCTGAAAGTGATCCGGGAGGAATTAGGCGAGGACACCACCGGAGCCGAGGCAGATCATTTCCAGGAGGAGGCAGATAAGCTGGAGGCTTCCGACGAGGTGAAGGAGCGCATTGAGAAAGAGATCGAGCGTTTCAAAAATGCCGGAAACAACTCCGCGGAAAGTTCCGTGATCCGGGGTTATATCGAGACGCTTCTAGAACTTCCCTGGGATAAAGAATCTGTTGACAACATGGATCTTGCCAATGCCCGGGAGATCCTGGACGAGGATCATTACGGCCTTGAGAAGGTCAAGGAGCGGGTGCTGGAATTTCTGGCTGTCCGCGCCCTGACGAAGAAAGGCGACAGCCCCATTATCTGTCTGGTGGGCCCGCCGGGAACCGGTAAGACTTCGATCGCCCGCTCGATCGCAAGAGCCCTGGACAAGAAATATGTCCGGATCTGTCTGGGCGGCGTCCGGGATGAGGCGGAGATCCGCGGCCACAGAAGAACCTATATAGGCGCGATGCCGGGCCGTATCGCCAACGGTATGAAGCAGGCCGGGGTGAAGAACCCGCTGATGCTTCTGGACGAGATTGACAAGGTGAGCAGCGACTATAAGGGAGATACCTCCTCCGCTCTTCTGGAGGTGCTGGATTCCGAACAGAACAACAAGTTCCGCGATCATTATGTGGAGCTTCCGCTGGATCTTTCCGAGGTGCTTTTCATCGCCACGGCCAACGATGTTCAGACGATTCCACGGCCTCTTCTGGACCGTATGGAGCTCATCGAGGTTTCCAGCTACACGGAAAACGAGAAGCTGCACATTGCAAAAGAGCACCTGTTAGAGAAACAGATCGAGAAAAACGGCCTCTCCGGCTATGATTTTTCCATCACGGACAAGGCTATGAAGAAACTGATTTCCTCCTACACCCGGGAAGCCGGTGTGCGAAGCCTGGAGCGGAAGATCGGAGAGATCTGCCGGAAAGCGGCGCGGGAGTTTCTGGAGGAAGGCAAGGGAAGCATCAAAGTCACCGAGACCAGCCTTAAGAACTATCTCGGCAAGGAGCGCTACACGGTCAACCGTCTGAACGATGCCGATGACATCGGAATCGTCCGGGGCCTGGCCTGGACCAGCGTGGGCGGCGATACCCTGGAGATCGAGGTCAACGTCATGCCCGGAAAAGGAGAGCTTCTCCTCACCGGCCAGCTGGGAGACGTGATGAAGGAATCCGCCATGGCGGGCATCAGCTACATCCGTTCTGTCAGCCGGGAATATGGCATCGATGATAAATTTTTCAAGGAAAATGATATCCATATCCACATTCCGGAGGGAGCCGTTCCCAAGGACGGGCCTTCTGCGGGAATCACGATGGCCACAGCCATGACCTCCGCGATCACGAAGCTTCCGGTACGGGCCGATATCGCCATGACCGGAGAGATCACGCTGCGGGGAAGAGTCCTTCCCATCGGCGGCCTCAAGGAAAAGCTTCTGGCAGCGAAGAACGCGGGCATCCGCCTGGTTCTGGTGCCGGAGAAAAACCGGCCGGATGTGGCAGAGATTTCCTCCGAGATCAAAAAAGGTCTGGAGATCCGTTTTGTCTCCCATATGGATGAAGTCCTGAAAGCGGCGCTTGTTAAAAATTCGGAGAACTGATTATGATTATAAAAAATGTGACACTGGAAACGGTCTGCGGCATCACAAGCCCGCTGCCGAAAAATGAGCGCATGGAGGTGGCCTTCGCCGGAAAATCCAACGTGGGAAAATCTTCCATGATCAACGCCCTGATGAACCGGAAAGCCCTGGCGCGGACCAGTTCCCAGCCGGGAAAGACCCAGACTATCAACTTTTACAATGTCAACAGTGAGGTTTACCTGGTGGACCTTCCGGGCTACGGCTATGCGAAGGTTTCTCAGTCAGAGAAGGAGAAGTGGGGAAAGCTCATCGAGAACTACCTCCACAAATCCCCGATGCTGAAAGCCGTGTTCCTGCTGATCGATATCCGTCATGAGCCCTCCGCCAACGACAAGATCATGTACGACTGGATCGTGAGCAACGGCTTTGACCCCATTATCATCGCCACCAAGCTGGACAAGATTAAAAGAAGCCAGATTCAGAAACAGTTGAAGCTGGTTCGCACGGGCCTGGGCGTAAAGCCGGGCACGGTCATCATCCCCTTCTCCGCGGAGACCAAGCAGGGAAGAGACGAGATCTGGGCCTATATTGAAGGCTTAATGAAAGAGCCGGAGAAAGTTTCTGAGGAGAAGTGAGCGAAACTCCCCCTTGACAAATGAAAAATCCTCGGCTATGATACAGACTATAGCGAAAAAGAACAAAGGTTGTGAGAAAGAGGAGTACATACCCGGGCACCGCCAGAGAGAGATTCCCGACAGGCTGAGAGGAATCTGTAGGAAAGCAGGTATGGAAGGTAGCTTTTGAACCGACAGGCTGAACTTTGACAGTAAGCCTGCCCGTCCGATCCCCGTTAAAAGATCTCTGAGATATGCGAGAAAGAAGCATAAGAAAAGGTGGTACCGCGAGACATTCGCCCTTTGCACATGAACTGTGTGCAGAGGGCTTTTCTTTTTCCACAACGACCAAAACGAAAGGAAAGAATCCCATGAACAAAGAACTGGCAAAAACCTATGATCCCAAGGGCATAGAAGACCGTCTTTACCAGAAATGGCTGGACAAGAAATACTTTCATGCAGAAGTAGACAGAAGCAAGAAACCTTTTACCATTGTAATGCCGCCGCCAAACGTAACCGGTCAGCTCCATATGGGCCACGCTCTGGACAACACGATGCAGGATATCCTGATCCGTTATAAGAGAATGCAGGGTTACAACGCACTGTGGCAGCCGGGAACCGACCACGCAGCCATTGCTACCGAGGTAAAAGTTACCGCGAAGCTTCGTGAGCAGGGCATCGACAAAGAGAAGATCGGCCGTGAGGAGTTCCTCAAACATGCCTGGGCCTGGAAAGAAGAGTACGGTGGAAAGATCATCAATCAGCTGCACAAGCTGGGTTCCTCCGCTGACTGGGACAGAGAGCGTTTCACGATGGACGAGGGCTGTTCCAAAGCCGTAGAAGAAGTTTTCGTACGCCTCTATGAGAAAGGCTACATCTACAAAGGCTCCCGCATCATCAACTGGTGCCCGGTCTGCCAGACTTCCATCTCCGATGCCGAGGTAGAGCATGAGGATCAGGATGGTTTCTTCTGGCACATCAATTATCCCATCGTAGGTGAAGAGGGCAAATTCGTGGAGATCGCCACGACCCGTCCGGAGACTCTTCTCGGCGATACCGCAGTGGCAGTAAACCCGGATGACGAGCGTTATCAGCACCTCATCGGAAAAATGCTGAAGCTCCCCCTCACCGACCGCGAGATCCCGGTGATTGGCGATTTCTATGTAGACAAAGAGTTCGGAACCGGATGCGTAAAGATCACCCCGGCTCATGACCCCAACGACTTCGAGGTTGGAAAACGTCACAACCTGGAAGAGATCAACATCCTGAACGATGACGGAACCATCAATGAAAAAGGCGGCAAATACGCCGGCATGGACCGTTACGATGCCAGAAAAGCCATGGTAGAAGATCTGAAAGACCTGGGTCTTCTGGTAAAAGTTGTTCCCCATACCCATGCCGTAGGAACCCATGACCGCTGCCACACCACCGTAGAGCCCATGATCAAACAGCAGTGGTTCGTAAAGATGGAAGAGATGGCAAAACCGGCCGTTGAGGCAGTAAAATCCGGCAAACTGAAATTCGTTCCGGAGCGCTTCGACAAGACCTATTTCCACTGGCTGGAGAACATCCATGACTGGTGTATTT
>ENA-OROU01003423-OROU01003423.1-human-gut-metagenome-genome-assembly--contig:-NODE-3423-length-10117-cov-2.398827_pt1 | contig 10117 bp, 7 predicted proteins | sample MGYA00242131_ERZ509054 | MGnify/ENA primary metagenome ERZ509054 (study PRJEB26280, sample SAMEA2338749) | human gut metagenome | biome: human gut; feature: human-associated habitat; material: faeces... | reverse complement strand
TAGCTTCCTTTTATTCCTGTGTAATTCCGGTTACTTCATAGCCAGCGTCTTTGATTACCTGGCGGATTTTGTCCTCGTCCACTTTCTCTGGTGCTGAGAAAATAGTAGTTCCGGCATCATGGGAGGATACAACATCCTGTACCCCAAATGCTTCCTGGATTGCTTTGTTTCCAAGATAATAGGAATAACATTTGCACTGGATGCCATATTTTTTCCGATGTTTCCAGGCTAGAATATCAATGCCCTGATCGCCGCTGCCCCGGGTGACTTCTACATGGTGAAAGCCGTTTCTGCGGAGCAGTCCGGCACAGTAGTGCTCAAAGGTATGGCCGTCCATTCGGTCGTAAGATTTCTTCATTGTAATGATTCGTCTCCTGTAAGAATACTGTCTTTTTCGCGGTAAAACTCATCATAGCGCTGGTTGAGCCAGTCTACGGTCTCAGTAAGTCCTTCCGGGGAATATTCGAAAAGCTTGGTTTCCTTTTCATCGTCCGGAGTTACTTCAAAGCAGTACGGGCCCGGATAGATGGTGGCGGAAATCTGACCATCCTTCAGAGCCAGAAGATAGCGCATGCTGTGAAAAGAGCCGGTATAGCGGGTTTTTTTGATATAAGCAAGAGAGAAAACTCCCGAAAGATCTATTTTTTCGTTCATAAAAGCCTCCTGTATTTTGTCAAAACAAATGTTCTTGCTTTCTAGCATAACATAAGACCGGGAAAAAATCCAGACAATTGCGAAAGAAAAGATTGCATTTTTGAAAAAAGTGTAGTATGATAAAAAAAACAAATCTGAAACAGTATTTAGTCACTATTTTCCGGATCATTTCTGATCCAAAAAATCCATGAAAGTTTAAAAATAAAATCTGATTTTGGTAAAGTCTGTCATTCATTCTATCTTTTATTCCCTATTGATAAAATCTTATAAAAAATACGGAAAGGAGTTCTTGCATGGAGCATAAAAAGCGGTGCCGGGATCCTACACAGTAATCTGATCTGACAACTGAATATTGAAAATAGGAGGAGATGCTTGATATGAAACATAAAATCAGGAGCTGCTTTGCATTGCTGTTGGCAGTGTCCACACTGATAACGTCTGTTCCGGCGGGTGTATTTGCCTCGGAGCCTGCTGTGACGATGGAGGAAGAGTCTTCGACATCCGGGGCAGAAGAAGAAACTTACGATTTTTCAGAAACGAAAGCGAAGGAAACGGAATCTGACGAGGAAGCACTTTCGGAAGAAACAGAAAAAGAATCGGAAACCGCAGAAAGTATGGTGGAGCAGACGGAGGAATGGGATTCTGCTGAAATGACTGTGCAGGAGACAGAAGATGAGACTTCTGAGGAAGAAATTCTGAAAGAGGAAACTGAAATACAGGAAGCGGAAACTACGATTGCTGAAACCGAAACAGTGGCCACGGATCTGGCCGATGAGGAGGAAAAAGCAGAGATTACAGAATTTTCCGTTCAGGGAAATGGAAGTGTTTTTGTCTATGCCGATGGAAAAAAGGTAGCGGAACTATCTGGAAATGCTTCTTTTCAGAAAGTGGAGAGTTTGGATGGAAAAGATCTCACTTATACCATGCTGCCATTTCAGGGAAATTTTGCCTATTCTGTCAAAAGAAATGAGGAAATCGTAGCGGAGGACTGCTGGGAAAACTGCGGAGCAGATGCGGCCTATTCCGGGTGTCTGTTTCGTTCCGGCGGAACATATGTTTTTTGTTTTATGACTGAGGAAGAACTTGCGGCAATCCCGCTGCCTCTGGGAGACGGTTCTCTTTTTCAAGGGGGAAGAAATGATCATCTCCTGGGCTTTGGCTCCATGCCGGGACAGAATATGGATGATCCGAAAGCAGGAGAGTATTATACGGCCCGGGCGGTCTTTTATCCGGCTGTCGGAGGTTATAACGTACATAATTACTTTAATCTGCAGCAGGGTTATGTATATCCATCTGAGGATTCCGATATTTATCAGAAATTCGGAAGTGCTTTTCGAATGACGACCTGCGGTTCTTCCGCAGCACAGATCTGCCCCAGACCGGGTGCTACGGGAACTCTTTACATTTACATCGACCAGGTGACGGAAAATACCGTGGTTTATCAGGCAGCCTGGCGAAACGATAATGGAACGCAGCAGAACGTCTATGGAAATTTTAAGACAAGTATTCCCAAACCTCATGGAGGAATTGTTATTCATAAACGCCTTGTTTATGCGGACAGAGCAGCGACTGCTGTATATCAGCTGGATGCAGTTTTCGACGTTCTGGATGCTTCGGGAAAGAAGGCAGGAAGCATTACGACGGATCCGGCAACGGGAGAAGGCTATCTGAGCGATCTGGACCCTGGAACCTATACTATAAAAGAGGTGAAAGCGCCAAAATATGCCACCCTGTCAACTGCTTCCTGGAACTGTACGGTAAGCACCGGAAAACAGGAGAGCGTGACCGTGAAGAATTATCCTTATATGGGCATTATTTTTCTGAATAAGAAATCTTCTACGGGACAGTGGGATGATTCCATGAAGGGCGCTGTGTACGGGATCTGGGACAGCAAAGACTGTTCAGGAGAGCCGCTGGTAAGGACAACGATCACCAGTGAGCGAACCAAGATCAACCGCTTTTTGGCCTTTGACCAGACCTATTATGTGAAAGAGATCAGTGCGCCGCCCAGCGGGAAATGGGGACTTTCCGGAAAAATTTATTCTGTGAAGTTCAGTGAAAAGGATCTGCCCGCTACGATACAGAAAGATGCCGATCAGTTTGTAGGAAAGGACTTGACAGTGACAGAAGACGAGCCCTCGAATGTGAAGGTACGGGTAAATAAAACCTCTTCTCTCAGCCGGGCGGATTTTGACTGGCTGACAAGATTTCCAAATTATTCTCTTGCAGGCGCGGCTTATACTTTTTACTGGGATGAAGCCTGCCAGGATGCCATTGGAACGGTATATACCCATACGCTGGAGAGTGGCTTCTATACCAGATATCTGGAGATTCCGGGGTTGAAACCAGAGGAAAGCCGTGTGATTTATTATCAAGAGGCATGGGCGTCAAACGGTCATGCGAGAAATCTTTCCGTAAAATCCCTGAAAGTAACGGCTCCGAAGGCAGATTCTAAGAAGGATGCGCTGTATACGGTAAAAGATGAAGACCTTTATGTGTTCGGTTCTCTGAATAATCTGCTGAAAAAAGTAGGAAGCGATGGAGAGGAATATCGACCTCTTGCAGGCGCTCAATTTGAACTGAAGCTGTATGACTCTCCTCAGGGAGGAGAGGAGCTGATGTCCTGGCTTTTTGAGACGAATGCAGAAGGAAATCTGAAGCTTCGCACTCCGCTGCAGGGAAAGGTCTAGATTTCTCAAATATCCAATCTGACCTGGTTTCCCATGGGGTATTACACCATCCGGGAGACAAAGGCTCCGGTCGGTTATATTTGTGATCCTACGGTGAGAAGCTTTTCTCTGCTTCCGGAAAATGATAGTGTTTCCGCAGATGGAAAGACGACGAACCCGATCTGCAGGATGAGCGAGACCTGGCCGGAACTGGTAAACCAGCAGGAAACAGGAGAGCTTTCCCTTAAAAAAACGTCAGCAAAGCCGGAACTGACGGCACAGAACGAGCTCTATTCCTTTGAAGGGGCGGAGTTTGGTATCTATGAAACAGAAGATTTTTCCGGCGAGCCTAAGGTGCTGCTGAGGACGAAAGAGACGGGGGAGACAGATACCGTAACTTTGCCCGTCGGCACTTATTATGTGAAAGAAAGAAAAGCTCCTGCAGGTTATCGGCTCAGCCAGGAAGTAAAAAAAGTTGTACTGGCCCTGGGAGATCATCAGGAGGTGATCTTTGAAGACGAGCCGTTTTATCAGCAGGTAGAAACAGCAGTTCAGAAAGAAGTCAAAGGCGGAACCAATGTCTCAAAGGAAGGGGCGGAGTTTACCCTGCGCTATTACAGCGGAGAAAGTCTGCTTCGGACCTGGGTTTTAAAAACAGATGCAGAAGGTCTGGCAAAATTTGAAGACAGCTATAAAATTTCCGGGGATTCTTTCTATCAGACAGATGGAAAGGCGGTTCTTCCGCTTGGAAGACTGACGATAGAAGAGACGAAAGCTCCGGTCGGTCTTTCGGTAGATCCTGCTGTACGGACGTTTGTATCCGATGAAAGCGGAATCTATACCGATGCAAATGGGGTTCTCTTTACTAATGGGGGAATCCGGATAACGGATGAACCGGTTTATGGAGGGGTGAAAATCTTAAAGAGAAGCCTGGATCAAGGGGAAGAGCCTGATGGCGACGCCCGGTTTGAAGGTGCTGTTTTTGGAATTTACAATAAAAATAGTTATTCTGTGACACGAAAAGATCGGGAAGACGACTCTTATCCCACAGATGCGGAGGTAATGAGGGTTACGGCAGATGCAGCCGGGCTGGCAGAAACTGCTGCGGTTCTGCAGGCAGGAACTTATCTTGTGAAAGAACTGACTGCACCGGAAGGGTATCTCCTGAGCGAGGAAGAACTTCTTTTCACGATTTTGGAGGACAAACCCGGAGAGATTGTCGATCTGACAGAAACGCCTGTGAGAGATCAGGTAATCCGCGGCGGTTTTGCTCTTTCCAAATGGGATCTGGAGCTGAATGAACCGGGAAAATTCCAGGGAGATGCCACACTGGAAGGGGCTGAGTTCACTCTGATAAATGAATCGGAAGATTCCGTGCTTGTGAATGGCAGAAAAATTGTGCCCGGAGAGGTAATTGATACTTTTCGGACGGATGCGGAAGGAAAGATTGAGACAGCGAAAGATCTGCTTCCCTATGGAAGTTATAAGCTGGAAGAAACCTGTCCGCCGACGGGGTACACCAGAGACGGTGAAAACTTAAGCAGAATCTTTAAAGTGCGGAAAAATGGAAAAGTCTATCACTTTGATGAGGAAAATTCTGCGGCAAAAAACAGAGTCAGCCGTTTTGATATTACCCTGGTGAAATTTAAAGATACTCTGAGCAGCGAAGAGCCGGGAGACCATGTGCTTCCGCTGGAAGGCTGCAAGTTTGAAATCCGCCTGAAATCCACGGGAGAATTATACGCGGAGCTTGTCACAGATAAAGACGGTGTGGCAACGACAAAAGATCCGGAACATTTCCCGAACGGAAGACTTCCCTATGGAACCTATGTGGTGACAGAGACGGAACATCCGGCCTCTGTGATGCCGGTTGCACCTTTTGAGATCAAGGGAGAGGTGGACCGGAAGGAATATACGGGAATTTACCTGAATGACCGGCCAATCGAGATGCCTGTGACTCTGGTGAAAAAGAGTGGGGATCAGGATCTGATCATTCCGGCAGCGGGAACTGAATTTCAGGTGCTGGATGAGAAGAAAAAGCCGCTGACTTTTCATGTATACTATCCTCATGCAGAAGAGATTACCACGCTGAAAACGGATGAGTCGGGAACCATTACCATTCCGGAGAAACTGCCATACGGTACTTATTATCTCAGAGAACTTCAGGCACCGGAAGGCTATCTGAAAGGAGAAGATCTTTGTTTTACCGTGGACAAATGGGGAAGCTGGACAAAGCCGATGGAAGTAAGCTTCCATGATGAACCGGTAAAAGGCAGAATAAAGCTTTTCAAAATGGACGCAGAGACCAAAGAACTACTGGCCGGGGCTGTATTTTCCGTATTTGCAGCGGAGGATATCGTGACACCAGATGGCTTCTGCCATTATGCAAAAGATGAATTTATTGAAAGTGTTACTATCGAGGCAGATGGAACGGGAAGTACAGGAAAACTGCCGCTGGGAAAATATATTGTCCGGGAGACAAAAGCACCGGAAGGCTATTGTCTGGACACTGCCAGCTATCCGGCTGAGCTTGTATATGAGGATCAGGAGACAGCGCTGGTGACAGCAGAGCTTACCCTGGAAAATCATCCGACTACCTGGAAGCTTTTTAAGATAGATACGGCCGGGAACACACTGGATGGCGTGACTTTCTCCGTGCAGAAAGTGCTGGCGGCAGATGAAGCAGAAAATCTGTCAGAAGCGGTATTGGTGACAACGGCTGACGGCGGAAAGATCGAAACGAAATATGTCACAGCGGGAACCTATGTGATTCGTGAGGTATCTACGCTTCCGGGTTATCTTCTGGATACGAAAGAGCGTTATTTTACAGTGGATGAAGAAGGTTTTATTTTTGAGTCGGATTCCGAGGGCAGACCTCTGGATGAAGACTGTGCAAAGTCTGATACAGAGACGCTGAGATGGATCAACGATTATACGAAATGGGATATTTCCAAAACCGATATCACCGGGGATCAGGAACTGGAAGGAGCCGAGCTTGAGCTTCACAATGATCAGAATGAGCTGATCGAGACCTGGATTTCAGGAAAGATGCCTCATCGGATCGAACGGCTGACCCCGGGAAAATATCTTCTCACAGAAAAGATTGCGCCGGCAGGTTATGTGACAGCCAATACGATCTCTTTTGAGGTGACAGAAGACGGAGAGGTTCATCGGATTACGATGATTGACCAGTGTACGAAAGTGAAGATTTCCAAACTGGATATTACAAACCGGAAGGAGCTTCCGGGCGCTCATCTGGAGATTCTGGATGAAAAAGGCGAAGTGCTGGAAAGCTGGATTTCCGGAGAAGAGCCCCATTATGTGGAAAAACTTCCGGCAGGCAGCTATCATCTTCGTGAAACCATCGCTCCGGATGGTTATGAAAAGACAGAGGATGTCATTTTTGAAGTGAAGGATACGATGGAGATCCAGACCGTCTTCATGTATGACAGTCCGGTTAAAGAGACAGAGCCTGTTCCGGTTGAGACGGAAGTACCAGATACCGAGCCTGCTGAGACAGAACCTGTCGAAACAGAAAAGCCAGAGACGGAGCCTGCAGAAGAAACGGAAACAGAAACTCCGGAGACAAAAGTTCCCGAGACGGAAGAGACTGAAACGGAAACTGAAACAAAAATAACAGAAACAGCCACATCTGAAACAAGCACATCTGAGACACCTTCGTCAGAAAATTCCAAAAAATCAAATGCTCCGAAGACAGGAGATACGACAGACCGAACCGTGGAGGTAAGCGTTTTGCTTCTTTCCGGCACCGTACTTCTGGCTTTCTGGAAAAAGAACAGAAAATCAAAGAAAAGTAATGAGTAATAACAAATAATTTGACTCCATGGATGGTCTGTTGAAGAAAAAATACGGATCATCCATGGAAAATCAGAAAAAAGGTATTGAATTTTTAAATGAGAGTGCTATAATTGATGCCATGGAAGCATAGCTCAGCTGGGATGAGCGTTCGCCTCACACGCGAGAGGTCAGGGGTTCGAGCCCCCTTGCTTCCATTTTTTGATGAGGAACATCTTACAGGAATGTGAGGTGCTTTTTGTTTTACAAAAAAGGATGGAACACTAAATAAAAGGATCGCGTGAGAATCCTGCAATAAAAACAGGTCTCACGCGATCTTTTTATTTAATTCCGGCTTCTTCCAGAAGCTTTGCAATATTGATTTCAAAGTCTCCATAAATTCCAACAGTGAGTGTCTGATCAAAGGGGGCAATCATTGGCGCAGCGTCTTCCTCGTAACGATATTCGGAAAAAAAGTGTGACAGCCAATGGGGCCTGCAGAACCTGACAGGAACCTTTTCTGCTGCGAATATAATTCCGGATAGTAGCGGAAAGCTCCATGGAAAGCGCCTGATGCAGATAAGTCGGTGCCCCCATCATGTAGATTTGGCCGTCGATCAGCTCCGCGCGTTCTCCTTCCGGAAGAGCATAGATATCTTTGATTGTATAGGTATGTTCTTTGGGTAATGGCATAGAATCAGCTCCTTTCAATATATAATTGTACACTTTTAAGCAGGATAAGAAAAGATAAAATTGTAAAAGAAATTTTAAAAACATAGATTTTTAGACGTCAATCGCAATAGAAAATGCAGCCTGAGAGTAATAAATTAGAAATATAAGTATGAAAAATGGAGCATACGGGATTCGAACCCGTGACCTCCTGAATGCCATTCAGACGCGCTCCCAGCTGCGCTAATGCCCCTTACAAAATGTAATTATATCTTATGGATTTGAAAAATGCAAGCAATTTTTCACAGAACTTTTCCTCTCTCATATGCTAGGAGTAAACCTTGATTTTGAAAGGAGTTCTCATGCAAAATAATACGGATTGCTGCAGCAGAACGAACCGCCTGGACTATTCCGGCCTGGATCAGCTTCCCCTGGCTATGGCTTATGTTCCCTGGCAGACATTTCATAAAACTTACGACCATGCGACAGCTCTTTCTCTTGGAACTGTATTTCCGGAGCTCTGCATGCCATTCTGCGGCAAAGGAGGTGCCTGCCTGTGAACAGAAACGGTTGTAACTGCCAGGGTATGAGAAATAATGGCTGCTCCGGACGGCCTAATAACTGTCCGCCGCCCATGCCCCGCCCCGAGCCCAGACATTATTCTACAGATCTTGGCGCCATGAATCAGGAACAGCTTCTCACCTATATCAATCAGGTCAGCTTTGTTGTCTCCGATATGCTTCTCTACCTCGACACTCACCCGACAGACCGTGAGGCCCTTGCCTATTGCGAAGACCACATTGCCATGAGAAATAAAGCGCTGAAAGAATATGCAGCCCTCTATGGACCGCTCACAATCGACACCGCTGACGACGCATCCAGCGAATGCTGGGAATGGGTCAACACCCCCTGGCCCTGGGAAGGGAGGTTGAAATAGTCTATGTGGAATTATGAAAAAAGATTACAGTACCCGGTTAATATCAAGGAGCCAAATGCAAAACTGGCACAGATTATTATAAGCCAGTATGGTGGACCCGACGGGGAAATGGGTGCTTCCATGCGTTATCTCTCCCAGCGTTTTACCATGCCGAACCGAAAAGCAATGGGGATTTTAAATGACATTGGCACCGAAGAGCTCGCCCACCTGGAAATGGTTTCAACCATTGTTCATCAGCTGACCCGCGGGCTTTCGCCGGAGGAAATCCAGAAAGCCGGTTTTGCTCCTTATTATGTGGATCACACTGTAGGCATCTGGCCTCAGGCGGCTGGTGGCGTTCCATTCAATGCCTGTGAGTTTCAGTCCAAGGGAGATCCAGTCACGGATCTTCATGAAGATCTGGCCGCAGAGCAGAAAGCCCGGAGCACCTATGATAACATCCTCCGGCTCGTGAAGGAACCGGACGTGGCAGATCCGATCCGTTTCCTTCGCGCTCGTGAGATTGTGCATTTCCAGCGTTTCGGCGAAGCGCTCCGAACGGTTCAGGATCAGCTTGATTCCAAGAATTTTTATGCTTTCAATCCAAGTTTTGACGCTCCGGTGAGCTGTTTCTGTCCTTCCTGTAATCAAAAATAAAGCATATTATATGAAAGCAAAAAGGCTCGATCTCATACATCGGGCCTTTTTCCTTTCACAGAAAAGCAGCTTCAAAAATTAAAAAAACATAAAATCCCCTCCATATCCTCAGAAAGGATGGTAAAATGCACCATTCTATAGTATAGTATCGGGGAAACCTGCAAAAAGAGGAGAAAAAGAGATGAACTATTCAGGGTATGAGCTTTTGTGGCTGTTTTTTGTGTATTCGTTTCTGGGGTGGATAATTGAGACGGCGGTGGCTTCGGGGAAGAAGCGGAAGTTTATAAACCGAGGTGTCTTTACGGGGCCGGTTTGTTTTGCCTATGGTTTTTCAGCGGTGTTTATGACGCTGGCATTCTGGGATCTGAAGGATAATCCGGTGTTCTTATTCCTGGGCTGTATGATCGTGGCGACGGCAGTGGAATGGTTTACGGGAAAAGTGCTGGAGCGGATGAAGCATCGAAAATGGTGGGATTACTCCGGAAAAAAATGGAATTTCGACGGTTATATCTGCCTTTCCTATTCCCTGCTCTGGGGAATTTTGGGTACCTTCTGTTTGTATTATGGAAATGAATATTTCACGATTCTTTATAAACTGCTGCCGGGCCTTCTGGCAAAGATCCTGGTGTGGGTTATCTTCGGAGTGGAGGCATTGGATGCGGTGGTATCCTACGCGGCGCTGTTTCATAACCAGAAGAAAATGCCGGAAAAGGTGCAGGACTTTGACCGGGAACTGAGACGTTGGACAAAAAGGCTG
>ENA-OROU01003381-OROU01003381.1-human-gut-metagenome-genome-assembly--contig:-NODE-3381-length-10220-cov-3.155337_pt1 | contig 10220 bp, 10 predicted proteins | sample MGYA00242131_ERZ509054 | MGnify/ENA primary metagenome ERZ509054 (study PRJEB26280, sample SAMEA2338749) | human gut metagenome | biome: human gut; feature: human-associated habitat; material: faeces... | reverse complement strand
ATGGAATTGAAGGTGTTACATTAAGTATGCCAGCGATCGTAGGAAAAAATGGTATCGAGAAACAGCTGGCGATCAAGCTGAATGAAAAAGAACAGGAAGCCTTGAAGAAATCAGCAGAAGCCTTGAAAGAAGTGTTAGAAGATCTGGATATATAATGTAAAGTGAAAATTTAAAATATAGGTAAAAGTAATCGCAAAATCAATCGTAAATTTTTACGATTGATTTTTTGCGCGTTTATGGACAAATGAAAATATGATATACTTGAGAAAATAACAGTTAGAATAGATAAAAACGTAGAAAAGAAAGGAAAAGATATATGACAACACAGGAAACAATCAAGAAAGCAGTCGATTATGCAAAAGAAAATAATATCAAAAATATTGTAGTTGCAACAACGACAGGCGGCAACCTTACATATCTGGAAGATGAAAAAGATTTACATATCGTAGGAGTAACAAATGCTTACGATCAGGGACAAAATCAGATGCGAGAAGAGGTAAGAAAACATTTTGAAGAAGCAGGAATGGATATCGTAACAGCAGGACATGCACTAAGCGGTGCAGAACGATGCTTTTCTACATATTTTGGAGGATACGGACCAACAGAGATTGTAGCCAACACACTTCGTATGTTCTCACAGGGTGTGAAAGTATGCGTGGAAGTAAGTACCATGGCACTTGATGCAGGAAAGATTCCATATCAGGAAAAGATCGTGGCAATCGCAGGAAGTGGAAGAGGAGCAGATACGGTGGTATTATTGACACCATCTTATACGAAATCAATCTTGGATACAAAAGTACATAAGATCATTGAGATGCCAGAATAGAGAAGATAGGGGAAGGGTGTAGATTTATGAATCGAAAGAAGATATCAATTATTTTATTTATCGTTATGATACTTTCAGAGCTGTTTGCAGGAATTGTATTCTTACTGCCGATCAGTGGATTTTTCATGTATCCATTTGTGTCGGGATTCGCAGTGATCATGGGAATACTTAGTGCGGTGCTTGCAAAAGATTTAATCGTATTGAGAGTGATTGCAATTGTGGCAGTTGTATTTTGTGTGTTTACGATTGGGGCGGATTTGATGATGGTGTTGGAATTTATGGGTGTGATAGGTTAGAAAAATATTTATAGAAGTGATTACAGCTGTAAATTATTATATTATAAGAAGAAATAATGTGTTATAATCAAATTATTAAAGAAGGGAGTAAGCTGTCATGAAATAATATAAAAGAGGTAAATAAAATGAAGAAAAATAAGGTGATTAATTTTGCAAAAAACACATTAAAAAATGATAGAATAGTAGTGGTTATTCCAATATTTGTTTATGGAATTAATGAAATTTGTAAAACTATTAATAATATGATGAATCAAAGATATAATTTGGTAATCAATAAGGGTGATTTCACAATTATAATGACAAAAGATTCAATAGAAAATAATAATAAAATTACAATGCAATAAATGTATTTATTTTATTCATAATATTTATCTCCTAAAATTACTATTTGATTTCTTTCCGCAAGCCTCAAAGCGATATGAGGGCAAAATCATGATAGCATATTCTTTTGCATCTGCCGTATGGCAGGTGCTTTTTCTTGTTCATAAAAGAGCTATATGATAAAATTTATAGTATTAGAGGATAATGGAGGAAAAAGAAAATGGTCGATACAAAAAAAGAGCAGGAACGTGATGAATTGCATCGGGCAATATGGGCAATAGCAGATGAATTGAGAGGTGCTGTTGATGGATGGGATTTTAAAAACTATGTTCTGGGGACAATGTTTTATCGTTATATTTCTGAAAATTTATGCAATTATATAAATAGTGGTGAAATTGAAGCGGGAAATACAGATTTTGATTATGCAAAAATGTCAGATGAGGAAGCAGAAGAAGCGAGAGAAGGATTAGTGGAAGAAAAAGGATTTTTTATTCTTCCAAGTGAATTATTTTGTAATGTTCGTTCTAAGGCAGCAGATGATGAAAATTTGAATGAAACATTAGAACAGGTATTCCGCAATATTGAAGAATCAGCCAAGGGAAGTGAATCAGAAAGTGATTTTGAAGGCTTGTTTGATGATTATGATGTGAATAATAACAAATTAGGATCAACAGTAGCAAAAAGAAATGAGAAATTAGTAAAGTTATTAAATGGTGTAGGTGAAATGAATCTTGGAGATGTAAAAGAACATTCTATAGATACATTTGGAGATGCCTATGAATATTTAATGACAATGTATGCATCAAATGCAGGAAAATCAGGTGGAGAATTTTTTACACCAGCGGATGTTTCAGAATTATTAACAAGGCTTGGAACTGTAGGAAAAACAGAAATTAATAAAGTATATGATCCAGCATGTGGAAGTGGATCATTACTATTAAAAGCAGAGAAAGTTCTTGGAAAAGAAGCAATTAGAAATGGATTCTATGGGCAAGAAATTAACATTACGACATACAACTTATGTCGAATTAACATGTTTTTACATGATATAGAATTTGATAAATTTAATATTGCTTGTGAAGATACACTAACAAGCCCTCAACATTGGGATGATGAACCATTTGAATTGATCGTTTCTAATCCACCATATTCAATTAAATGGGCAGGAAAAGATGATCCACTGTTGATTAATGATCCTCGTTTTGCACCTGCTGGGGTTTTAGCTCCAAAAGGTAAGGCAGATATGGCTTTTATCATGCATAGTTTATCATGGTTGGCAGCAAATGGAACAGCAGCAATTGTTTGTTTTCCAGGAATTATGTATCGTGGTGGAGCAGAACAGAAGATTCGAAAATATTTGATAGAAAATAATTATGTAGATTGTATTATTCAGCTACCAGGTAATTTGTTTTTTGGAACTTCCATTGCAACCTGTATTATGGTAATGAAGAAAAATAAGACAGATAATGATGTCTTATTTATTGATGCAACAAAAGAATGTATCAAAGTTACAAATAATAATAAATTGACAGAAGAAAATATTGATCGGATTGTAAGTGTGTTTAAAAAGCGAGAAGAAGTAAAACATTTTACACATATGGCAAGTAGCGAAGAAATAGCCGAAAATGACTACAATTTATCAGTATCTATATATGTTGAACCAGAGGATACAAGAGAAAAAATAGACATTGTAAAATTAAATGCAGAAATTAAAGAAATAGTAGCTCGTGAACAGGTACTTCGTGATGAAATTGATAAAATCATTGCAGAAATCGAGGTGGATGCATGAGTAGATTAGATAATTTGATTGCAAAATTGTGTCCAGATGGGGTTGAAATGTATGAACTTCAAGAATTATTTGTTACAAGGAATGGATATACACCGTCTAAGTCAAAAAGAGAATTCTGGGAAAAAGGAACAGTTCCATGGTTTAAGATGGAAGATATAAGGGCGAATGGTAACATATTATCTGATGCACTTCAGCATGTGAATAAATGTGCGGTAAAAGGAAAACTATTTCCGGAAAATTCAATTATAGTAGCAACTTCAGCAACTGTTGGAGAACATGCGCTCATAACTGTTCCATCACTTGCAAATCAGAGATTTACGTATCTAATGATTAGACCAGAATATAAAGATAAACTCATACCAAAATTTTTATTTTATTATTGTTATAAACTAGATGAATATTGTTTACAAAATTTGCATCAATCGAGTTTTGCATCAGTTGATATGAAAAAATTTGCAAAATTTAAGTTCCCTGTACCTCCTCTGGAGATACAACATGAAATAGTTCGTATTTTGGATTCTTTTACGTTACGTACATGTGAGCTTACATCCGAGCTTGCATCTGAGCTTGCAGCTCGGAAGAAACAGTATAATTTTTACAGGGATACTTTGATACAGAAAGAGTGTAAATTTGAAAAAGTTAAGTTGAATACTATCTGTGAAGTTTATGACGGAACACATCAAACACCAAAATATACTAGCAGTGGAATACCATTTGTGAGTGTAGAAAACATTGATGATTTGTATGGAACAAAAAAGTTCATTTCATCAGAAGCTTATGCACAATATAAAATAAAACCTCGCACAGGCGATGTCTTTATGACAAGGATTACTGCAGGTGTTATCGGAAAATGTACGGTAGTAGATCGTGATGATGATCTAGCTTATTATGTGTCTCTTGCTTTGTTACGCCCAAACGAGGATATTCTAGATAGCAAGTATTTAAAATATTATCTGGAAAGTGGTTGGGGACGAAGAGAATTAAGCAAATGGATTTTGTGGGATGCAACGCCTACAAAGATAAATAAGGATGATATTGGCAGAGTGCTTATTTCAGTACCACCGCTTGCTGCGCAAAAAAGATTAGTACGAGTGATTGAACATTTTGATGCTATTTGTACAGATCTGAATATAGGTTTACCAGCTGAAATCAAAGCAAGACAAAAACAATATGAATATTATCGCGATTTACTCTTGACATTCGCAGAAAAAGGTAACACGATTGTGACAGACAGACAGACAGACAGACAGACAGACAGACAGACAGACAGACAGACAGAGCTGAATGTAATTAAACTTTTACAATATGTTTTTGGATATGCTGTTGTAAAATTAGATGATATCGTTGATTTCAGAAATGGAAAAGGACACGAAAAAAATATTATTGACAACGGAAAATATATTGTTGTAAATTCCAAATTTGTATCTACAAATGGAGAAGTAAAAAAATATTCAGATCAACAGATTTGTCCATTGTATAAAAATGATATTCTTATGGTCATGAGTGATTTACCAAATGGGCGTGCATTAGCAAAATGTTATTTGGTAGAGGAAAATGACAAGTATACATTAAATCAACGAATTGGAGCTTTTACTGTAAATAGAACACATTTAATAAGTACCAAATATTTGTATTATGTTTTAAATCGAAACAGACAACTTTTAAGATACGATAATGGAGCAGATCAAACAAACTTGCGAAAAAATGATATTTTAAATATTTCAATAGCTATTCCAACAATAGAGGAACAACAAAAGATTACAGATATTTTAGATCGTTTTGACAGCATTTGTAATGATTTATCCATAGGACTTCCGGCTGAAATAGAAGCACGTAAAAAACAATATGAATATTATCGAGATAAACTGCTAACCTTTAAAGAATTGCAAAAGTAAGGAGATGAGTATGTGCCATATTTTAATATTGTAGCTGAAACATCAGAAAATACGGTTGTTACAGAATATGAACCAGTTAAAAAACGTTCGGACAGTTATCAAAGTGAGGCTGAACTGGAACAAGAATTTATTCGAATGTTATGTGAACAAGGATATGAATATTTATCAATTCATACAGAAAATGACTTGATTTTAAATCTTCGTAATAAACTAGAGGAATTAAATGATTATCATTTTTCTGATACAGAATGGCAGCAGTTTTTCAAAGATAATATTGCGAATCCAAATGAGCATATTGTAGAGAAAACACGTAAGATTCAAGAAGATAATGTTCAAGTGTTGATTCGCGATAATGGTTCAACTAAAAATATAATGCTCATAGATAAAACAAATATCCACAATAATAAGCTGCAGGTTATAAACCAGTATAAGATTGGAATGGAAGAAGGAGCCAAACATAATAACCGATATGATGTAACAATTTTAGTAAATGGATTTCCATTGATTCATATTGAACTAAAGCGAAGAGGCGTAAAAATTAGAGAGGCATTTAATCAGATCAATCGTTATCAGAGAGAATCTTTTGGAGCTGGAAGTGGATTATATGAGTATGTTCAGATTTTTGTGATTTCTAATGGTACAAATACAAAATATTATTCGAATAGTACAAGACAGAATGCACAAAAAGAACAAGAAAAAAGAGGTGCAAGCAGAACCAAAACTAGCAATAGTTTTGAGTTTACATGTTTTTGGGCGGATGCTAATAATCGGGTGATTACGGATCTTGTTGATTTTACGAAAACATTCTTTGCAAAACATACAATTTTAAATATCCTTACAAAATATTGTATTTTTACATCCGAAAATATGTTAATGGTAATGCGTCCATATCAGATTACAGCAACGGAACGCATCCTTAATCGTATTGAAATAGCGAATAATTATAAAAAATATGGAAGTATAGAAGGCGGTGGATACATTTGGCATACAACAGGATCAGGTAAGACATTGACATCTTTCAAAACCGCCAGATTGGCAACAAAGCTTCCATATATTGATAAAGTATTATTTGTAGTGGATCGTAAGGATTTAGATTATCAGACAATGAAGGAATATGATCGATTTGAAAAGGGAGCTGCGAATAGTAATACATCAACTAGAATATTAAAACGTCAACTGGAAGATCCGAATACTAGTATTATAATTACAACGATTCAAAAATTAGCAACCTTTATAAAAAAGAATCCAGATCATGAAGTATATAAAGAACATATAGTCATTATCTTTGATGAATGCCATCGAAGTCAGTTTGGAGATATGCATACAGCAATTGTAAAAAATTTTAAAAGGTATCATTTGTTCGGGTTTACAGGTACACCAATATTTTCGGTTAATTCCGGAAAAGCAAAGAGTACAGGATTTTTCACAACGGCACAGACGTTTGGAGATCAACTTCATAGTTATACAATCGTTGATGCGATTAATGATAAAAATGTTCTTCCATTTCGAGTAGACTATATTAAAACCATGGATATGGATGAAGAAATTACAGATGAAATGGTATGGGACATTAATCGTGAAAAAGTTATGATGGCACAGGAACGTATTCAGCTTGTTACACAATATATACTGGAACATTTTGATCAGAAGACCTACCGTGGAGATAAAACATACATATATAATAGACTGATGAATGTGGAAGAAGTAGCCTCTGCTAAGCGTGATGAGGTAGAAGAAATTAAGGAAAAACAGAGAATTAGTGGATTTAATTCTATATTTGCAGTATCAAGTGTACCAATGGCAAAATTGTATTACCAAGAATTTAAAAAGCAAATGAAAGAAGATCCAACAAAAAGATTACGAGTGGCGACGATTTTTAGTTATGCTGCAAATGAAGAAGAATCCGATGGAATTTTATATGAAGAAAATTCAGAAGATACTTCTGCACTTGACCAATCATCTAGAGATTTCTTGGAACAAGCTATAGATGATTATAATAAAATATTTCAGACGAATTATGATACATCGAGTGACAAGTTCCAAAATTATTATAAAGATGTATCGTTACGTATGAAAAATAAGGAATTAGATATTTTAATTGTAGTAAATATGTTCCTTACAGGTTTCGATGCAACAACGTTAAATACACTTTGGGTAGATAAAAATCTAAAAATGCATGGTTTGATACAGGCATTTTCACGTACAAATCGAATTTTGAATTCTATAAAGACATTTGGAAATATTGTGTGTTTTCGGAATCTGCAAAAAAGAGTAGATAGTGCGATTTCATTATTTGGTGATAAAAATGCTGGAGGAATTGTATTATTGAAAAGTTTCAAAGATTATTATTATGGTTATGAATCTGTAGATGGTAAACCGATGCCAGGATATATGGAAATGATAGAAAATTTAAATAATGATTTTCCATTATCAGAACCACAGATTATTGGAGAACAAAATCAGAAAGATTTTATTGCATTATTTGGTGCAATTTTACGTATGAGAAATCTACTGTTGTCATTTGACGAATTTAAAGGAAATGAGTTAATTTCAGAACGTGATTTACAAGATTATCTAGGACGTTATCAGGATTTAAGAGATGAGTGGAAGAGGAAACGTCAGGAAAGTACAGATATTACAGATGATGTAGTGTTTGAGATTGAATTGATCAAACAGATTGAGATTAATATCGACTATATTCTTATGCTTGTCAAGAAATATCATGATACACATTGTAAAGATAAAGAAGTTTTGATAACAATTAATAAGGCAATAGATGCAAGTCCAGAACTACGCAGTAAGAAACAATTGATTGAGAACTTTATTTCGGGAATCAATGATGTAGATGATGTTATGGATGAGTGGCACAGCTATGTTGCAAAACAACGGAAACAAGATCTTGATACAATTATCACAGAAGAAAGATTAAAACCAGAAGATACTCGCAAGTTTATGGAAAATGCGTTTAGAGACGGAGAAATTAAAACAGTAGGAACAGATATTGACAAATTGATGCCGCCAATATCACGTTTTGGTGGAGGAGGGAGAACAAAAAAGAAACAAAATGTTATTGATAGATTAAAAGCATTTTTTGAAAAATACTTTGGTATCGGTGGTTCATCAACATTTACAGAGGAAAATCAAGAGAAAGTCACATATGATATTGAAGATATGACAGAATTACAAATGGTAGCGGATAATACATATGAAAAGAAATTATAGGTGATAAAAAGTAGGCTGATACATAGATGTATGTGTACCAGTCTATTTTTTTGTCGTATATATTGGCTATGGTAGATAAAATGAGTATTGAAAATATAGTATAAGTTGACTTGAATAAATAAAATGACAGAATAAGAATATAAATAGGACAAGAATTTATAGTCTAAAATAAATATTAGATTATAATTGTAATGTCAAAAGCAAGTTATGATTGTAAGCGAAATTACATATTTAATTTGTGAAAAGAGTTAAGTGAAAATAAGAAAGGGAAAAATAATGATAAGATATACAAACGAATTTTTAACTGATGGGGATATTACAATTGAAAGAGTGGCTAATCGGTTAAAATTGATTTGGGGATGTTAGTTTATTTGCTTTTATTCCAAAAAGTTATAAAGAGAAACTTTCATGCGTAGTGGAATTTAGAAAATACAATATTGAAGGCGCAATTATTTCTATAGATCAAGAAAAATTACTTAAAGATTATTTTGTTACAAAAGAGGTATTTCAAAATAAGCATATTATTGGAAGAGAAACATTAGATGATGATAGTTGGATTGAAATTGAAAATATTAGAATGAAAATAAATGCATATTCTGCATACCATTTATATTGCCTTTTTAATGATCTGCATAATGTCTATAAAGAAGCACAAATTGAAATTAACAAGATTATGGGGACAGAAGGTTTAGCAGAGAAGAATGGAAAATACTTAATTGCAAACGTTTCAAAAGAGCAATGGTTTAGAATAATTGAGTTTGCACAAAAGCATGATTGCTATAGCTATAATGAAAATGGAGATGAGGAATGGAATATATTTGATAATAAATCGGTCATTGATTTCTTTTATCTATCTCCATATTTTTATGGAAATAAAGATAAAGGTATTATACATGCTGAGATTAGAGTGGAATTTTTGTACAATGATACTGTAAATGTTTTTTGGATTCCAGGATACAAAGATACTTCTTATAATTGTATGGAGTATTTTGATAATGTAGTTAAATGGAAAGCGGATTATACTAAAGAATGGTTTTGGAATGCTCTAATACCTAAAATTAGAGAAGATGAAAAAGAAGTTAAAAATAAAGCATATGAAAATAGTTTTTTTAAAAAAGTAGTAGGAATAAAAAATAAAATCAAAAAATTTTTAGCTTAGATATGAATAAAAAGATTTGGGGAGAGGAAAAGTGTTATGTATACAGCAAATCAGATTTTGAAAAAGGATGGTTTATCATTAGAAATTTTGTATAAACTTTCATACCAATCAAAATTAGGAATAAATTTAAAAAAGAATCTTCACTATTTTGAGAAAAACAGTTTGTTTCAGGAATTAATTTGTGTGAATGAATGGTATGATAGTTTATAATTTATTATATAATATTGCAACAGATTATCGGGTAAAAAGTATTCAGTTAGCTTTCTTTAAATATAATAGATATTATCCTGATCATCAAACAAGAAAGGTATTTGATGATTTGTTGGGATTTCGTACATTATGTGATAATTACGAAGAAATATTAAAATTGAAATCATATGAACATATTCGAATTGCAGATATGTCAAAAGGGAAAGCAAATGATGATGGTTATAGAGGTGTACATGTTTATTACCAAGCAAGTAATTATCATTATCCAATAGAAATTCAGTATAATACATTTTATGATCGTCAATTAAATAATTGGTTGCATAAGTATGTATATAAGCGTAAGTATGAGAATACGATAGGCTATCTATTGCGAAAAGAATATGAGAATGGTAAAATAAAAACGGAAAGTGAATTTAAGGAGCTTCCTGTATAATAAAAAACGTGGATGTTGAAAATTGAAAATACCTCAGAGTACAATAAGACTACTGACTGGCAGGTTAGT
>ENA-OROU01003374-OROU01003374.1-human-gut-metagenome-genome-assembly--contig:-NODE-3374-length-10229-cov-14.306369_pt1 | contig 10229 bp, 9 predicted proteins | sample MGYA00242131_ERZ509054 | MGnify/ENA primary metagenome ERZ509054 (study PRJEB26280, sample SAMEA2338749) | human gut metagenome | biome: human gut; feature: human-associated habitat; material: faeces... | reverse complement strand
CTGCGCGGCCACGAGACCGTCATGGTCACGACGCGCGACATCGACGCGCAGATCCGCGAGCTCGCCCGCGTCATCGGCTACGGCATCGACCTTGCGCTCCAGCCGCTCGATTTTTCCGAGCTCTGCGCGCTCATGGGATGAAAATGTGCAAAATTTCCGGTGGTATTCATAATTTGTTTACAACCGATTCAAACTTTAGCCAAGATTGACTGGTATCTTAATACTTGCAAAGGGGAGCTCCCCCCGATGTGATTTTCTCCCTCCTAAAAATACACACACAACACAGCAAGAAGCCCTCGCCTCTCCCGGCGGGGGCTTTTTGTTTCCCTAAACAGGGAAACGGGGAGGGTTCCGCGCGCTGCACGGATAAAGGGGGATACTCTCTTTCGAGAAAGAGAGTATCCCCCTTACTGCGCACCCTGCGGCACGCAGGGAACAAAGTGCAGAGCACCGCGCTGCCAAAAATCCCGCCTTTCAGCAAAGAAAAAAGAACGCCTCTTCCGAGGCGTTCTTCTTATTTTTGCGAAAGTAAAATTTACAGATACTTCTGCATGCCGTCGGTGGCAAGGGCGGGGTCGCCGGAGACGGAGATGGTGAACTTGACGCCGGTGGCGTTGCTGAAGCGCTCGAGCTCGTTCAGGAAATCGTCGGCCGCCTGGTTGCACTCGCCGCCGGTGATCTTGAACAGGTTGTCGATGAAGATGTGGGAAATATCATAATTGCCCGCGTACAGGCCGAACAGGAAGCCGCGCAGGGCCTCGTAGTTGGACAGGTCGTACTCGTAGGCAGAGATCAGACGAACGTGATAGTGCAGGTCAAAGGTCATGGTAGACTTTGCCTCGACGCAGACGACGCTGCCGTTATCCTCCTGCGCAGTGGTATTGATCATTTCGATCAGCTTCTTGGTCTTACCGGTGCCCTTTTCACCCATGATGAGTCTGACCATAGAAATCACTCCTTTCAATAGATCCCCGCCTCTTTTGCGGGGGATGGTCTTTCTGATGGCATCAGCATAGCATAAATGAAACAAATTTGCAATGCTGAATGGAAAGTTTCAGGTTGATTCAAAAAATTCAGCGCAGGCGCTTACGCAGCTCCTCGCCCATTTCCTCGTATCCGGGCTTGCCGAGCAGCGCGAACATGTTCTTTTTATAGGCCTCCACGCCCGGCTGGTCGAAGGGGTTGACGCCGAGGAGGTACCCGCTCAGCCCGCAGGCGTATTCAAAGAAGTAAATGAGCTGGCCCATCGTGCGCGCGTTGTTTTCATCGAGGTTCAAAATGATGTTCGGCACGCCGCCCTCGACATGGGCGAGCAGCGTCCCGTCCATGGCCTGACGGTTGATGAAGTCCATCGTCTTTCCCGCAAGGAAGTTGAGCCCGTCGCCATTCGCTTCGTCAAAGGGGACGACCATCTGCTGCTCCGCGGGCGCAAAGCGCACGACGGTCTCCATCAGCATGCGCTCGCCCTGCTGGATGTACTGGCCCATCGAGTGCAGGTCGGCGGTGAAGTCGACGCTCGCGGGGAAGAGGCCCTTTTCCTCCTTGCCCTCGCTCTCGCCGTAGAGCTGCTTCCACCACTCGGCCATGAAGCGGAACGCGGGCTCGAAGCACGCGAGAAGCTCCACCTTCTTGCCCTGACGGTAGAGCTCGTGGCGCATGGCGGCGTACTGCCACGCGGGATTGCTGTAATCGTTTTTCGCGCAGAGCGTCATCAACTCCTGCGCGCCGCCCATGAGTTCATCCAGATCAACGCCCGCGACGGCGATGGGGAGAAGGCCCACGGCCGTGAGCACGCTGTAGCGCCCGCCGATGTTGTCGGGCACGACGAATTCCTCGTATCCCTCCTGATCGGCGAGGGACTTGAGCGCGCCTTTGTGCGCGTCGGTCGTGGCGTAGATGCGCTTCGCGGCTTCGGTCTTGCCGTACTTCTTCTCGAGCTTTTCGCGGAAGAAGCGGAACGCGACGGCGGGCTCGGTCGTCGTGCCGGACTTCGAGATGACGTTGACGGAGAAATCGTCGTCGCCGATGAGCTCCGTCACCTCGCGCAGCGCGTCGGAGGAGAGGCCGTTGCCGATAAAGTAGATGTTCGGCGTGGACTTCTTCTTTAAGTTATAGTTCGGGGAGCAGAGGCATTCGATGACGCCGCGCGCGCCGAGATAGCTGCCGCCGATGCCGATGACGACGAGCGCCTTGGAATCGCCCTGAATCTTCTTCGCCGCGGCGAGGATGCGCGCGTACTCGCCTCTGTCATAGTCGCGCGGGAGCGTGACCCAGCCGATGAAATCAGAGCCCTTTCCACCGCCGTTTTGCAGCCAGCCCGCCGCGCGCTCGAGACGCGGGCGCAGCGCCGCTTCATACGGCAACGAGAGAAACGATACGGCATGGGATACGTCGATAGACAGCATAAAAATGGCCTCCTGCGATCAAAAATTCTTGCTTGCATTGTAGCACACGGCAAAAAAAGAAACAAGCGCAAAGCGGGGAAAAACGGGAGGCAAACACCGCGCTGCCGTCCAGAAACCGTGAAAACTGTGGAAAGCGGCAAAAAGATGGCTGCTTTACCGCTCCATCTTTGTAAAGTGTGCGTATTTACTGTCACACGTTATTGTGTTATCGTGTTACCACACTAAATCAAACGGCCAAGCGCCGGACAAAAATCAGGAGGAAGAAACGATGAAAAAATTCTTAGCCATGGCGCTTGCCGCCGTGATGGTACTGGCCCTTGCCGCCTGCGGCAGCAAGAACGACACCGCCGACGATACCGGTGATGCGCAGGACGCGCAGGGCGGCGAGACGCAAAAGCTGATCGTCGGCTTTGATGCCGAGTTCCCGCCGTTCGGCTTCATCGCCGCCGACGGCACGTACGACGGCTTTGACCTCGCCATGGCCAAGGAGCTGTGCGCGCGCCTCGGCTGGGAGTACGAGGCCGTGGCCATCGACTGGAACAGCAAGGACGCCGAGCTCTCCAGCGGCACGATCAACTGCATCTGGAACGGCTTTACCTACACCGGCCGCGAAAATGACTACACGTTCTCCGACCCCTATGTGGATAACTCCATCGTGATGGTCGTGAAGGCCGACAGCGGCATCACCTCGCTCGCGGACCTCGCCGGTAAGAGCGTGATGGCGCAGGCCGCGTCCTCCGCGGTCGACGCGATCAACGAAAACGAGGACTTCAAGGCGTCCCTCAAGGAGGTCGTGGAGCTGGGCGACTACAACATGGGCTTTATGGACCTCGCCCAGGGCACGGTGGACGCCGTGGCCGCTGACCTCGGCGTTGCGCAGTATCAGATCGCGAACAACGACGGCGACTATGTCATCCTCGACGAGCCCCTCTCCACCGAGCAGTACGCCATCGGCTTCCTCAAGGGCAACACCGAGCTGCGCGACGCGGTGAACGCCGAGCTTCTCAAGATGGCCGAGGACGGCACCATGCTGGAGATCGCGCAGAAGTACGTCGATCAGGGTCTCGTGCTCGACAGCCTGTGCCTCATCAACAAGTAAAAACGTTTACCTCGGGCGACTGTAAAAACCAATTATAACTCATAGGTGCCCATCCTCTTCTCAGGGAGGGAGCGGGGGCGAAAGCCCCCGCTTTTTCCCGCTTATGACCGAATAAGGGAGAATCATTCCATGACTGTATCCACGATGCTTTCGCTATTATCCGAGGGCTTTGTCACATCGCTTTTGATCTTCGTGCTGACGCTGCTATTCTCGATGCCGCTGGGCCTTGCGGTGATGTTTGGCCGCCGCAGCAGATTGACGCCGCTGCGCGGCTTCATCAAGGCGTATATCTCCATCATGCGCGGAACGCCGCTGATGCTGCAGCTGATGGTCGTCTTCTACGGGCCGAAGCTCCTGCTTGGCGTCACGGTGCCGGGCAACTGGCGCTTCACGGCGGTCATCGTCGCGTTTGTCATCAACTACGCGGCGTATTTTGCCGAGATCTACCGCGGCGGCATCGAGTCCATCCCGCGCGGGCAGTATGAGGCCGCGCAGGTGCTGGGCTATACCAAGGCACAGACATTTTTCAAGATCATCCTGCCGCAGATGGTCAAGCGCGTTATCCCTGCGGTGACGAACGAGGTCATCACGCTGGTGAAGGACACGTCGCTCGCGTCCGTCATCGGCACGGTGGAGATGTTCACGCGCGCCAAGCAGATCGTTGCCTCGCCGAATACGCCGGGCATGCTGGCGCTGGTGGCGGCGGGTGTCTTCTACTATGTCTTCAACTATGTGGTCGCCTTCGCCATGGAAAAATGGGAGCAGGCGCTGCGCTATTACCGCTAAAGGGAGGGGAGAGCAATGGCAGTTTTTGAAATGCAGAACGCCAGAAAGGCGTTCGGCGCGCTCGAAGTCTTAAAGGGCGTGTCGCTCAAGGTGGAAAAAGGCGAGGTGGTGTCGATCATCGGCCCCTCGGGCGGCGGCAAGTCGACGATGCTGCGCTGCGCGACGCTGCTCGAAACGATGGATTCCGGTACGCTCGCGTATGGCGAAAACGTCGCCGCGCGCGAGGAAAACGGCAAAAGCGTCTACGCCGGAAAAGCCGCGCTCGCGCAGGTGCGGCGGCAGTTCGGGCTGGTGTTCCAGCAGTTTGACCTCTTCCCGCACTACACAGTGCTGAAAAACGTCTGCGACGCGCCGATCTCGGTGCAGAAGCGCGATAGAGCCGAGGTCAAGGCCGAGGCGATGGCGCTGCTCGACAAAATGGGACTAAAAGGCAAGGAAAACGCCTACCCCTATCAGCTCTCGGGCGGGCAGCAGCAGCGCGTGGCCATCGCCCGCGCGCTCGCGATGAAGCCGGAAATCCTCTTTTTCGACGAGCCGACCTCCGCGCTCGATCCGCTTTTGACCGGCGAGGTGCTGCGCGTCATCCGCTCTCTTGCCGACGAGCACATGACGATGGTCATCGTGACGCACGAGATGCCCTTTGCCCGCGCCGTGAGCGACCGCGTCGTGTTTTTAGACGGCGGCGTCATCGTGGAGCAGGGCAGCCCCGAGCAGGTCTTCGAAAACCCGCAGCAGGAGCGAACCAAGGAATTCTTGCAGTCTTACCGCGAGACGAGCAGCGCTCAGGCGTAGTAATTCACAAGCAGGTCGACGACTGCACCGTAGCTCTGCGTGCCGAGTTCATCGCCGTAGGATTTGATCATCTTATCATTGAGCGACTGGGTGACGGTGGCCGTGAGGCCCTTGTACTGCGCCCAGTAGGCGCTGTTGTAGCGCAGATCGAGCACGATCTCGTCGGGAAGCGAATCGCGAATCTGCTGCCACGCGTCGGGGTCGACGCGGTACAGCGCGTTGCCGAGGTGAATGTAGCCGAGCATCCAGCCCGCATAGTTGTAGTTTGCGTCGTCGCAGCGCGTGCAGGCGAGGACCGCGAGGAAGTTGCTTTGCTGCTCGGACGCGATGCCGCGCTGGTGCGACAGCTCATGCGCGCAGGTCGAGGCCAGCAGCATCGCGGGCGAGTCCATGTTCACGTTTGACTCGCCCGTGAACGGAAAGTAGAAGCCCGTGAAGTTCATCGCGCTCATGATCTTCGAAAAGAAAATGCCCTTCGGCTTCTGGTCCGGCATGTCGAGGAACGGAAATTCGTCGTACAGGCAGTCATACACCGTGTCGGCGTAGTCTAAAATCTCCTGCCGGTCGGCGGTGAAAAGGCCGTTTTCGTCGCGCGCGATGTGCGTCGACGCCTCGGCAAGATGGTCCGCGAAATACTGCGTGACGCGCACTAAATCTTCATACGCGACGGGCTCGGGCGAAAGGCCGCTTCTGTCGCAGAAATCGTCCGCATAGTAGTTTGCGCCCCAGAGAAGCGAGAACGCGGCGCAGACCGTGAGAAATAAGTCGAGCACGAAGAGCGCGCAGCGGTACGCGGCGCGCCCTTTTTGGCGCGACTTTATAAGATAGCGCACCATCAGCACGAGCAGCACGACCGCCGTGACCGCCGCGAGCACATACAGAAGCTCCGCGACCGAAAACGGCAGCGCCGCGCACGCGCGGCCCAGAAACTGCTCGAAGGGCAGCGTGACCGAATAGACCCAGAAATTGACGGCCGCGCGGTTTCCGCGGAAAAGATAGAAAAGCACAAGGACTGCGCCGCAGGCGAAAAGCCAGCGGTGCAGTCCTTTGTTGTCACGGTACAGGGTTTTCATGGGGAGATCAGTCCTTTTTTTCATCCGGAGAGGCGAGCGGCGCGGGGGCGAACATCGCGTCGTCCGTCACGCCCTTTTTCGTGAGACTGCGGTTCGTGAACCAGTTCACAAGCGAGCTGATGCACGCGAAGATCGGAACGCCGAGGAACATGCCGAGCACCCCGCCGAAGCCGCCGCCGACCACAATGGCCACGATGACCCAGAAGCTCGAAATGCCGGTGGATTTGCCGAGGATCTTCGGCCCCAGAATATTGCCGTCAAACTGCTGCAATGCGATGATGAAGAGAATGAAATAGAGGCACTGCTTGGGGCTGACGAGCAGGATGAGGAATGCGCTCGGAATGGCGCCGAGGAACGGGCCGAAGATCGGAATGATGTTCGTCACGCCCACAAACACCGAAATGATCGGCGTATACGGGAACTTGAAGATCGAGCAGCAGATGAAGCAGAGGATGCCGATGATGAGCGAGTCGAGCAGCTTTCCGCGCACGAAGCCGCTGAAGATGCGGTCAGCCTCGGCCACGGCGCGCAGCGTGCGGCGGTACGGCGTTTCGGGCAGAATGGCGTAGAGGATCTTCTTCGACTGCTTGGCAAAGCTCTCCTTGCGCGCGAGCAGATAGACCGAGATCATCATGCCGATGAGAATGTTCTTGAGGAAGATGACGACGCTCCAGATGCCGCCGGTCACGGCGACGATCGCGACCTGCGCCTGCGGGATGACCGTGTCGGTGACCCACTTGACGAGCTTATCGTAGTAGCCGTTGAGTGCGGAGAGCAGCTGGTCGGAGTAGATGTCGTCGGAGAAGATCGTCTGATTCTCCACAAGGCTGTTGACCCAGTTGTAGACGGTTTTATAATAGCTTTCAAAGTTGTCGGCCAGTGTCTTCGTGCTGTCGACCAGCTCGGGGATGAGGATGCTGAACATCAGGTAGATGAGGGCGATGACGCAGATCCACGTGACGAGGATGCTCAGCCCCCGGACGAGCGAGGACTTGACCTTCGGCAGCCCCTTTTGGATATACCGGTCGAAAAAGTCGACGATGGGGGCGAGAAGGTACGCGAACACAAGGCCGTAGATGACCGGCGAGAGCACGCTCATCAGCTTGTCGAAAAAGTCCAGCAGCACGCGGGACTGGAAAAACGTGTCGTAAAACATCAGCACCGCGCAGGCCGAGACGATCAGCGTTACGCCGAGGTGAAGATAGGTTTTGTTCTGCTTCATGGGCTCCCCCTTTTTTTGGGCAAAAGGCGTTAAATGACTGCTAAAAAGATACCAAAAACAGCTTACTATTTTTTGCTGGGAATTGCAACCGCTCATTTCGTGTGTTATGATAATCTTTACTCTCTGTTAATGAAGATGAACAGAACTTGACTTTTTTTGGCAGAGGGTGATTTTGACCGACAGGGCGCAGGGTGCTTTGCCGGTCTGATGCTGTGAAGAGCAAACGAGGAGGAACCCATGGACGACAAAAAGCTGCTCTTTATCGTCAATCCCCGCGCGGGAAAGACCAAATCCCTCGCACCGCTGTTTGACGCCGCCGCGATCTATTCCGAGGCGGGCTATCTCGTCTCCGTGCGCAAGACCACGCACCGCGGAGAAGCGACGGAGCTCGCCGAATCGCTCGGGCCGGAATTCGACGTCGTCGTCTGCCACGGCGGCGACGGCACGCTCAACGAAACGGTGAACGGTGTGATGCGCATTCCGCGAGAATACCGCCCGCTCGTGAGCTATCTGCCCGGCGGCAGCACGAACGACTTTGCCGCGAGCCTGAATATCTCGTCGAATCCCGCCGAGGCGGCGGCCTCCGCCATGCGCATGAAACCGAGATCTCTCGATGTGGGCAAATTCGGCGAGCGGAACTTCGTCTATGTCGCGTCGTTCGGCGCGTTCACAAAAACGACCTACACCGTCCAGCAGGACATCAAGAATATGTTCGGGCACTTTGCCTACTTACTCGAGGGCGTCAAGAATCTCGACACGCTCTGCCCGTACCGCATGAAGATCACGGCGGACGGCGAGGTCTTCGATGGGGAATATCTCTTCGGTGCGATCAGTAATTCGACGTCGATCGCGGGGCTGATGAAGCTCTCCCCCGACGAGGTGTCGTTCGACGACGGCAAGTTCGAGCTGCTGCTCGTGCCCGTGCCGAGAACGCCGGCTGCGATGCAGGCGCTCATTTTAGCGCTCATCAACAAGGACTATTACGACTCCGAGGGGCTCATCTTCCGCCACGTCAAGCACGTGACGGCGGAGACGGCCGAGGACATTCCCTGGACGCTCGACGGCGAGTACGACCCCGGCGCGCCGGTCGTGGAGATCGGGATCGAAGATAATGGGGTCACGATGCTATTATAACTTCAAAAAAGAGAGGCTGGCCTATGGGCCAGCCTCTCATAAGGGCAACATTTAAAAGAATCGTTTAGAGCAAGGCAAAAGCACAAGCGGCGCACCAGATTTGGTGCGCCGCTTGTGCTTTTATTTAGGAGCAGCAACTGATATGTGTATTTCTGAAATTTTGCCCAATATCAGTGCTCATACCGGGTCCAGTCGGGGGTTTTTGTTCATGCCGGTCCAGGTCTCATAGTTCCCAGTCTTGTGCTTGAACGCGTGGGAGTTGGCGGCCTCCTGGACCGCCAGGTAGAACCAGTCGCCGGGGTTGCAGTCTGCCCATACCGTTGTGCCGGGCAGCAGGTCGTCCGGCTCCTCGGGGATGCGGTTCAGCACCCGGTTGATCATGGTCATAGCCTGGGCACGGGTGATGTAGGCATCCGGGCGGAAGGTGCCGTCGTCGAAGCCCTTGATCCAGCCCAACCCGGCAACTTGCCGGATATACTCCTCAGCCCAGTGTCCGCTGATGTCGGAGAAGGTCTGGGTGGTGCCGCCGGCACCGGTATCAAACCGGGCGCAAATGGCGGCAAACTGAGCCCGCGTGATGGGGGCCTCGGGATCAAAGGTAGTACCGCTATGACCCTGCACGATGCCCAGACCCGTCATGGTGGAGATGGCGGTATTTGCCCAATAGTCATCCGGAACATCGGAATAGGTATTGCTGGTCAGAAGATTGCCGTCACGCACCTCATCTTTCAAAAGCCGGAAGAAAACGGTGGCGGTCTCCGCACGGGAGATCAGTCCATTTGGGTAAACATTGCCATCATTGTGACCGACGATATAGGCAAAGTGGTCTTCGCCGTTCAGCAGCTCAGGTGTGGAGCCGCGGTAGTTCCGAACCGTCGCGCCGTTCAGGGCGTGGCCGTCCTGCGCGTCCACCTTTTCAATGGCGAAATAGAAGTAGGTGGTGGTGGAGCCGCCGCCGGAATTCTTGTTCCACTTGGCATACAAGGGGATATCCCCTGTGACAGGACTCGTAAAGTCATATTTGGTTTGGCAGGCCGCATCAGTATACTAAAGAACGGTACTCAGTGCAATGGATATTACATAAAATTTTCGCGGAACGGGTGATTGACGGGCGCGGTGCTTGACAAGGCGGCGGGGGTTGATATATCCTTTACTGATAATAAAAACAGGGGCGGTGCGCGGTACAGGGCTGCGCTTGGGCTCCTGATGGGTGTAGAAAGGACACGGCAGATGATGAAGATCGGCTTTATCGGCACAGGAAATATGGGCGGCGCGCTGGCGAGCGCGGCGGCCAGAAGCGGCGAGGTGGAGGTGCTGCTCGCCAACCGCACGAAGGCAAAGGCGGAGACGCTCGCAGAGCGCATCGGGGCCGTTGTGAGCAGTAACGAGATCATTGCGCGCGAGGCGGACCACATCTTCCTCGGCGTGAAGCCGCAGATGATCGTGGACGTGCTCAAGGGCATTGCCCCGGCGCTCAAGGAGCGCAAGAGCGCGCCGGTGCTCATCAGTATGGTCACGGGACTGGACATCGCGCGCATTCAGGAGCTTGCGGGCGGGGACTATCCCGTCATCCGCATCATGCCGAACATGCCTGCCGCCGTGGGCGAGGGCGTGATCTTCTATGCGTGCAGCGGCAACTGCGGCAAGGCGCAGCAGGAGGCGTTTTTGCGCTACATGGCGCCCGCGGGCAAGCTCTTCCCGCTGGCGGAGGAGCTGCA
>ENA-OROU01003367-OROU01003367.1-human-gut-metagenome-genome-assembly--contig:-NODE-3367-length-10244-cov-3.516047_pt1 | contig 10244 bp, 10 predicted proteins | sample MGYA00242131_ERZ509054 | MGnify/ENA primary metagenome ERZ509054 (study PRJEB26280, sample SAMEA2338749) | human gut metagenome | biome: human gut; feature: human-associated habitat; material: faeces... | reverse complement strand
GGGAGCGTGGATTGAAATAGTTTCTCGCGCTCTTCCCGGCGGACACGCGCCGTCGCTCCCCTCGCGGGAGCGTGGATTGAAATTCAAATTTGTTTTTAAATTCATCCATGCAGCACGTCGCTCCCCTCGCGGGAGCGTGGATTGAAATCTTGCTATGTACGAAAAGTATGGGCAGCCATTGGTCGCTCCCTTCGCGGGAGCATGTCAGAAAAAGGATCGTAACAGAAAAATGTCGAAGAAAATGGGGGAGAGGCATATGGATTATTTTGCGCATATTGATGGGGAACGAAAACAGAGTGTTTTGGAGCATTCGGAGGGGGTCGCAAGACTTGCTGGAATGTTTGCCGGAGAATTTGGAAAGTATGAATGGGGATATTGCAGTGGTATGCTGCATGATATTGGAAAGTACAGTCTCAGGTTCCAGAGAAGACTTCAAAAAGGAGATGTTCAGGTGGACCATTCGACGGCTGGAGCACAACTTTGTGCGGCGAAAGGAGGATACTACTCGTTTCTAAATTATTGCATTGCAGGGCATCATGCGGGCTTGCCAGATTGCGGAAGTAATACGGACAATGGCGGAGAGTCTACGTTGAGCGGCCGCCTAAAGAAAAAAATAGAAGATTATCAGGCTTATCAGTCTGAGATTGAGGTTCCGCTACTTCATTCGGCGCCCATTGATCCAAAAGCTGTGCCGAACCCATATTTTTCGTTAAGTTTTTTTATGCGAATGATTTATTCCTGTCTGGTAGACGCAGATTTTCTGGATACGGAAGCTTTTATGAAGCAGGGAAAGACAGAACGAGATCCCGGCACGAGAATAGAAGAACTGTACAGAAAGTTAGATAAATATCTTGAGAATAAAAGATGGCTGGAAAATAAAAAAACCGATACGATCAACGGCAGACGAAGTGAGATTTTGCGGCATTGTATGGACATGGGAACCCAGGAAAAGGGAATGTTTCGTCTGACTGTTCCGACCGGTGGAGGAAAAACAATTGCCTCGCTGGCGTTTGCACTTCGGCATGCGGCAGCGCATCAGATGAAGCGGATTATTTATGTCATTCCATATACCAATATTATCGAACAGAATGCGCAGGTATTTCGGGAGATTCTGGGAGAGGAAAATGTGTTGGAAAGCCATTGCAACATTGATTATACCAGTTCGGAAGAGCTCAGACCGATGCAGCTTGCTTCGGAAAACTGGGACAAGCCGGTGGTTGTTACGACCAATGTACAGTTTTTTGAATCTCTCTTTGCATCGAAATCTTCAAAATGCCGGAAGCTTCATAATATTGCAAACAGTGTGATCATTTTTGATGAAGCACAGATGATACCGCCGGAGCATCTGAAGCCTTGTCTTGCGGTTATAGAGGAACTGGCAGCGCAATATAGTTCATCTGTTGTGCTTTGTACAGCAACGCAGCCAACATTTCAGAATTTTTTCCAGAGAAATTGGGAGCCGGTTGAGCTTTGTCCATGTATGGAAGAGCAATTTCGCTTTTTCAAGAGAACGAGATTTGAAGATATCGGAACGGTGACAGAAGAAGAGCTGGAGGAAAAACTTTTAAAAGAAACACAGGCGTTGTGTATTGTCAATACGAAGAAACGAGCGCAGAGAGTTTATAATGCGATCAAAGGGGACGGAGTCTTTCATCTGTCGACAACAATGTATCCAAAGCATCGGAAACGGGTGTTAGAGCAGATTAGGAAAAGATTGGAAGATGGTAAAAAGTGTATTTTAATTGCAACGAGTCTGGTGGAAGCTGGAGTGGATCTGGATTTTCGATCTGTATATAGACAGCTTGCGGGAATGGATTCTATGATTCAGGCGGCAGGACGCGGAAATCGAAATGGAGATCGTTCCATAGAGGAGAGTCCGGTATATATTTTCGGAATGGAAGGAAAAGAGTTTGTTCCCGGTCAGCAGATGCAGATTGATACGTCCAAAGCGCTTTTACTGGATGGATATCAGCCGGAAGACCTTGCGACAGTAGATCAGTATTTCCAGATGTTGTATCAATTAAAACAGGATGAAATGGATAAGGACGGTGTGATGCGCTGCTTCGAAAATCAGAATTATCAGTTTGCGTCAGCTGCTAAAAAGTTTCATCTGATTGAAGAGAATACCGTAACAGTGTTTGTAAAAAGAGAGCAGGAAGCGGCGAAGTTATTGGGACAGATTCGAAACCAGGGGTATTCCCGCACTTTGATGCGACAGGCAGGACAGTATTGTATCAATATTTATGACAGGGATTTTGAAAAATTAAACGGACAGGGAGCGCTGCGTCCGGTGTCCGGTGATATAGAAGATTTCTATGAATTAGTTTCGGAGGAACTGTACACAGAAGAAATGGGATTAAAAATGGATATTGAAGAAGGCATCGGAGTGTTCTGGTAATTGTTTTAGCAAGTGCTGTAGGCGGGAGGTTAGAGGATAAAAGCATACGGAACAGAAGAGAAATAATCAACTTCTGTTCCGCATCGCTTGGTTCACATGGTGTGAAAAAATATTTTTTCAATCCCCAATTCCATGTCATTTAGATGACAGGAAAAGACGATGTTTATTATATAATAGTTATTCCATATAATCCAGTGTAAATATTTTTTATAGAAACTTCAATATATTTTCTCACACTTAATTAAAAATGTTGTTGCATTATATAAAACAGCGTAGTATAGTGGAAATATAAAGAAAAGGACAGTGAGAAAAACGATAGTTTTTATAAAAAGGGGAACAGAGATGGTTTTATATCATGGGAGTAAAGAAATCGTGGAATATCCCGAAATTCGAAAAGCACGATTTCAAAAAGATTTCTATTTTGGATTTTACTGCACACTTTATGCAGAGCAGGCGAAGCGTTGGGCAACCAGATACGGTGATGGGTACATCAATAAATATGAATATGTACCAAGCAGTACTTTGAATTGTTTGTATTTTGAAGAGATGACGGAAGAATGGCTGGATTTTATTGTGGCATGTCGTAGAGGAATTCCACACAAATATGATATTGTGGAAGGACCGATGGCAGATGATACGATTTACAATTATATCCAGAACTATCTGGATGGCAAAATTTCGAGAGCCGCATTTTGGGAACTGGCAAAGTTTAAATATCCGACGCATCAAATCAGTTTTCATACGATTTCAGCGCTGGATACATTAACATTTGTAGGAAGCGAGGCCGTGTATGAGAACAAAAAATAATAATGATTTATTTTATACATGCAGTTTGATCGAATACATCGGAAGGAAAATGAAACAGCCTCGGAAAAAAGTAGCAGATTATCTGGGAAGAAAGCATATTCATCGGATTTACGAACATGCAGATGTATTTCATTGTGAACCAATTGAAAAGGTGGCAGAAGAATTGATTGAAGAATGCAATATTCCGAAGGGCAGTTTTGATAATGTGGGAGCATGCAGATATACAGTACCGGATTATTGGGATATCGGAGAAGTGTATGAACGGCTGATTGAAGATTCCTATTCTGATCAGGATATTGAGAAAGGGCTTTGGCAGGTATATCATTCCTGGATAGATTCCAGCATTTCTGATTATAATACGGATTTTTACTATCAATCGAGAGACTATCTGGCAGCCTGCTATCAGGATGGTTCGATATTATAGATGAAAAGGGGTGATAAAATGGGCATGGGTGTAAAAGTCAGAGTATGGGGACCATATGCGCTCTTCTCAAGACCAGAGATGAAAGTGGAACGGTGTTCTTACGATGTAATGACGCCATCTGCTGCAAGAGGAATTCTGGAAGCGATTTACTGGCATCCGGGGCTTCGATGGGTGATCGACAAAATTCAGGTAAACAAACCAATCCGGTTTACCAGCGTTCGGAGAAATGAAGTGAAAAGCAAAATTTCTGCCAGCAATGTGCTTCAGGCATATAACGGAGCGGATAAGGAATTGTATCTGAGCACAAAAGAGGAAATTGTACAGCGGGCATCTTTATTGCTGTGTGATGTGGAATATGTTATTGAAGCACATTTTGAAATGACGGAACAGGCAAATGAAACAGACAATCCCGGTAAGTTCAAGGATATTATGATGCGTCGTTTAAAGCGCGGAGAATGCTATCACATGCCGTATTTTGGATGCCGGGAATTCCCGGCGCATTTCGAATTGTGTGAAGAGGAAACTACATCCTGTTATGCTGTTGTTCCGGAAAAGGATCTCGGTTTTGTGCTCTACGACATGGATTACTCTGATCCGAACGATATTCAGCCGATGTTCTTTCGGGCGGTGATGAGAAACGGTGTTCTTGATCTGAGAGACTGTGAGGTGATTCGGTGATTTTACAGGCGCTTGTAAAGGAATATGAAAGTCTGGCAGAGCAGGGGAAAGTATCGCAGCCGGGGTGGTGTCAGGCAAAGGTTTCCTATGAAATCAATTTGTATGCGGATGGACGAATCAAACAAATTATCTGCTTGAAGAAGGAAAAAGAAATTGGGAAAAAGAAGGTTTTAATTCCCAAAACGATGAAAGTACCGCAGATGGTCACCCGATCTTCCGGAATAGCGGCAAATTTTCTGTGTGATAACTCAAAATATCTGTTAGGAATTGATGCAGAAGGGACTTCTGGGCGGATAATGGACTGTTTTCTGGCAGCAAAGGAAAAACACCTCTCTGTTTTGGAAGGAACAGATGGTATAATGGCGCAGGCAGTCCGCAATTTTTTTAAAAACTGGAACCCGGAAAGTGCGCAGGAATGTCCGGAGTTAAAAGAACAGTGGGAAGGGCTTACAGACGGCGGGAACCTTGTTTTTGGAATGAATGAATTCTATGCACAGGACGATCCGGAAATACAGAAAATGTGGAACACAAGTCAGTCTGAGACAGAGAAGGAAACATCAGGCATTTGTCTTGTAACCGGAAATTATGGTCCGATTTCCAGAATTCACAGATCCATTAAAGGGGTTCCGGGGGCACAGTCGAGCGGCGCAGCACTGGTGTCTTTTAATGCACCGGCATTTGAATCTTACGGAAAAGAACAAAGCTACAATGCGCCGGTTGGAAAGTATGCAGAGTTTGCTTATACGACAGCTTTAAATTACCTGCTGGGACAGGAAGAATACCGATTTCAGCTTGGTGATACAAGAGTAGTATTCTGGGCGGAAAGTGGAGAAGAGGCATATCAGGATTTTTTTGCTTCTTTTCTGGAGCCCAAACCGGATAATGAGGAGATGCTGAAAGCTGTTTTTGCAGGATTAAAAAAACAGAAATATCTCGATCTGGATCAGTTTGAATTGAATCCAAATAAAAAGTTTTATATCCTTGGACTTGCACCGAATGCTGCTCGTTTAGCGGTTCGTTTCTTTTATGAAGATTCTTTTGGGAATATTTTGAAGCATCTTGCAGAACATTATCAGCGGATTGAAATTGTAAAACCGGTATGGGAACAGAATAGTTATCTTGGAATCCGAGACATGCTTGCGGAAACGGTGAATCAGAAAGCAAAGGATAAAAATCCGATTTCGAATATGGCGTCTATGGTGCTGCAGGCAATCCTTGCAGGAAGCCGTTATCCGGCAAGTTTGTATACGGACACGATGATCCGCATCAGGGCGGAGCAGGGAAACGTTACCTGGAAAAAAGCTGCGATCCTCAAGGCTTATTTGATTCAAAACTACCATTTGGAAAAGGGGGAACATTATATGGGACTAAATGAGGGATGTAAGGAAGAGGCATACGTTTTAGGAAGGCTGTTTGCTATGTTGGAAGCAATTCAGATGGACGCCAATCCGGGAATTAAAGCAACAATCCGGGATCGGTATTTTAACTCTGCGTGTGCGACACCGGCAATTGTTTTTCCGATATTGTTCAAATTAAAAAACAGCCATATCAAAAAGCTGGAACGGGATAATCCGAGTGCAAAAATATATTACGAAAAGCAGATTATGGAAATTATGGGGAAACTCGGAGAAAAAATGCCGAACCGTCTGGCACTGGAAGAGCAGGGACAATTTGATCTGGGATATTATCATCAGATGCAGAAAAAATATGAAAAGCGGGAGGAAAAGTAAATGAGTGAGACAATCAAAAATAGATATGAGTTTGTAGTATTGTTTGATGTGGAAAATGGGAATCCGAACGGAGATCCTGATGCAGGAAATATGCCGCGTATTGATCCGGAAAGTGGTCTCGGTCTTGTGACAGATGTTTGTCTGAAACGAAAGATCAGAAATTATGTGGAAACAGTAAAAGAGGAGGAGCCGGGGTTCCAGATTTATATCCGTGAAGACGTACCGTTGAACCGAAGCGATAGAACCGCATGCGAGAGCCTTGGAATCCATGAGACAGATGAAAAAAAAGTGACGGATGGATTAAAAAAGCTGAAAAAGAACGATCCGGATGCAGATCTGAAAATTCGGGATTATATGTGCCAGAATTTTTATGATATCAGAACTTTTGGTGCGGTTATGACAACATTTGTGAAAGCATCGCTGAATTGCGGGCAAGTAAGGGGTCCTGTGCAGATTGGCTTTGCCAGAAGCATTGATCCGATTATCAGTCAGGAAGTAACGATTACGAGAGTTGCGATTACGACAGAAAAAGACGCGGAAAATAAGAGCACGGAAATGGGCAGAAAAAGCATTGTGCCCTATGGATTATATCGTGCAGAGGGATATGTTTCTGCAAATCTTGCCAGAAAGGTAACCGGATTTTCTGAGGAAGATCTGGAGCTTTTATGGGAAGCAATTATCAACATGTTTGAAAATGATCATTCTGCGGCAAGAGGAAAGATGGCGGTGCGGGAACTGATTATTTTCAAACACAGCAAGGAGCTGGGAGATTGTCCCGCATATAAGTTATTTGATGCAGTGGAAGTAAAGAAAAACGACGATATTATTTATCCCAGAAACTATAAAGATTATACAGTTAAAATTCATCAGGATCAGATACCGGAATCTGTTGAAGTGACAAGAAGAGCATAGTAATCAGAAAGCAGAAAAAGGCACACTTTGTTTGAAATGCGTTGAAAAAGAGGTGTCGTATAATGGAATATGCTGAAGACGATTATTTGATGATATCTGGTATCCAGCATTTTAAATTTTGCAGGAGACAATGGGCATTGATTCATGTGGAACAGCAATGGGCAGAAAATGAACATACTGTCATTGGAGAGCTGATGCACAAAAAGGCGCATGATCCATATCTGACGGAAAAGCGGAAAGATTTGCTTGTGGTAAGGGCATTGCCGGTCAGTTCCAGAACGATGGGAGTCAGTGGCGAATGCGATATTGTAGAATTTCGGAAATGTGAAGATGGAGTGAAACTGCACGGACACAGGGGATTTTACAGTATTTATCCGATAGAGTATAAAAAAGGGAAACCAAAACATTCAGAGGAGGATATCTTACAGCTGACAGCGCAGGCAATGTGTTTGGAAGAAATGTTTTCGACAACAGTAACGGAAGGGGCAATTTTTTACGGAGAAACCAGAAGACGTGAAGTAGTTGCAATTACGGAAGAACTGAAAAATGAGGTTTGTCAGACATTTGAGGAAATGCATCAATATTATGACAGACGGTATACGCCGAAAGTAAAATACAGCAAAGCATGCGCTTCCTGTTCTCTGAAGGAAATATGCCTTCCAAAGCTCGAAAAAGCCGGATCGGTAAAGGAATATCTGAAACGGGCGCTGGAGGAGGAACCGGGATGAAAAAACTGCTCAATACATTGTACGTTACTTCGGAAAATAGCTACCTTGGATTGGATGGAGAAAATATTATTGTTTTTGAAGAACAGAAGGAGATTGGAAGGCTGCCGTTGCATAATCTTGAGGAAATTGTTTCTTTTGGTTACAGAGGGACAAGCCCAGCGCTTATGGGCGCTTGTGTAGACCGAAATATTTCCTTGTGTTACCTTACACCACAGGGGAAATTCTTAGCTCGGGTGACTGGAAAAGTAAGAGGAAATGTTATTTTACGAAAACAGCAGTATGATACAGGAAAAGATGAGGAAAAGAGCCTTACAATTGCAAAAACTTGTATTCTTGGAAAAGTATACAATTCGCGCTGGGTTCTGGAACGGGCAGTCCGGGATCATGCAATGCAGATTGATGCGGAAAAGGTAAAAGCAGCATCAATGCAATTAAAAGCTTCCCTGGAGCGGATTCAAAACTGTACATCCAAGGATCAGTTAAGAGGATATGAAGGGGAAGCTGCCAGCATTTATTTTGGTGTATTCAATGAATTGATTCTGCAGCAGAAAAAGGATTTTCAGTTTCAGGGACGAACAAAACGTCCTCCAATGGATACGGTTAATGCGATGCTTTCTTTTGCCTATACACTTTTGACGAATCAGATCATGTCTGCTCTGGAATGTGTTGGCTTAGATCCCTGTGTCGGATATCTGCATACAGAACGTCCGGGAAGAAGTTCACTGGCATTGGATATGGTTGAAGAACTTCGCTCTGTAATGGCAGATCGGTTTGTATTATCTCTTATTAATAAGAAGATTATTAGCGGAAAAAACTTTACAAAAAAAGAAAATGGTGCAGTTTTGATGGATGATGAGCTGCGGAAAAAGTTTTTGACAGAATGGCAAAATAGAAAAAAGGAAGTTATTACACATCCGTATCTTAGGGAAAAAGTGGAGTGGGGAATGGTTCCCTATGTGCAGGCAATGCTCCTTGCCCGATATTTACGCGGAGACCTGGACGAATATCCTGTTTTTCTCTGGAAATGAGGTGACAAATGCTTGTACTGATCACATATGATGTGAACACAGAAACAGCAGCTGGTAAAACAAGACTGCGGAAGGTTGCTAAACAATGCGTCAACTATGGAAGAAGGGTTCAGAATTCTGTATTTGAATGCATTTTGGATAACGCTCAGTGCATCGCACTGAAAGCACTTCTGACAGATATTATCGACAGCAAAGTAGACAGTCTGCGCTTTTATTATCTTGGTAATAAATACGAGACGAAAGTGGAGCATGTCGGGGTCGAAAAAGGTATTGCTGCCGATCAGGTCTTGCTCCTCTAAAAAACTGGTGCGAACAGGAAGTGCATATGAATTCTTATGGAGATTCGCACCTGAAAAATTATGAAATAACATTTATTAATTTATTTTTTTAAAACAGGAGCTATATTTTATTGGTGAGATGAAATAAAGAATAGCCGTACTGCAAGCGAAAAGATGTTAATAAATGCTGTCGCTCCCTTCGCGGGAGCGTGGATTGAAATTGAATCAGTTTCCTACGCCTCCCCGTCTGAAATGTCGCTCCCTTCGCGGGAGCGTGGATTGAAATGATGTTGGTCTGCCCTGCCCGCTGGTCGCCCAGGTCGCTCCCTTCGCGGGAGCGTGGATTGAAATGTAAAAATTGAATATTGTCACTATCGCATCATTGTCGCTCCCTTCGCGGGAGCGTGGATTGAAATTGAAATTTGATCCGGAGCTTTTAACGGCGGCATTGAGGTCGCTCCCTTCGCGGGAGCGTGGATTGAAATGGCCACAAGATATTATATCAAACATCGAAGACGGTCGCTCCCTTCGCGGGAGCGTGGATTGAAATTGTGCCAGAGGAATGCATGGGAAATATCGTGAGAATGTCGCTCCCTTCGCGGGAGCGTGGATTGAAATTATTAAAATATCTATAAAGCTTTCGTTGTCGTTTGGTCGCTCCCTTCGCGGGAGCGTGGATTGAAATCCTGATCTACTGTAATTGTAGTTGCATAATCCACGTCGCTCCCTTCGCGGGAGCGTGGATTGAAATTTACCGCGAACCATTTATTGATCCTGAAACAGACGTCGCTCCCTTCGCGGGAGCGTGGATTGAAATTTATCTGCAAAAGATAGCTGCCGGACCTGAGAAGCGTCGCTCCCTTCGCGGGAGCGTGGATTGAAATTAAAGACAGTATATCACACCCTGCAAAAAATATGAGTCGCTCCCTTCGCGGGAGCGTGGATTGAAATGCAGGTGCCCTGCAGATATCGAACTCTGCGTGGGAGTCGCTCCCTTCGCGGGAGCGTGGATTGAAATACAACGAAACGTACGTTTTTATTACGGACAGCAGTCGCTCCCTTCGCGGGAGCGTGGATTGAAATCTCCTTGTACTAATTTATACACGTTTTCCGATAAGTCGCTCCCTTCGCGGGAGCGTGGATTGAAATTCCAGTTCTCGTATGCTTCCACACCGATCATGGGTCGCTCCCTTCGCGGGAGCGTGGATTGAAATGCCGCTGCCATGTCCTCCGGCCGCTCCTCCACCGTCGCTCCCTTCGC
>ENA-OROU01003365-OROU01003365.1-human-gut-metagenome-genome-assembly--contig:-NODE-3365-length-10256-cov-20.572787_pt1 | contig 10256 bp, 10 predicted proteins | sample MGYA00242131_ERZ509054 | MGnify/ENA primary metagenome ERZ509054 (study PRJEB26280, sample SAMEA2338749) | human gut metagenome | biome: human gut; feature: human-associated habitat; material: faeces... | reverse complement strand
ATACGTTGTGCCTGAACAGTTCACAGCTTGGATATGACAGGTGTGAGAAGATAATACTGGATTGTATGTGATTTTGTCATGAATAATTCAGGATTAATGAAAAATAGTGAAAAAATAGTGAAAAATTTTCAAAGAAGCTAATTTTAGATGTGCAGAAACTGGTGGAAAAGGGGGCTTCCAAAGAAAAAATCGGACTCAGAGGACCTATGCCACCAGGAGTCCTGTTTGCTGTGTATAATTCTAAGACAGGAAATCCTGACTATATTCCACCAGAATATTGTGACATCCAGGGGCTATTAGATGAGTTAATCGAGTATGTAAACACTACAGATGATCACCCTTTGATTGTGGCAGCAGTTGTACATTACCAATTAGTGACCATACATCCGTTTGAAGATGGCAATGGCAGGACAGCCAGATTGTTATCAGGTTATATCATGGATTTGAATGGGTATGGATTTAATGGAATCGGATCATTAGAGGAGTATTTTGCATACGATATTGATGAATATTATGAATCCATCCAGATGGGACTTCCTGCATTGTATTATTCTGGAAGGGCGAATCCGCCGCATCCAGAGATTTGGATTAATTACTTTTTGCGTATGGTTAAACTTTATTCCAGCAAAGTTTGTGATTTACAGTTAGCTTCCGAAGAGGAAGATATTGCTGGAGGTCTATCGTTTCTGAAAGGGAAGGAAAAGGAACTGTTACAATTTTTGATTAAAAGTTATCGAGGAGAATTTACTCCAATTGAAGTCAGCAGGGAATTGTCAGTAACAAATAAGACGATTATTAACAGACTGGCGGTATTGGTGAAAAATGGATTTGTGGTTCCTATATTGGTCAACAAGAGAATCCGATCTTATGAATTAAGCGAATTTACCAGAAATCATGAAAAAGAAATTATGAAAGTTATCAGGTGATTAATTATGAAAAGCTATCTGTAAGCTTAGTTCAATAGAGGAAGTTATTATGATAAGAGAATTACAAAAAGCAGATATAACTAAAGTAGCAGACATATGGCTGGATACTAATATAAAGGCACATAATTTTATATCTGCGCAATACTGGGAAAGTAATTATGAGCTGGTAAAAGAAATGCTGTTACAGGCGGAGGTCTATGTGTGTGAGAGTAATGGGGAAATACAGGGATTTATAGGTTTAAATGGTGATTATATTGAAGGGATTTTTGTCTGTGATAGATTGCAGTCGCAGGGCATAGGAAAACTTTTGCTGGATTTTGTAAAGGAAAGCAGAACGCAATTAAGTTTAAATGTGTATCAGAAAAACACAAGAGCAATACATTTTTATCAGAGAGAAGGATTTGAGATTCAGAATGAAGGATTGGACGAAGCTACGGGCGAAAAAGATTATGTAATGACATGGCGGTAATATGTGTATATTCCCTATAATGTATTCAGAGATAAATATTTTGATGTTAAATGTTAATTTTGTTCAAGACAGCAGATGCATTCTGCATAATGGAAAATATGATTTTGCAGGCAACAGAGCTTGGAATTGCTTCGAGTATAGTTTCAAGGGGCTACGAAACATTTGAAAACCGGGATGGGTCAATATTTCCAATAAGCTAGTAGAGAACTCCCTAGGAATATGGTATAACAATAGTAATCATAATCATGTATGAAAGAGACGGATTATTTTAATGAGAAAGACTATTGCATATTACCATCTTCCGGGGCTGTTTGAATTCTATGAGTTGTATGAAGCATTTTTGCCGATATATCGGGAGCACAGAGAGTATTTCTATGATTGGTGCGGGATTGGCTCAATATATGGTGCGCCTGCAGACTGTATCTGGGGCGGTGGACGAATAGGTTCCGGTGAACATGGTGTGCAGGAAGTTATGAATCTGATGAGTGAATATGGGATATCGGCAAGGCTGACATTCAGCAATTCACTGCTTCGCGAAGAACATTTAGCTGATGAAAAATGTAATGCGTTATGTAAGGCACTTAATGACAGCGAGGGAATTAGCAATGGCGTGATTGTACATTCGGACATTCTTGCCAGGTATATCAAGAAGCATTATCCGAATCTTTATCTTGTCTCATCGACAACGAAGGTGTTGACGGATTTTAATGATTTTCTGAATGAAGTAAAAAGAGAAGATTTCCAGTATGTAGTGCCGGATTTCAGGCTGAATAAAGTATTTGACAAGCTGGTGAAGCTTACAGATAAAGAAAAGGATAAGGTGGAATTCCTGTGTAATGAGTGCTGCTGGTTTGGGTGTTACGACAGAAAGAACTGTTATGAGATTGTGAGCCGTCAGAATCTTGGTGAGGACTGTCCAGATCATGTATGCGTTGCACCTGATTCACAGAGTGGATACCGCTTTTCTAAGGCAATGGAGAATCCGGTATTTATCAGTGTTGGTGATATCAGGAATACATATATGCCGATGGGATTTTCCAATTTTAAGATTGAAGGACGCGGGCTTGGAAGCGCACTGGTTCTGGAATTTCTGTTGTATTACATGATAAAGCCGGAGTATCAGATACATGTGAGAGAAGATATATATCTGGATAATATGCTGGATATATTCTGAAAAATGTTATGAAACTAATATGATTTTTAAGGCACAAAGTACATTGCTTTGTGTCTTTTTTGTCTGAATGCAACTTGGCATGCTGGATGTGGTAAAATGGATTAATAAATACATGAAGTAATTCTCAATAAGGAGGGGCGTATGTCGGATATTATTAAGATAGAACAACTGAATAAATGTTTTGGCGATGTGAAGGCAGTTAATGACTTAAGTTTCCGCGTAAAGAAGGGAGAATTGTTCGCATTTTTAGGTGTAAATGGTGCTGGAAAAAGCACAACGATTTCTATTATATGCGGGCAGTTACGCAAGGACAGTGGAAATGTGTGGATTAAGGATAAAGAAGCAGACAGGGCAGGCAGTGAAACAAAGAGGCTGCTGGGAGTTGTGTTTCAGGACAGTGTTCTTGATAAACCTCTTACAGTTAAGGAGAATCTTAAAAGCAGGGCAGCGTTGTATGGAATTACTGGAAATTCATTCGAAAAAAGACTGGCAGAACTGGTGGAGATACTTGATTTCGGGGATTACATTAACAGACCGGTTGGTAAGCTGTCAGGCGGACAGAGAAGAAGAATTGATATTGCAAGGGCGCTGATTCACAGACCGGAGATACTGATTCTTGATGAGCCGACGACGGGACTTGACCCGCAGACAAGGCTTCTTATATGGAATGTTATTGAGAGACTTCGTACAGAGGAGAACATGACGGTATTCCTTACAACTCATTACATGGAGGAGGCGGCAAGTGCCGGATATGTTGTGATTCTTGATAAGGGAAGCATTGTGGCAGAGGGAACTCCTTTGGAATTAAAGAATGAATATGTTCATGATACGATATCTTTGTATGGAGTTACAGAGGATGAGATTAAAGCTTTGGAAACAGAGTACAAAGCAATCCGTGATGGTTACAGGATTCAGGTTAAGAACACACTTGAAGCTACGAAAATGATTGTGAAACATCAGGAGATATTCCGTGATTATGAAGTCGTAAAAGGCGGTATGGATGATGTATTTCTTGCTGTGACTGGGAAAATATTGGGAGGTGGTCAGTGATGAAAGAGATAACCGCACTTGTAAGCAGAAACAGAAAACTCTTTTTTAAGGACAAAGGAATGTTATTCTCATCAATGATAACTCCGGTAATTCTTATTGTTTTGTATGCAACATTTTTAGCAAATGTATACAAGGACTCCTTCGTTTCTGCAACTAAGAACATGATTGATTTACCAGACAAAATAATTAACGGCACAGTGGCAGCACAGTTAGCTGCGGCACTTCTTGCAGTAAGCTGTGTAACTGTTACATTCTGCGTCAATCTTACGATGGTTCAGGACAGAGCCAGCGGAGCAAGAAAAGATTTTGATGTTTCGCCTGTAAGCAAAACAAAGATTTATATAGGATATTTCTTATCAACAGTACTTAATTCGCTTATGGTTAATGGCACAGCACTTGCATTATGCCTGCTTTACATATTGAAGATGGGCTGGTATATGAGTGCATCAGATGTAATATTTGTTATATTGGATATGATTCTGCTGGTGTTATTTGGAAGCACGCTTTCAAGCATTGTAAGCTATCCGCTAAAGACGCAGGGGCAGTTGTCGGCGGTTGGAACTATCGTAAGTGCAGGGTATGGATTTGTGTGTGGTGCATACATGCCGATATCTAATTTTAGTTCAGGGATGCAGAAAGCATTGTCCTACCTTCCGGGTACATACGGAACTTCCCTGGTTAAGAACCATATGCTAAACGGAGTGTATAAAGAGATGGCAGACACAGGGCTTCCGTCAGAAGCGGTCACAGTCATAAGGAACACTCTCGACTGTAATCCTGTATTCAGGGGACATGTTGTTGGCGTGCCACAGATGTATTTAATTATGGCTGGAAGCATAGTTGTATTCGGAGCAGCTTATCTTCTGATTATCATGATTCGGGAGAGATAATAATCTTAATATAATCTTAATATCATATAAAAATGCTTAACCCCTTTTTTAACATAATTCTGGTAGATTTCAATTATGTTAGAAAAGGGGAATTTTTTATGTTTGACAACAGGATAAGAAAACATTTGTCATCATTCCGGGTTATAACAATTGGATTTGGTGGATTAATTATATTAGGAGCATTGCTTCTTATGCTGCCGGTTTCATCAGCCAGTGGCTGTGTAACACCGTTTGGTGATGCATTATTTACATCTACATCAGCGGTATGCGTTACCGGATTAGTAGTACTGGATACAGGAAGCTACTGGTCTTTATTTGGACAGCTTGTAATAATTACGCTTATACAGATAGGAGGGCTTGGCGTAATTACTGTTGCTGTTGCATTTTCTTTATTGTCAGGAAAGAAAGTATCTTTAATGCAGAGAAGCTTTATGCAGGAATCTGTATCAGCACCAGTGGTTGGCGGAGTCGTCAGGCTTACCGGATTTATATTAAAAGGAACATTCATTATAGAATTATCAGGAGCATTGCTTATGATGCCGGTATTCTGCAAGGATTATGGATTGAAAGGAATCTGGTTTGCAATATTTCATTCAATATCAGCATTTTGTAATGCAGGATTTGATGTGCTAGGAACAGCGGATAATCAATTTGCTTCAATGACGACATATGCCTGTAATCCTGTTATTAATATTACATTGATGCTTCTTATTGTGATAGGTGGAATTGGATTTGTTACGTGGGAAGATATTAAGAATAATAAGTATCATTTTAAAAGATATAAGATGCAGAGCAAATTAATAATTGTTACAACAGCCGTTCTTATAACAGTACCTGCAATTATATTTATGATAAATGATATGATGACTGGAAACGAGAAAATGCCTGTATTTAAGGCACTTTTTCAATCAGTTACATTAAGGACTGCGGGATTTAACACGGTTGACCTTAATGCAATGAAACAGGCATCTGTAATGATTATGATAATTCTTATGCTTATAGGTGGTTCACCAGGTTCAACAGCAGGTGGTATGAAAACAACTACATTTGCAGTTCTTATGGGAAACATGGTTGCAACATTTAAGAGAAATAAGAATATTCATTTTTTTGAAAGAAGAATAGATAACGATACAGTTAAAAATGCAGCTACGATAGCTATGATGTACATTACATTATTTGTTACAGGCGCATTTATTATAAATGTCACAGATGGAATTTCATTAGGAAAATGTCTTTTTGAAACAGCATCAGCAGTAGGTACGGTCGGATTGACATTAGGTATTACTCCACAGCTTGGAATATTATCAAGAATTGTTCTTATTATTCTTATGTTTATGGGCAGAGTTGGCGGTCTTACTTTAATATATGCTGCTTTTTCTGGAAATGGAAACAGCTATTCAAAATTTCCTGAAGAAAAGATTAATATAGGATAGGAGCACAATATGAAAAAGAATGTATTACTTATAGGAGCCGGAAGATTTGGAAAACATATGGCTATGCAGCTTAATCAGCTTGGACATCAGGTGATGGCAGTTGATACTGATGAGAACAGAATTAACGATGTTATGAATATAGTCACAAATGCACAGATTGGAGACAGCACGAATGCTGAATTTTTAAAATCATTAGGTGTTGGAAATTTTGATGTGTGTATGGTGACAATTGGTGACAGTTTTCAGAATTCGCTGGAAACAACATCACTGTTAAAGGAACTTGGAGCCAGATATGTGGTATCAAGAGCTGAGCGGGATGTACAGGAAAAATTCCTGCTGCGTAATGGTGCAGATGCGGTTGTATATCCTGAAAAACACGAAGCAAAGTGGGCTGCAGTACGCTACACTGCGGACCATATTCTTGATTTAATACAACTGGATAATACTCATGCAATTCTTGAAGTGGAAGTTCCTGAGTCGTGGTTAGGAAAAAGTATTATTGAACTTGATATAAGAAAAAAATATGGAGTAAACATAATGGCTATAAAGCATAATGACTCAATAAATGTAAATGTTGAACCAGATATTGTACTTACAGAAGATATTACATTACTTGTGTTAGGAGATTATAAAAATCTGAAAAAATGCTTTAAGGTTTAAGATTAGGGGGCATGAGCATGAAGACGGGATTAATTATAATAATACTGATAGTTGTGATATTATTATTTATGGCAGCAGGATGGTATGTTATGAATAAAATAGACGGATTTATGAACAGAACAAGAAGAACCAATGACAAAGATACAATGAATGCTGTATTGAATGAAAGTGATGATAACGAAAAAAAGAGATATTAAATTGAAAATGTGTTATTATATACAAAATAAAATAAGGTGGTAATTATAACGGAAAAGACATTGAAAAAACTTGTAAAAGAATTCTTAATAACAATAGGCTATTTAAGCATTGCAACATTAATAGGAATGCTGCTTATATATATTGGATTTACAGAATCAAATGTTACTATGGTATATCTTCTGTGTGTGCTTTTGCTTTCGATATTCACTAATGGATATATCTGGAGTGTGGCGGGTTCGCTTGTAAGTGTTGTTCTGATGAATTTCTTCCTGACAGAACCAAGATTTACTTTTCATACATATGACACAGGATATCCGCTCACATGTGTTATTATGCTTGCTGCGTCAATGCTTACAGGAACTCTGGCATCTAAACTGAAAAAACATGTTCGTATGTCAGAACAGGCTGCTTACAGGGAAAAGACACTACAGTTAAGGGCTAATCTTTTAAGGACGATTTCACACGATTTAAGAACACCACTCACGTCAATATCAGGTAATGCCAATAATCTTATGTATAATTATGATAAGCTTGATAATGATACGAGAGAGCAGATATTTACAGATATATATGATGATTCAGAATGGTTAATCAGTCTTGTAGAGAATATATTGTCTGTAACAAGATTTGAGGATGGAACAGTAACTCTTAATATGTCTGACCAGCTGATAGATGAAGTTATTGCTGAAGCGTTAAAACATATCAACAGAAAAAGCTGTGAACATAAAATACATGTGGATTGCGGCAAAGAACTGCTTCTTGTGAAAATGGACGCCAGACTTATAATACAGGTTATTATTAATATAGTCGATAATGCGATAAAGTATACACAGGAAGGCTCTGATATATATATTAAAGCAAGAAAAGAAGGCAGATATGTAATTATATCCATTGAAGATAATGGTGCGGGAATACCTGATGACATGAAAGAAAATGTATTTGATACATTTTTTACCTGTAACAATGAAATCGCAGATAACAGAAGAAGTCTCGGACTTGGGTTATCTTTATGTAAAACTATTATAAATGCACATGGAAGTGAACTGGAATTAAGGGATAATACACCACATGGATGCATTTTTGAATTTAAGCTGCAGTTAAGTGAGGTACATTTAAATGAATAAAACACAGGTTCTTGTAGTTGAGGATGATTCACCAATAAGAAATCTCATAACAACAACATTAAAAACTAATAATTACAGGTATTTAACTGCTGTGAATGGAGCGAGTGCTATTTCACAGACTGCATCACATAATCCTGATATAATTCTGCTAGACTTAGGTCTTCCTGATATAGATGGGGTGGAAGTTATAAAAAAGATAAGAACATGGACTAATACACCAATAATTGTTATAAGCGCAAGAACTGAAGATGCGGATAAGATAGAAGCACTTGATGCAGGGGCAGACGATTATCTTACAAAGCCGTTTTCAGTAGACGAGCTTCTTGCAAGATTACGTGTAACAGTAAGAAGACTGTTGCTTATGCAGACGGATATGACTCAGAATACAAGTGTATTTGAGAATGGAGATTTAAAAATTGATTACGCGGCTGGCTGTGCATATCTGAATGGTGAGGAGCTGCATCTTACACCTATTGAATATAAGCTTCTCATATTATTATCAAGAAATGTCGGAAGAGTGCTGACATACACTTATATTACTAAGAATATATGGGGCAGTTCATGGGAAAATGATCTGGCATCACTTAGAGTATTCATGGCAACATTAAGAAAGAAAATTGAAAAAGATGTCAATTCCCCGCAGTATATACAGACGCATATTGGTATAGGATACAGAATGCTAAGAGTATAATTATGGATTCCCTCATAAAAGTGTAAAACGGTGTATAATATAACCATAAAATATATGGAGGTTAATTATAAAAGGGGCATAAGTTAAAATAGGATTAAATCAAGAGAAACCTTATAAAACAAGGACTTGAATGATTTAAGTCCTATTTTTTCATATCAATTTTGAGGTAAGAGGACTCAATACTATAATTGAAATTGAACGTTTACATGGTGTAAAATGAAAGAAAACAGATAAAGGAGATTTGAATTATATGAATTATATTACATTAAATAATGGAGTTAAAATTCCACAGATAGGTCTTGGTGTTTTTAGAACACCAGACGGAGCTGATACAGCTAATGCAGTAAAATGGGCGATTGAGGCTGGATACAGACATATTGATACAGCTAAGGTTTACGGCAATGAAAAAAGCGTAGGCGAAGGCATACGTATGAGTGGCATTGACAGAAGGGATATATTTGTTACAACTAAGCTTTGGAATGAGGATATTAGACAGGGAAGAACTAAAGAAGCATTTTTACAGAGCTTGGAAGACATGGGACTTGATTACATAGACTTGTATCTTATTCACTGGCCAGCTAACGGTTATGAGAAGGCGTGGGCAGATATGGAGGACTTGTACAAGGCTGGCAAAATCAAGGCAATCGGTGTAAGTAACTTCAATGTTCATCATCTTGAGACTCTCAGTGAAAACTGGACAGTTGTACCAGCGGTTAACCAGATTGAGATTCATCCTTATTACGCTAATATTGAAAATGTTGAATATGCTAAGAAGAATGGTATTGCAATAGAAGCCTACAGCCCACTTGGAGGCAACGGAGCAGGAACACTTGAAAATGAGGTGATTATTGCACTGGCTGACAAGTATGGTAAGACACCTGCACAGATTGTTTTAAGATGGGAGCTTCAGAGAGGAATAATTGTACTTCCAAAGTCAACGCATCAGGAAAGAATTATTTCTAATTTTGACGTGTTTGATTTTGAATTGTCTGAGGGTGATATGAATGCCATAAATGAGCTTAACAAGAACGAAAAACACGGTTCTGACCCAGAAACATTTAATTTTTAAGAGGAACTTGACTTTTGAATCGGCTTAAAAATCGAAACACGGCACAAAGCACCGAATATTCTAATCAACCAGTCCCTTGTTCTTCCACTTTCCGCTATTCCAGCGCAGCACCATGCCGACAGCCCTGATGCACTCGTCACTTGCGAGTCCGATGTAAGCACCGACTGCGAGAAGCCCCAGATGCAGTCCGAAGAAGTATGTTCCGCCGACCGCCGCAAGGTACATGAAAACGGCACCCATGACAACCGGGAAAACGGCATCACCGCTTGTCTTCAGTGCCTGACCATAGACCAGATTGGTGACTCTTCCAAGCTCCAGCACAACATCAATGGCGAGAAGCTTTGTGACTAGGTTTATCATCTGTACATCATTCGTGAAGATTCGCACAATGTAGTTACCCAAAAGCGCAAATGTGATAGAAAGGCAGGATGCCGTAATCACACCATAGATAGCGGCCTTGCGAGTGCCCTTATCGCATTCGTCATACTCCTTTGCACCGATATGCCAGCCGGTCAGAATGGCATTTGCCTGAGCTAAGGCAGCACCGATACAGTACGAAAAGTTAGCAATCT
>ENA-OROU01003353-OROU01003353.1-human-gut-metagenome-genome-assembly--contig:-NODE-3353-length-10305-cov-2.469463_pt1 | contig 10305 bp, 7 predicted proteins | sample MGYA00242131_ERZ509054 | MGnify/ENA primary metagenome ERZ509054 (study PRJEB26280, sample SAMEA2338749) | human gut metagenome | biome: human gut; feature: human-associated habitat; material: faeces... | reverse complement strand
CCGTCATAAAGCTGTCCGGGTCGGCGTTGCCCTTTGCAATCTGCGTCAGATTGTTTTCCCAATCGGCGGTAAGCTGCGGGGAAGTAAGCACCTCCGGCAGGACGCAAACAAGCTCAATCCCGCTTTTGGTCGGAATGAGCTGCTTCCCTTTGCGCTCCACAAAGCCGCCCTTTACCAGCTTTTCAATGATGTCCGCCCTTGTCGCAGGCGTACCTAAGCCTTTCCGTTCCACATCATCACCCATATCTTCTGCCCCGGCACGTTCCATTGCCGACAATAATAAATCTTCTGTAAAATGCTTCGGCGGGGAAGTGAAATGCTCGCTGATTTTCGTCTGCACACCGTCAAATGCCTGTCCTTCCGACAGTTCCGGCAGCTTCTTTTCCTCTTTTTCTTCCTCCTGATTTCCGGAGATTTTAAAGGAACGCTTAAAGGCATCTTCAAAAGACTTCCACCCGTTATGCGTGACAGACTTCCCGGAAACAGTAAATGTGTGTCCGTTACAGGAAAAGTCCGCCTTGACCGTTTCATACAGATGCTTCTCCCCGGTGGCGCATAAAAGGCGGTTCGCAACCAGAGATAAGATTTTACGCTCCGTTTCCGGCAGTGCCGCAAGGTCAGCCTTCGCAATCTCCATTGTGGGGATAATGGCGTGGTGGTCTGTCACCTTTTTACTGTTCAGAATCCTCTTTATATCCGGTCTGGGAGCCTTATTTTCCTCAAACATCAGGGAATGGAACACCGCTTCGATTACGCCCTCTGCGGTCTGCCCCATGTCATCAGATAAAAACTGGCTGTCCGTCCTCGGATATGTGGCTAACTTTTTCTCATAAAGGCTCTGTGTGTACTCTAAGGTCTGCTTTGCGGTAAACCCAAACAGGCGGTTCGCATCCCTCTGGAGCGTAGTGAGGTCATAGAGCTTCGGCGGCATGACCGTCTTTTCCTCTTTCACAACCGACGTGATAAGAGCCTGCCCATTCCGGCAAGCTCCCACAATCTCATCTGCTTTCTTTTTATCATCAATGCGCCCGGTGGCGGCATCTATCCCATCCATCAGGATATGTGCCATGTAATATTTTTCCTTCTGGAAATTCATAATCTTTGCTTCCCTGTCCACCAGCATCGCAAGGGTGGGTGTCTGCACCCTGCCCACCTTCAGGACTTTGCCGCCATACAAAACAGTGAACAGCCTTGTACCGTTGATGCCCACAAGCCAGTCCGCTTCCTGCCTGCACAGTGCGGAATGGTATAAATTATCGTAATCACTCCCCGGCTGTAAATTCTCGAACCCTTCCCGGATTGCGCTTTCCTCCATTGAGGAAATCCACAGGCGTTTGATCGGCTTGTCACAGCCTGCCATTTCATACACCAGACGGAAGATAAGCTCGCCCTCCCGCCCGGCGTCAGTGGCACAGATTGTAGCGGTGACATCTTTCCTGTGCATCAACTGGCAAAGTACGTCATACTGCGCTTTCGTGTCCGGCTTGACCTCATACTGCCATTTTTCCGGATTTACGGGAAGGCTCTCATACGTCCATTTCTTCCACTGTTCCCCGTAGCTTTCCGGCTGTGCCAGCTCCACCAGATGCCCCACGCACCAGCTCACAATATACCCGTTCCCTTCCATATATCCGTCACTGATTTCCGTTGCGCCGATTACTTCTGAAATACTTCTTGCAACACTTGGTTTTTCCGTTATCACTAACTGCATTTATTCATCCTCTCCTTCTTTATCCTCAAAAAAATCGTCCTCGCTGTCCTCGTTTTCCTCGTCATCTTCGTATTCTTCTTCCTCGTCCTCCTCATCATCGTCCTCGTCAAGAAATTCCTCTTTCTTTTTCCGGACTACCTTGAAATAATAGCCACCGCCGATAGCGATAACTGCCACAACTCCAAGAATGATATAGGTTGCCATCGGGTTTTCTTCTGCTTTCTCCGGCTCTGGTTCAGGTTCTTCGGTATTTTCTTCCCCGTCCCCGTCTGGTTCTTCCGTAAGTTCTTCTTCTGTTTCCTGTTCCCCGTTGTTATTGGGCAGTGCGCCCTCCGCCACAGGGATTGCAGATTCCAGAGCAGCGGAATTTTTCGGTAAGGTTTCGCTGTTGTCCGCTGTCACGTTTAACAGGTCATTTTCCGTAACTTCCGTCAGGAAGTACACCATTTCTTCCTCCCCGTCCCGGTCAATGATAAGGTAGAACACTTTTTCCGATGCGGTCTGGATTGTATAAAATTCCTTCCCGGTTTCGCTTTTTTCCTTCTCCCCGGATTCTTCCTTTTCCTCCGATGCAGCCGCTTCCGCCATTGCCTGTTTTTTCTGTTCTGCCGGGCTTAATTCTGATACGGTATTCCTGTCACTGTCCGTTTTTGTATGCTCCGTTACCTGTGCGGTGGCAGAGGAAGGCTTGGTTGCCTGTGCATTAACCGGGAGCTGCTCTGCCGGGTTCTTCTCACTGCTGTCCTCCTTTTCCGGATCGGTGTAATATGGGTTGGCTGTTTTATAGACCTCTGACATATTCCCGGCATGATCCATAGCGGAAATGGTAAAATACTGGTAGCCTGCGTCAAACTGCTGCAGGCGGATATTTAAGACACCGTTTGTAAGCTCCGTAAACTCATATCCGTTCACATACACCGCCTTGATGCCGGAATCCGTATCATGCGTCTGTACGCTTAACAGACCGTCACTGACCGCAGCGTTTAAGGTAGGCTTTGTAAAGTCAAAACATTTAATATAACGGTTCTTCTCATAGGTCTTGCCCCTCTGGTCTGTCACAAGCACATAGACGGTGGTATTTTCCGAAATCTCCACATACATATCCTCTGTGATGTCCGTCCAGCTCCCATTCTGTGCGACTTTTGCCTGTACGGTCTTTATGGTGAAATTTCCGGAATGTGCCACATCTTCTATGGAGATATGTACCTTTGTGGTGTCATTGTGCCACCCGGACGGAGTGGAGATTATGATTTTTACATTCGGGTTCACATATTCACATAAGCTGTAATCTTCCTTGCAGGCTTCACAATCTTTGTCAATGGAATACTGTGTGCATTTTTCTTTACAGGTACATTCCGGCTTTGGAATCTCATTCCCCGATACCGTTCCGCCCTCCGTTTCTTCTTCTGATTCGCCGCCGCTGTCACCGGGTTCTGTTTCAGTGCTTTCCTCCGCTTCTTTGCTGCCCTCTGTCCCGGCGCTTTCCTCTGTTTCCCCTTCGGCACTGCTTTCCTCCGCATAAGCGTCTACCGTATTCCCGCTGTTCGCCATAACCGCCCCTATGGGCATACAGAACAATAATGCCGATAACAGCAGCGATGCCACTGCCCTAACTGATAACTTTTTCTTCATTTCCTGCCATCTCCTTTGCGTTTTCTTTTTCTTCCAATAACTTCAAAATCTCGTCCTCGCTGAATTTAATGAGTAATTGCAGCTTCTCGGACGAGATTTTATGCTTTTCGATTATATCCATTTTTTCGGCTCTTTCCGCCATGCGCTTCTGTTCTTCCAAGTCCTTCTGCTTCGCCTGTAATGTTTCAAGCTGCGCCCGCACTTTGGTAAGCTCCTTTTCAATGCGTTCCTTTGTCATAAATGCCTCCTTAATTTAACCTGCCGAAACTGTAAAAATGGCTCTGCCAGTACGGGGAATTGGTGCTTGCGTAACTGATCGGATCGCCGCAGTGTATCATTGTCCCGTTGCCACAGTAAATCCCCACATGGCTCACTGCCCCGGCTGAATTGTAAGTCCCGGTAAAGAATATAATATCCCCTGCCTTTGCGTCCGATGCGGAAACTGACGTACACTGGTCATAAATCCCCTGTGCGGTGGTTCGTGGAAGGTTATGTACCCCGCTGTTGGTAAATACCCAGCAGACAAAACCGGAACAGTCAAAACTTGTGGAAGGACTTGAACCGCCCCACACATACGGGAATCCTAAATATTTTGCGGCTTCCTCCATAAGAGCCTGCACCGATGCGTCATCGTGGGCATCCGGCGGTATGGCGTTCCCCGGCAGTCCGCCCGGTGTTTCCCCGTACAGTGTGCCTTCGCCCACATCAAAATAAAACAGCGGGTTGTAATACTCCCCGTTATATAGACATTCGATATGCAAATGGCTCCCTGTGCTGCTCCCGGTATTGCCCGTTGTCCCGATGACCGCCCCTTTTTCCACTGTCTGCCCCGAACTCACGCTTAAGCTGTCCATGTGGGCATACTTGGTTGTATAACCGTCTATCTCAATCGCTACATAATTCCCATAGTGGCTGTCGTATGCCGCCGCTGTCACCGTACCGTCATGTGCTGCATATACGGTTGCCTGTCGGGACTGCTATATCCACGCCCCGGTGAAATTCCTCATTCCCTGTGACCTCGTTTTTCCGGTATCCGTAATAGCTTGACACATAATAATACCAGTAGAGGTTAAGCGGCGAAGCAAACTCCTGAAGCAGACCGTTCGTTTCCCCATACATGGCAAAAATCTCCGCCTGTTCGGTATCCATTTTCCCGGAAACAAGGCTCTCTAACGGTATGACCGTAAGTGTCACTCTGAGGATACTGACCTCGTATTCTTCTTCCTCCTCGTACTCATATTCTTCCTCGGTTTCTTCCCCTGTGACCGGATCAGTGACTGTCCTTGTGCCAGTCTTTGTGACCGTCCTTGTCCTCGTTTCCGTATCCGGCGTGAGCGTCAGCGTATACATCTCGTCAAAAAGAGCCTGTATTTCACTTTCCACCCCGCTTGCGGTAAACTCCGTATGGACTGCGGATAAATAGCTGATAAGGGTAAACGGGTTATGCCCGATTGCGCCAAGATTATAGGAATATTCGTCATACCCCGGATTGTCTGTTTCCACCCGGTCAATCTCTTTCTGTAGCTCAAGCTCCAGACGGGTAAACTGCAAATCAGCGGCGTCAATCTCCTTCGGCTTGCTTAAATAGCTCGCCGCTAAAATCGTTGACTGCGTATCCGCAAACATCGCCCCACAGGACGATACGGAAACCATAATCATCATAAGGAGCAGAGCCATGATGCCCACCGTCACAAGCAAGCCGGCATTTTTCCTTGCAAACTCCTGTAACTTCCTCGCCACAGTGACCGCACCGTTTTTCGTCTTTTCAAATGCCTGCTCCGCTGTTTTGGCAGATGCCGCTTTCTTCCTAGCCTTGATGTACTCCCGCTTGATGCGCTGTTTCTGTAACCGCTTCTGCAACACTTTTTTCTGCATCTGCGGGTTTTCCTCCAAAAACTTCTGGTACTGGAAATTGACTTCCTTTTTAAACTGCTTTTTTTCCAGCTTTGCCACCTTCGCCCGCTGTTTCTGCTCTTTTCCTTTTATCTGCCTTTTGACGAAAGAAAACAGTTCTTCCCCTTTCTGCTCCGATTTGTGTGCGCCCTCCACTGCTGAATTTTCTTTCTCCGTTTCAGCAATCTTCCCATGCACAAAATTCCGGCTCTCATTCTGCATCCGGCGCATGGTGGTTTTCGGTATGCCCTCCTGTTTGAAGGGTTTCTCCTTATCCAGAGGGACAACCACATATTTTCCCTTCCCGGTTTTCTCGTCAAATACTCTCTGCAAGGTGTATTCCCTTGTCTTTGGCAGCTTTGCCCTTGCCTTCTGTACCTTCTTCCCGGCTTTCCCTGCCTGCTGCTGTTTCTTTTGCAGTTTTTTACTGCCTGTAAATTCAGAGCCTCCTTCCCCCTGAAACAGATTTCCGGTATTCTCCGCAAAAGATTCTTCGGTAAAGGTTTTATTTTCCGTTTTTTCCCTTGTTTCGCTTTTTACCCGGTGTTCCTTTTGTACCCGTTTTTTATGGTATTTCCCTTTTTTCTGCGACTGCCTGTAAGTATCCTTCCGGTGGTAATCTTCCGTATCCGGCTGTTTTTTCTCCATTTCCTCCGGCTGGCTGAAACTGTCCTGCCCGGTAAATCCACTGCTTTCCCTGACAAAATCAGGCTTTTCTTCCTGCTCCGGATTCGCACCGGACTTTTGGACTTTTTGTCCAGAAGTGGTCTGGTACATCTGCTTTTTCGCTTTGGCTTTTGAAGCATGGTTCGATTCCCGCTGTCTGGTATCTCCCTTTTGGGAATCCACGCCCTTATGTTCCGAAAAAGTTTGCTTTTCCTGTAACTGCCCGTTCCCGGACTTCTGGACTTTTTGTCCAAAAGTTTCCTGATGCGCCTGCGTAACCTTTTCCGCCTGCCTTTTCCCGGTTGAACCATGCCCCGGCTTCTTGGTATCGGCATCCCTCGGCTGATAGGCAGCACTGCCGCCACCTGTAAAGACATTCTCAGCTCCCTTACGGAACTCCGCATTTACTTCTTTACGGTAGGCGGTATCCTGTTTTTTCTTCCCTTTCTTTTCTGCCATTAACCTTCCTCATCTTCCTTCGTTACGGATTCCTCCGGTTTTGTGTTCATAATCGCAAAAGTTTTTGTATTAGCCGGGTATTTATCCACGAATGGGATAACCACATTGTCAAACAGTATCAGACCGCTTCCCGGTTCGGAATTAGTGACGTGCATGAGCTGTTTCTCCGACAATCCCAACTTATCCGCCAAGATATGCTGGTCTTTGGCGTTCTGGTTCAGCAGATATACAAAATCGCTGTTCCCCTAGATGCCCTCGATTTCCTCCGATTTCAGAAAATCGCCCACGTTCTGCGTCAAGCCTGTCGGGATTCCGCCCCATTTCCTAAAACGCTTCCAAATCTCCACCGAATAGATAGCTGTCTGCTTTTCTTTCAAAAGCAAATGGAACTCATCGCAGTAGTACCTTGTGGCAACTTTCCGCTCCCGGTTCTGCGACACCCTGTTCCAGACCGCATCCTGCACAATCAGCATCCCAATCTCTTTTAACTGGTTTCCCAAGTCACGAATGTCAAAACACATGATCCGGTTGTTTGCGTCCACGTTCGTCCTGTGGTTAAAATAATTCTGTGAGCCATGCACATACAGTACAAGGCTGTTGGCAATCCGAACCGCCTTCTGCTTCGCTTCCCTCTGCATCTCCGGCGCAACGTCCCTCGGCTCATACTTTAACAGCGCATTATACAAATCTTCCAGTATGGGCATATTCTCCGGCTTCGGGTGCTTGAAATACCCGTCATAGATGTGCTTGATGCAGGTGTCAATGATGCCCTTCTCGTCATTTTCCAGACCGTCCTTCCCTCCGGCAATCAAATCACACAGCGTAATCAGGAAGTCACTCTTTAGCTTCAACGCTTCCTTATCCCCTTTATGGGAAAGCTGAATGTCCATCGGGTTCAGGTAATCCTTTGAATTGGTGGCAAGCCTTACCACCTGCCCATGAAGCGCCTGCACCAGAGGGAAATATTCGCCTTCCGGATCGCAGACAATAATATCGTCCTTCGTAATAAGGAAACAGGACAAAATCTCCCTCTTTGCGGAAAAAGACTTACCGCTTCCCGGTGTTCCCAAAATAACTCCGTTCGGTGTACGCAGCCTTTTCCGGTCTGCCATAATCATGTTATTGCTGAGTGCGTTCAGACCGTAATAAATAGCAGGTGCGGGCATGAAAAGCTCCTGTGTGCAGAACGGTACAAGGACAGCGGTGCTTTTTGTGGTAAGGTTTCTCTCAATCCCCACGTCATTACACCCAATCGGCGCACTCGCCATAAGCCCCTGCTCCTGTAAATACTGCAAACACCGTAAGTTACAGTTTGCCTGCTGGATAATGCCGGACACCCTCTGCGTCAGGTTTTCAAGCTCCCTCTTCGTCCTCCCGTAACAGGTAATCAGGAATGTCATTTTGATAAGTTTCTGGTTGCTTGTATTGAGGTCATCTAAAAGCTCCAGCGTGTCCTTCTCATACGTCACGATGTCAGTCGGCAGAATATCCATATCGTAACCGCTCCGGACTGCCTTCTTCTGTTCCTCAATCTTCATTTTCTGAATGTCGGTAAGCGCACGTTTTATCATCTTGATTGCTTCCACCGGATCAATGGTCTGCATGTGCATGGTAAGGGTAAGGTTATCATCAATATCCAGCAGCTTCTTAATCATCTCGTCCGTAAACTTCGGTGCAATCATGTCAAGGTAAGACACGCTCCCGTAAATGCTGCCGGACTTGAAGCGGCTCGGATAGCGGAAATCAAACCCCGGCGGCGCAATATAATCCTTGACTGACTTCCCGGATTCTGACAGTTCCTTAAAGGAAAAACGGAAAGGCTCCATCGTACCCTGATTGAAATACTCATGTAAGATACGGAGCCTTTCCTTCCCGTCAAGACCTCTGGCGTTTGTGCCGATATTGTTTAAATTATGTACCACATCTTTCTCGATGTTGTTCAACTTGCTCCTTGCTTCTTTGATGCCTGTGCTTTCCACGCCGAAAATAATGTACTTTGATTTGATGATGCCATTGTTACCCTTTGCCGACTGGTGCTTTAACATCTGTGTATATTCCTCACGAATATCGTTGAAATCATCGTCCTGCAGGGGAGTGTCGAACTGCTCCGCAAGCGCCTGCTCGCTGACCTGCCTGTTGAATAAGAATAACTGGAATCTTATGGACGGATCGAAATAGTTAATCAGCTTGCTGTATTCCTCCAGAATATCAGCCTGATCCTCCACTTCCAGCAAGTCATAGTTAATATCAAAAAATTCCACCATTTTTGTATAATAAGTGTCCGCCACCTGACAGATGCCGTCCCGGTACATTTTTTTGAATGTAATGGTTTTCTGTGCGGTGTCCGGCTTCGCCTGTTCTTTGCTGTTCCCGGCAAGGACACGCCTAAGCTCTGACAGACGTTTCTTTTCCGAAAAAGTAAGTCCTGCCTTTTCCGGTGTCTGCCTATTTTTCTGCGGCTTTGGCTTTCCCACTGCCGCCTTTTGCTTTTTCTTCAAGGAAACATACCTCCTTCCTGATTTTTTCCCGTTCCTCCAACTGCTCGTAGAGGTTTTCCGATTTATACGGTCTGATTCCCGGCGTGAGTACCTTCTGCCGGAGCATGAAGTATAAAATCTTCTCTGCCGGGAAACCGTCTTTTTCATACATAGCCAAAAAGAAGAATGGCAGCATTGCACCCACCATGATAATCGCCGCCCCCTGTGTGCCTAATACCCCTTTTGTGAGGAAATATAAGGGAACACCCACAAGGGCAGCTCCCGAAAAACAGATAATCTGCCTTTTGGTAAGGTTCAATGCTACTTTTGTCTTGATTCCACTCAGGTCTTTTGGCACTGGTACTGAAATTGCCATAAATTTTGCTCCTTTCGTGGGCAATGCCCGCCAAGCACAGCCTTCTGTGCTTAGTGGGCATTGAAAATTGATTTGCTTAAAGAGCCTGTCTTGAATAAGCTGAAACAGAGGATTACGGTATATGCCGCTACCGACCATAATGCGCTGTGCAGGTTGCCCGCCACTGCGACGCTTGCCACCAGCACAGCATAAATCGCCACGCATACCATGATAAAAAATCCCTGAAACGCCAGTGCGACAAGCCCCTTTAAATAGTTCGTCCCGATTGTTCCCCATTCCCGGTTGGTAACTGTCGCTGCCGGGATTGGCGCTACTGATACATAAAGGTATATTTCAATCATGCGCCCGTATAAAATGACGGTGATGAGGACGGACATGATTTTCATACACAGGCTGATTACCATAGTTTCCAGACCTAAACCGATCAGCTCCCCGATGCCCATTGTGTCAATCTGGCTGTTGAACATGGAAGTAAGCGTTGCTTCCACATCAAGGCTTGTTGAGCCTGATATGGAAGATGCCGCCTGCGTCACTACATGGCTTCCAACGTCAAATACCGCCATGACAATATCAAAAGTCTTGGAAAGCAGCATGACAGCGATGCAAGCCTTAAATAAAAAACGGAAGAACAGGCTTGTATCGAAGTCATGCATATTGTTTTTGTCTATTACCATTGTGATAAGCTCATAAATCAGCACGAAACTGATAATCAGCCCTGCTATGGGGATTACCACATTCTCCGACAGCGTCCTTACCATGCTGAATATGCCGGAGTTCCATGTGCTGGGTGTCTTGCTGACTTCCCCGGCAATCGTGCCTACCTTGTCATTGACGTCGGTAAACATCGTGCCGAGGTTGTCAAGCACCCATCCCTGAAGCATTTCCTTTATGAAATCAGTGATTTTGTCAATGATTCCGCCCATGAAGGGTTATCTCTTATGAGAACAGTGTGGAAAGCTGTGGAATCACCGTCTGCGCCACAATGATAATGCCCCCGCCGCTCATAAGCTGTTTAATGCCCTGTGATTTTGCACCCGATAGCGATAGGTAATCCTTTGAAGTTATCTCCGGATTTTCCCCCGCTCCACACC
>ENA-OROU01003344-OROU01003344.1-human-gut-metagenome-genome-assembly--contig:-NODE-3344-length-10317-cov-3.569577_pt1 | contig 10317 bp, 9 predicted proteins | sample MGYA00242131_ERZ509054 | MGnify/ENA primary metagenome ERZ509054 (study PRJEB26280, sample SAMEA2338749) | human gut metagenome | biome: human gut; feature: human-associated habitat; material: faeces... | reverse complement strand
CACCGGTAAACGAGCCGGGGCCGTGCGCGACAGCGATCGCGTCCACGTCAGCGAGCGATACGCCGCAGTTTGCCAGCAGGTTTTCCACCATCGGCAGCAGCGTGCGCGAGTGCGTCAGGCCGCAGTTCTGAAAGGACTGCGCCACCAGTTTTTCGTCCTCGGTGAGCGCGACAGACGCGCTGACCGCCGAGGATTCCAGTGCAAGAATTTTCATACAGTCACTTCTCCAATCGTAATGCGGCGGTCGTTGTCCGCATCGCCGTAGGCAATATGGACGGTTTTGTAGGCTTCCGGCAGAACGTCTGCGGCGTTTTCGCTCCATTCGATGAGCACAATGCGGCTGCCGTCGAGATATTCGTCAAAGCCGATCTCGAACAGCGCTTCGCTGTCGAGAATGCGGTACAGGTCGAAGTGCGCGACCTTGACCGTCGGCGTTTCGTATTCGTTTGCAATGGCAAAGGTCGGGCTGGTGACGCGGCCCTCGTAGCCGAGTCCGTGCAGCACGCCGCGCGTGAATGCGGTCTTGCCGGCACCGAGGTCGCCGGAGAACGCAACGACATCGCCTGCCTTGAGGCTTTTGGCGTATTCTGCGCCGAGTGCTTCGGTCTCCTCGGGTGAGTGGGTGATATATTCCATGAAAACACCTTTCTGTCAATCATAACTATACATTTATAATATACCACGGTACACTCGGAATGGCAAGTCAGCCTGCTGCAAAGTATAACTTTTTTATGACATTTCCGCTTGTTTGCTTGCGGGATGGCATAAGTTGTGGTAAGGTATAAAATAACATAAGAAAAACGGAACAAAAATTTAAGGAGGAAAACCCTGTGATAGAATTGCTCAAAGCATTTCTGTTCGGCATTGTAGAGGGCATCACCGAGTGGCTGCCGATCAGCAGTACCGGACACATGATTCTGCTCAATGAGTTTGTAAAGCTGGACGTGTCGGAAGCGTTTTACAGCATGTTCGAGGTGGTTATTCAGCTCGGTGCGATACTCGCGGTCGTTGTCCTGTTCTGGGGACAAATTTTCCCGTTTGAACGGCGAAAGGGCCGTCACGGCGGCGCATCCATCGTGCTGAATATGGATACCGTCAAGCTGTGGATCAAGATTCTGGTAGCTTGCGTTCCGGCGGCGATCGTCGGTCTCAAGTGGAACGACCTGTTTGAAGAACTGTTCTACAATTACCAGACGGTTTCCATTGCGCTGATCGTGTTCGGCGCAGCGTTTATTCTGGTCGAGAATGCGCATAAGGGCAAGCCGGCGCGCATCAACGCACTCACGGAGCTTACTTATCCGACCGTATTTATGATCGGTATGTTCCAGCTGATTGCGGCTGTGTTCCCGGGCACCTCGCGCTCCGGCGCGACCATCGTCGGCGCACTGCTGCTCGGCGTGTCGCGTACCGTGGCTGCGGAGTTTACGTTCTTTCTGGCCATTCCGGTCATGTTCGGCGCAAGCCTGCTCAAGATTCTCAAGTTCGGCTTTGCGTTTACATCCACCGAGCTGATGATCCTCGGTATCGGTACAATCACCGCGTTCGTGTCCTCGCTGCTCATCATCCGTTTCCTGATGAGCTTTGTCAAGAAGCACGATTTCAAGGTGTTCGGCTGGTATCGTATTATCCTCGGTATCGCCGTGCTGGCGTACTTTATGCTGGCGAAGTGAATAGGAAAAAGAGGTCTGCGGGGCAGACCTCTTTTTGTTTTACGTTCATGGGTAAAAATTGAGAATTGAGAATGGAAAATTAAAGATATGGCGCTGCGTGGGCGACCACTGGTCCCCCCTGCGGCAGTGTTGGTGAATGGTTAGGGATGGCACACGTTGAACCATCACATTCATCTCCATTATGGATGCTGCTCCAATCCGTGCCGAATCCTTCTCCAAACCACGCACGACAGCGCAATAGTGACATAATCCGTGATGGACTGTCCGAGAACTGCACCATTCAGACCGAAAACCGCATTCAGCAGATACAGCAGGGGAATGAGCAGCAGACCCTGCCGCAGCACGGACAGCGCGGTAGCCGGAAGGGCGCGTCCGACCGACTGCATACAGTTCATATTGACGAACAAAAAACCGATGAACGGGCCGGACAGCATGTAGGCGATCAGCATCTGCACGCCGTATGTAATAACGCCGCTGTCGTCTACGAACAGGCCGATGATCGGCTTGCGCAGGAAGAAATAGAGCGCGGTTGCCGCCAATCCGACAACAAAGCAGCACAGCTTGGTAAAACGCTCGGTATCGGCAAAACGCTTGATATCACCCGCACCGTAGCTGTAACCGAAAATCGGCTGTACACCGTTTGCAAGGCCCATTTGCAGGAAGGTGATGAACATATTCGCTTTGAACACGATGCCGATCGCCGCAACGGGCGCGTTGCCGTAGGCGACCAGAATCAGGTTGAGCACAATGGTTGAAACACACATCAGCGCGGAGAAAATGGCGGTTGGAAAGCCGGCAGAGCACACGCGCACGGCAATGTGCGTGCCGCAGAGCGCGTCCTTCGGCGCAAGCGAAAACCGCCGCGACTTTTTGAGAAAATACCACAGGTAGTACAGCGCCGCAAGCATATTGCCGATGGTGGTTGCAATGGCTGCGCCTGCCGCGCCCTGTCCCAGACCGGAGACGAAAACCGGGTCGAGTACGATGTTCGCAATCGTGCCGATCATGCTGCCAATCATGGCCTCCTTGCTCGCGCCTTCCGCACGCACAACGAAGCTGGCTGCCGCCGACCAGATGACGAACGGTGCGCCGAACGCGATGTAAACCGTGTAGCCGCGGGCAAACGCAAATGTGCTTGCGTCCGCGCCGAACAGGTGCAGGATGGGCGCGGTGAAGCACAGCAGTACGGCGGCAAACGCTGCGCCGACGACCAAGCTCGCCCATGAGATGAACGAGGAGATTTTCTTCACGCTTTGGTGGTTGTTCTCGCCGAGCGCGACCGAGATTATCGCACTGCCGCCCATGCCGAACATGTTGGCGAACGCCATCAGCAGGATGAAGATCGGGTTGGTCAGACTGACGGCGGCTACCTGCAGGGCATCGCCGGTCTGTCCGACGAAAAAGGTGTCCGCCATGTTGTACACCACGGTGACAAGGCTGCTGATGACGCTCGGAATCGCCATTGCGGCTACTGCACGAGGTATCGGCGCTTTGCCGAGGAGAGTATCATTATCCAAATTGTTCACGTTCCTTACTTTGGAAATTTAACGATTGTTCCCATCGAAGCGGCAGGACAGCCCGCCCTGCGGGAATGGTTAATCGTTTTTTTCAAAATTTGAAAGCATTTTCAGCCCGATCCGCATAAATGTGTCCCGCTCCTCGGGCGAGATGCCACGGAGCAGCATGGCTTCGGTCTCCGTAATCTCCTGCAGGCAGGCGGGACGGAAGGCTTCGGCTTTTTCAGTGCAGACAATGCACTTGCGCCGTGCGTCCGCAGGATCGGGTTCGCGGCGGATGAGATCGGCAGCCTGCAGGGTCTGCAGCATTTCGGTTGCGGTGGAAGGCCGCAGGCCGAATTCCTGTTCGACGTCGCGCTGTACAAGCGGGCGCTTTTGGCTTTCTATTAAAATATAGTTGAGTATCTGACCTTTGGTGCCGCTGATGTGAATGCGCTTTTGCGTTTCCGCCGACCGGCGGCGCAGGCAGTTGGATAGCTTGTTGATAAGCCGCCCGGTATCCATGAAATCACCTCGCCTAATTACTTCGTTTCCTAAGTAATATTGTAGTCGGTGATTGCGGAATGTCAAGAGGGAATTTTACTGCTTGCCCGGGGAGATGGGAGCCGTCCGGACGGCTCCTTTTTCCTGCACCGGATGACTGGGGAACACGAACTGCCGCAGGCGGGTTCGCCCCTAACGGACGGGAGGTATTCGCTTGAAATCAAGCGGAGAGTTGCGCTCTGCGGAGCACGGGAGAGTGCGGCGCCCGCTGCGGGGGCAAAAAGGAAGGGACACCTGCGGTTTCCCTTCCTCTTTGGACTCCTACCTTTCCCTTGTCAGTTAGTCTGGCGCAGATTGCCGACATGTGACCGCTGCGAAATGGGGGAACGGCAGAGGATTTTTTCTTCCGTGTCTTTCTCGACTTATTCGCAGTGTCAGATACATTACTGCTACACCTGCGGTTTCATCTTTGCAGGCGCAACATACCCGTGTCGCGCAACTCTTTAACACGTTATAACGGATGACACCTGCGAATTTAGGCGTTCGGTACAATCTATCCTCGCAGGCCCTGTCTATCATAACGCGCTTACGAATCGTGCGGCACTGTTATGCCGCACCCAGTGTAGAGTTGCCCGCCTGTGTAGCAGAATAATGGTATCTGACGCTGCGAATACGCGGATACATGAGCGCACGCAGTGCGTCTCTGCGGAAGAAAAAATCCTCTGCCGTTCCTCTATTTTCGCAGCGGTCACATGTCGGTAATCTGCGTCAGACCCTCTAAGGAAGAAGGATGATTCACAAGAAGGAGGGAACCTTGGTTCTCTCCTTCTTGTGCCCCTGCCGGGCAGGCAGGATTCCGCTTGCTTCGTAAGCAACAAATCACCATTTCAGCAGAAACTTTCCTATTGACAGCCTGTCGCAGAGTTTTATACAATAAAACAAAACAACGAAACGAGGTGCCTGCTATGCACATCCACCATTTAGCGCTCCGCGTGCGCGATTTCGAGAAATCGCTGCATTTTTACCAGACGCTCACCGAGCTCAAGATTCACACGCAGTTCTCCGCGAACGGCGGCAGCATTGCTTATCTGCAGAACGCCAACGGCGAAACCCAGCTGGAGCTGATCGGTATGCCGGAGGGCGAGACCGTCAAGGCATCCGGTATGTTCCTCTGCTTCGGTACGGAGGATATCGCCAGCGCGCATGAGCGTGCCGTCCTGCACGGCATGAATCCGTCCGATATCCGCCAGCCGGAGCCGGACGCGCGCTATTTCTACGTTTACGATCCGGACGGTCTGTCCGTGCAGGTGCGTGAATACCGTTAAGGGAATACCGCATAATTGAACAAGAGCGATTTGCGAGCAAATTTTGCGTACGGACGAGGCGCAGTTTTGCGGTAATACTTGATGTATTACCGTGAAACTTCGGCAGCGCGGACGGAACTCGCGCAAGGAACCGAAGCCAAAGTCAGGACACAAAATTTCCGCAAAGCGCCGCAGCTTTAATTGTGCGGTGTTGCCTTAAAACAGATTTTTAAGCGTCGGACGCTGCACCTCCGGCAAATGCCTCAGCTGAGCGAGCAGCTCCGCACGGTCGAGCGAAAATTCGTCCGTCAAGCCGTTTTGCTGCGCGGCAAGCACACGGTCAAACAGCCGGTCAGCCTGATCAATCTCGCTGTGCAGCAGCAGAGCGCCGAGCAGGGTCTGTGCTGCGTCCCATGTCTCCCGCGCTTCATTCAGGCGGTCGTTCTCTACGTCGAGGGCGACCGCCTGTGCCGTGTTATCCACGGCTTTTATGCTCCACACACTGCCGAGGATGAGCACGGCACACAGCACGGCAGCCGTCAGCAATCGCTTCATACACGGCCCTCCTTTTTCTGCAGGAACGTGTTGCCGCAGTCGTCGAGCGTCATCAGGAACACATCCTCGACCGCGATACTCTGGTTTTTCAGCCGCCGCTCGATATCCGCAGGGGAGAGGTGCAGCAGCTCGAGCGAGCGCGGCACCATCTTGCCGTCCGACACGACAACGAGCGGCAGACCGGTATCCTTGGGTGTAATGCCGAGCATTTCCGCCGTGACCGGCTGCTGCGGCTGCTTGAGGATAACCGTCAGCGTGCCGTCCGGCTCGATGACGCCGTATTTCACATCGGACACGGCTGCAACATTCTGCTTGCGGAGTGTTTCTATCACCTCGTCGGTCGTCAGCCGCATTTGCCGCAGCTTGCCAATATCGAGCTGTCCCCTGCGGATGATGATGGCCGGCTGACCGTTCAGCAGCCGCCGGAATCTGCGGCTTTTGAGTGCGGCGAAGCTGAGGAAAATCTCGAGCACCACGAGCGTGGCGATCGGCACCAGACCGGAGAGCAGCGGAATCCCTAAATCCTGCATGGGCACAGCCGCCAGATCGGATACCAGAATGGTAACGACCAGCTCGGACGGGTCCAGCTCGCCGATCTGCCGTTTGCCCATCAGTCGCACGGCGCAGATGACCGCGCAGTATAAAATCAGCGTGCGCAACAGCGGCACTGCCATACGACTGCACCTCCTTTGTTTGTGAAAATCGCACAGTTTGCCGGAGTAAAAACTGTACATGTTTGGCATTGTGTAGTATGGCGAAAAAACAAAGAAATATGCACGACAGTTTTCGCATATTTGCAGTCGGAAAGACGTTGACATTCTGAGGAAACGCCTTTATAATATAAACAACATTCAAAAAGATACAGGCTGCGAACGGAAAAGTAGCGTCCCGGACCCATGATAGAGAGCTGTCGGCTGGTGTAAGACAGTGGGAAACGGAAAGTGCGAAAGTCCTCCGGGAGCCGGATTGCTGAAATGAAATGAAACAGGGTTCAGTGTAAGCTATCCCGCATGATCTGCGTTAAACGATCGGGTGAGTGGTCATACCGCCGTACAGGGCAGTGTGGCAAAAAGAGTGGTACCGCAGAGTTTTTGGTCTTTGTCTCTTTGTGAGACAAGGGCTTTTTTGTTTATACGGTATCTTGCGGCAATCGTTATCCGGCTGCTGCATAAGTATGTATGTTATGTTGAAATGAGAGAAAGGAGGCGGATTCGCAATGGTAAAGAACGGCGCAGAGATTCTGATCGACGCACTTGTAGAGCAGGGAGTTGATACCATTTTCGGTTATCCCGGCGGTGCGGTTTTGAACATCTATGACGCACTTTACAAAAACAGCGACCGCATTCGACATATTCTGACCGCGCACGAACAGGGCGCGGCACACGCAGCGGACGGCTACGCCCGTGCGACCGGCAAGGTAGGCGTCTGCCTGGCAACGAGCGGACCGGGTGCGACCAACCTTGTAACCGGTATTGCTACCGCGTATATGGATTCCATCCCGATGGTTGCCATCACCGGCAACGTCGGCACCAGCCTGATCGGACGCGATTCGTTCCAGGAGGGATACATCGCCGGCATCACCATGCCGATCACCAAGCACAATTTCGTTGTGCGCGATGTGGAGGAGCTGGCGGACACCGTGCGCGATGCGTTCCGCATTGCCGCTTCCGGACGTCCGGGTCCGGTGCTGATCGACATCCCGAAGGATATTACCGCCGCTAAGTGTGAGTTTATCCCGAAGGGCAAGGTTGAGATCAACGAGACCTACGAGATTTCGGACGAAGAGCTGCAGACCGTAGCGGATATGATTGCCGCCTCCGAGCGTCCGATGATCTATTACGGCGGCGGTGTTGAAACCTCTGACGCAGGCAACATGCTGCTGCAGCTGCAGCGCAAGGCGGATATTCCGTCGGCGCACACCATGATGGCCATCGGCTGCATCCCGGATACCGAGCCGCTCAGCCTCGGCATGATCGGCATGCACGGTACGGTTTCTGCTGCATGGGCGGTTGAGCGCTGTGACCTGCTGGTCTGCATCGGCGCCCGCTTCTCCGACCGCGTTGCGACCAATACCAAGCGTTTTGCACCGTCGGCGAAGGTTATCCACGTTGACATTGACAACGCGGAGATCAATAAGAACATCGGCGTTGACTATGCCATTGTTTCCGATGCGGAGACCTTCCTCGAAAAGGTTATGCCGTATATCAAGGAGGCAAAGCACGACGCATGGCGCGCGCAGATTACCGAATGGCAGACAAAGCTCGACTATGTGCCGAAGGACGACGAGAGCGTTATCCATCCGCACCAGCTGCTCCGCACGGTTGCGGAGGAGACCCCGGAGGACACCATCATCGCAACCGACGTTGGTCAGCACCAGCTGTGGAGCGCCCAGTACAACGGCCGCAAGCACGTTCGTCAGTTCCTGACGTCCGGCGGTCTGGGTACGATGGGCTTCGGCTACGGCGCGGCCCTCGGCGCACAGGTGGCCTTCCCGGACAGAACGGTTGTCCACATCACGGGCGACGGCTCGTTCCACATGAACCTTAACGAGATCTGCACCGCGGTTTCCTATAACCTGCCGGTGATCACGATCATTATGAATAACCGTGTGCTCGGCAACGTGCGTCAGTGGCAGACCATGTTCTATGGCAGCCGCTACTCGCAGACCGACCCGCACCGCAAGACAGATTACGTCAAGCTGGCCGACGCCTTCGGCGCACGCGGCGTCCGTGTTACCAATATCGCCGAGCTGCGCGACGCGCTGCGGGAAGCGATGAAGCGAACCGGTCCTGTGCTGATCGACGCACAGATCGACAAGGACGAGCGCGTCCTGCCGATGATCCCGGCAGGCGGCACGGTAGACGACCTTGTAACGGAATAAGGAAGGAGAAATTATGGAAAAGTATATCCTTTCTGTCACCGTACAGAACAACGCCGGTGTTCTGGCCCGCGTATCCAGCCTGTTTGGCCGCCGCGGCTACAACATCGACTCGCTGACCGTTTCGGCCACGACTGATCCGAAGGTTTCCTGCATGTCTATCATTGTGCAGGGCGACCATATGGTGCTTGAGCAGATCATGAAGCAGCTGGCAAAGCTGGAAGAGGTCATGCACGTTGTACACCTCGAAGAAGACAGCTCCTGCTGCAGTGAGCTGGTGTTTGTCAAGCTGCATACGCCGGACGTAAGTGTCCGCAGCGATATTCGCCAGCTGTGCGACCTGTATGGCGCGCGCGTGGTCGATACGCAGGAGAGTGAGATCATCATCGAGCTGTCCGAAGTGCCGAGCCGCATCGATGCCTTCCTCGACGTCATCTCGAACTTTAAGATCCTCGAGATGAGCCGTTCGGGTGTTACGGCAATTGAAAAATAATTTTGGTTAATTAGGAGTTAGAAATTGGGAATGAAAAGCGCTGCCGCGCCGGAGAAATGTTTCATAACCGGGGAGAAAGCACCTTGCAATCACTGATTACTGACTGCTGATTCATATAATTGACTCTTTATAAATTTTTAGGAGGAAATAAAAATGGTAAAGATGTTTTATGACGCAGACTGCAACCTGTCTCTGCTCGACGGCAAGACCGTTGCAATCATCGGCTTTGGTTCCCAGGGTCATGCTCACGCAATGAACCTGAAGGACTCCGGTGTACACGTTGTAGTAGGTCTGCGCCCGGGCTCCAAGCACGAGAAGAAGGCTAAGGACTACGGTCTGGAGGTTATGACTCCGGCTGAGGCTGCAGCAGCAGGCGACATCATCATGATGCTGACCCCGGACGAGAAGCAGGCTGACATCTACAAGGACGTTATCGAGCCGAACCTGAAGCCGGGCAACGTACTGGCTTTCGCTCACGGCTTCAACATCCACTTCAAGCAGATCGTTCCGCCGGCTGACGTTGACGTTATCATGATTGCTCCGAAGGGCCCGGGTCACATCGTTCGCCGTACATACGAAGAGGGTCAGGGTGTACCGGATCTGGCTTGCGTATATCAGGACGCTTCCGGCAAGGCTATGGACATCGCTCTGGCATACGCTTGCGGTATCGGCGGCGGCCGTGCCGGCATCATCGAGTCCACCTTCAAGACCGAGACCGAGACCGACCTGTTCGGCGAGCAGGCTGTCCTCTGCGGCGGCGTTTGCGAGCTGATGAAGGCTGGCTTTGAGACTCTGGTTGAGGCTGGTTACGCTCCGGAGAACGCTTACTTCGAGTGCGTTCACGAGATGAAGCTGATCGTTGACCTGATCAACGAGGGCGGCTTCGCTAAGATGCGTTACTCTATCTCCGACACCGCTGAGTACGGCGATTACCGCACCGGCAAGCGCATCATCACCGAGGAGACCCGCAAGGAGATGAAGAAGATCCTGCGCGAGATCCAGGACGGTACCTTCGCTACCGAGTGGATTCAGGAGAACCGTGCAGGCGGCCGTGCCAAGTTCCTCGCTACCCGTGCGCTGGAAGCAGACACCGAGCTCGAGAAGACCGGCAAGAAGCTGCGCGGCATGATGAGCTGGCTGAAGAAGTAAGTAAAGCTGCGCTTGTGCTTACTTTTTATAGGGGGCTTCAAAAGCCCCCTATATACAAATCATGGTTCCGTAGAAACCATGATTTGATACCCGAATGACGCGCTCCAAGAGCGCTGAGTCGGGGTGTAAAAAGTCAGGCGCATGTCCTGACTTTTTACGGCACACTTTGTGTGCCGAATGATTGCCGCAACCTTTGGTTGCGGTTAGACGTGAAGCATTTCGCGTGCTGATCGTCAGCTTTTAGTTACCCCGAACGGGCGGACGGATT
>ENA-OROU01003338-OROU01003338.1-human-gut-metagenome-genome-assembly--contig:-NODE-3338-length-10340-cov-3.778804_pt1 | contig 10340 bp, 8 predicted proteins | sample MGYA00242131_ERZ509054 | MGnify/ENA primary metagenome ERZ509054 (study PRJEB26280, sample SAMEA2338749) | human gut metagenome | biome: human gut; feature: human-associated habitat; material: faeces... | reverse complement strand
AGACAGGGTGCTGACCTTGTGGTGCTGGCCGGATTTATGGTCATTCTTGACGAGTGCGTTACAAGGGCTTATCCTTACAGGATAATAAACGTTCACCCTGCACTGATACCGTCATTCTGCGGCGAGGGCTTTTACGGACTTAGAGTTCATGAAAAGGCTCTTGAATATGGTGTAAAGGTATCGGGTGCGACTATACATTTTGTAAACGAAAAGGCTGACGCCGGAGCTATTATTTTGCAGGGCGCTGTAGATGTAGCCAATGACGAAACGCCTGAGAGTTTACAGAAGAAGATAATGGAAAACGTTGAATGGAAGCTTTTGCCTAAGGCAGTTTCGCTGTTCTGCGAGGACAGGATAAGCATTAAGGACGGCAAGGCTTACGTTGACCTTAAAGACTGAGAAAAATTATGGAGGACAAGATATGAAGACCCTTAATATTTATGACGAGCTTAAAAGCAACTCATATCCGGGCAGAGGAATAGTTATAGGCAAGTCTGCTGACGGAAAGAGTGCGGTAACGGCTTATTTTATCATGGGCAGAAGTGTTAATTCAAGAAACAGAGTTTTCACGGAAACTGAGGACGGCATCAAGACAGAAGCTGCTGACCCTAGCAAGCTTTCTGACCCACACCTTATTATATACTCCCCTGTTCGTGTGCTTGGAAACAAGACTATCGTTACAAACGGCGATCAGACGGACACTATTTACGAGCTTATGGACAAGCAGCAGACTTTTGAGCAGTCTCTGAGGACGAGAGAGTATGAGGACGACGCTCCAAACTACACTCCTCGTATTTCAGGTATCATGCACGTTGAGAACGGCGCATATAATTATGCTATGAGCATACTCAAGTCCGCTGACGGCAACCCTGACTGCTGCGAGAGATTTACTTACACATACACTGATCCTCTTAACGGCGTGGGTCATTTTATCCACACTTACATGGGTGACGGCAATCCTCTGCCGAGCTTTGAAGGCGAGCCTAAGAAGGTGGAGATACCTAACGATATCGAGGAGTTCACCGGCAAGCTTTGGGAGGCTCTCAACGAGGACAACAAGGTATCGCTGTTTGTAAGATACATTGACATTGCAAGCGGCAAGGCTGTTTCTAAGATCGTTAATAAGTACAGCAAGTAATATCTGCGGAGTGAATAGGTTAAATAAACGGAGGTAAAAATTATGGCAAATGAAATGCTTTTGAAATACGGCTGCAACCCTAATCAGAAGCCGTCAAGAGTATTTATGGAGGATGGCAAGGATCTCCCTATCGAGGTACTCAACGGCAAGCCCGGTTACATCAATCTGCTTGACGCATTCAACGGCTGGCAGTTGGTAAGAGAGCTTAAAAAGGCAACAGGTATGTGTGCGGCAACTTCTTTCAAGCACGTTTCACCTGCGGGCGCTGCTATCGGCAAGCCTTTGAGCGAGGTCGAAAAGAAGATATATTTTGTTGACGATCTGGGCGAGCTTACTCCACTTGCAAGCGCTTATGCGAGAGCAAGAGGTGCTGACAGAATGTCGTCATACGGCGATTTTATCGCACTTTCTGACGAGTGTGACGCTTGCACTGCAAAGATGATCCAGAGAGAGGTTTCTGACGGTATCATTGCACCGGGCTACACTGACGAGGCTCTTGAGATACTCAAGTCAAAGAGAAAGGGTACATACAACATCATCAAGATAGATGAGAACTATGTTCCTGCACCTATTGAGAGAAAGCAGGTTTTCGGCGTAACTTTTGAACAGGGTCGAAACGAGCTGAAAATAGACAACGATATGCTCACAAATATCGTGACAGACAACAAGGAGATCCCTGAGGACAAGAAAACTGATCTTGTTATCTCACTTATCACACTTAAATACACACAGTCTAACAGCGTTTGCTATGTAAAGGACGGTCAGGCTATCGGTATCGGTGCAGGTCAGCAGTCAAGAATACACTGCACAAGACTGGCAGGAAACAAGGCTGACATCTGGTGGCTCAGACAGCACCCAAAGGTTCTGGGACTTCAGTTCGTTGACAACATAAGACGTCCTGACAGAGATAACGCTATCGACGTTTACATTTCTGACGAGCATGATGATGTACTGGCTGAGGGCGTATGGCAGAACACATTCAAGGTAAAGCCTGAGGTGCTCACTGAGGCTGAAAAGAAGGAATGGCTTGCTAAGAACACAGACGTTTGCCTTGGTTCTGACGCTTTCTTCCCATTCGGTGACAACATCGAGAGAGCTAAAAAGAGCGGTGTGGCTTACATTGCCGAGCCGGGCGGATCTATCAGGGACGATCATGTTATCATGACTTGCAACAAGTACAACATGGCAATGGCATTCACTGGAATAAGATTGTTCCATCACTAATTTTTGTGCATTAATGCAAAACAATAAAGGTCAAGAAAAAAAGGAGAAATTTATTATGAAAAAGTTACTTGCATCACTCATGGCACTGTCAATGGTATTCGCAGTTACAGGCTGCTCAGAGTCAAATGATTCTGAGAACGAGTCAAAGGCGTAGGCTAAAACAACAACTACTACAACTACAGCCGCACCTGCTGTCGAGTCTAAGGCTGACACAACAACTACAACTGCTGCACCTGAGGAGTCAGTTGCTGACACAACAACTTCTGCTGACGACACAGACACAACAAGCACCGGTGACGAGGCTGAGGGAACTTATAAGGATAATGTTTACACAAGCGATCTTTATACATTCAAGATCGACTCAAAGAAGTGGGCAATGCAGGAGTCCGCTGGTGTTGACGTAATGTTCACATACGCTGACGCAGGCGATGATGCTGAGCTTGAGTCTGCTTCTATCAACGTTATCTCAATGTCAAACGATCTGCTCAATGGTCTTACAGCAAGTGATTATGCTGACCAGATCAAGCAAACATATAATTCCATGGACGGCTACACTGTTACAAACGACAAGGAAGATAAGTTTGCAGGCAAGGACGCTTACATTGTTGACGTAACAGGCGAGATCGGCTCACAGAAGGTACTGCTCAATCAGATAATCACTTCTGACAACGGCAACCTTGTTGTTATCACATATGGTGCAAGCGAGAACGCTTACAGCAAGCTTTCTGACGAGTTCAAGACAGTTCTTGACAGCTTTGAGCTTAAGTAATAGTATACGAAGTAAATAAATGACGATACCGCACAGCATAGGTGTGCGGTATTGTTATAATTGGAAAAAACACACTGAGGAGGTCTGAAAATGGACATATTAGTTGTTGGCGGAGGCGGACGTGAACACGCTATCGTTATGAAGCTTGCGGAGTCCCCTAAGGTAGGAAAGCTTTACTGCACACCCGGAAACGGTGGCATTTCACGCTATGCAGAATGTTTTGATGTTGCGGCAACAGATATCGAGGGCGTTGTGGCTCTGGCAAAGAAGCTTAAAGTAGACATGGTGGCTGTTGCACCTGACGATCCGCTTGTACTTGGAATGGTAGACGCTTTGCAGGCTGAGGGTTTCAAGACCTTTGGTCCTAAGAAAAATGCGGCTATAATCGAGGGTTCAAAGGTCTTTTCTAAGGATCTTATGAAAAAATACAATATTCCTACAGCCAAATACGAGGTGTTCACAAACAGTGAGGACGCTATAAAATATGTCAAGGAACAGAACACATACCCTGCTGTTATAAAGGCTGACGGACTTGCACTTGGCAAGGGCGTTATTCTGGCGGAGAGTGAGAAAGAGGCTGTGGAGGCTATACACTCAATGATAGATGACAAGCAGTTCGGTGAGAGCAGTTCCACTATCGTTGTGGAGGAATATCTCACAGGTCCTGAGGTTTCTGTGCTTTCATTCACTGACGGCAAGACTGTTGTTCCTATGATCTCTTCAATGGATCACAAGAGAGCGTTGGACGGCGACAAGGGTCTGAACACAGGCGGAATGGGTACTGTTGCACCTAACCCTTACTACACTGAGGATATTGCCAAGGAGTGCATGGAGAAGATCTTCCTGCCGACTATCAATGCAATGAATGCTGAGGGCAGGACTTTTGAGGGCTGTTTGTATTTCGGACTTATGCTCACCCCTAATGGTCCAAAGGTAATTGAATACAACTGCCGTTTCGGCGACCCTGAAACGCAGGTAGTTCTTCCTATGCTGGAGGGTGATCTTTGCGAGATATTTGAGGCTATTTATGAACACAAGCTGGCTGATGTCAAGATTGGCTGGAAGTCGGGTTACTGCACTTGTGTTGTTATGGCCAGCGGAGGATATCCTGTTAAGTACAAAAAGGGTATCGAGATGTTCGGTATGGACGACAAGGGTCAGGTAGACGGAGCGTTTATTTATCACGCAGGCACTAAGTACGAGGACGGCAAATTCTACACAAACGGCGGTCGTGTTCTGGGCGTTACCTGCAATGCTTACACGCTTCAGGGCGCACTGGACAAGTCTTATGAGGCTGTTTCCAAGATAAAGTTCGAGGGAGAGCATTTCAGAAAAGACATTGGTCAGAAAGCACTGAAAGCACTTCCTAAAGATTCTCTTGATCTTGAATACAAGCAGGACATGGAGGACTACATCGAAGAAAACGGCGTTTATCTAAGACAGTAGGATATATAAAACGGGCGGAGAAATTCCGTCCGTTTTTTTGTACAGATAATACGTTTATAAATACAAAGACCCCCTCGGACATTTCTGTCCAAGGGGGTCTTTGCTATGTGTGGGAAGTAAAAATTACTCGTCTGCTTTTTCAATAGCCGCAGTTTCGTAAATATACTTAACTGAGCTTTCAACGCCATCGGCTGCGCCTGAGAATGTAGTTGAATCCTCGGCTGCTTTCTTGAGAGCGTCAAGTCTGTCGATAAGTCCCTTGAGGTCGTTGTTGTAGATGTCAAGGAGCTTGCCGATGCCCTCGTCCTTATACTTAGCCATGCCGTCTTTAAGGGTCTTTGCACCGCTTTCAAGCTTCTTAACACCAGATGAAAGCTGTGAGCTGCCGTCTTTGAGCTGACCGATACCGCTGAACAGCTCTGCACTGCCACTTGAAAGTGTTGTTGTACCCTGTGCAAGCTCTACAAGTGATGAATAGAGTGTTGCAGTACCGTCTTTTAGCTGCTTGCTGCCGTTGTCAAGCTGACCAAGACCGCTGTCAAGAGTTTTTGCACCGTTTGAAAGCTTTGATACGCCTGAGTTCAGGCTGTCAACACCCTTATCAAGCTTGCTTGCGCCTGCCTGTGCTGAGCTTACGCCTGCGGAGAGGTTCTTTGTGCCTGCGGAGAGTGTAGCTGCGCCATTGTTAAGATCCTTGCTGGACTTAGCAAGTGTGCCGATACCTGTTTTAAGTGCTGAAGCACCCTCGTTTACTGTTTTAAGTCCTGTATTCAAATTATCAACGCCTGCGACAAGACCTTTCTTCTTATCGTTAAGACCATTGTATATCTGAGTTACGCCGTCAACAAGCTGTTTGCCCTCGGTTGCCATTGTGCCGACACCTGTTGAAACATCGCCAAGGCCGCTCTGTGCGCCCTGCTGATACTGGATAGAGCCATTTACGGCTGCTATCATATTGCTTATGCTCGTATACTCTGCTGAGCCTTCTTCGTAATTGCCGAGAAGCTGCTCCAGTCCTGCGAGTACCTGCTGGTCGTATGCGATAGACTGTGTAAGTGCGTTATCTACCTTTGTTATGCCATTTGAAAGAAGTTCAACGCTTGCAGGGAGTGACTGCACCTTTTCATAGAGTGTGGAAACGCCTGCATTAAGTGTTGCAACGCCTTTTTTCAGTGCATTTGAACCGTCATAGGTCTGCTTTGTACCTGCGGCAAGGTTTTTAGAGCCTGCCTGGAGGTCGCCTACGCCTGTAACAAGCTTATTTGTGCCTGCGGCTAGGCTTGCAGCACCGTTATTTACCTGCTGTGCGCCTGAGGATACCTGTGAAAGTCCGCTTGAAAGTGATGATGAGCCGTTCTTCAAGGTTGACATACCACTGTTTACCTGATCAAAACCACCGAGGAGGGCTGTTGAACCACTATGAGCTGTGGAGATACCTCTCATAAGCTCACCTGTGGAAGAATCAAGGGTCTTTGCTCCGTCACGAAGCTTTGTTGCACCGCTGTTAAGTGTTTTTGCACCATCGTCAAGTGACTTAGAGCCTGAATAAAGCTTGTCGATACCTGTGATAAGTGTTCCTGAGGAATCGGACAGCTTCTTGATGCCTGCGTAAAGCTCTGCTGTACCGTCTACAAGCTCGTCTGTAGCATCAGAAAGCTCATCAAGCTTATCCTGAAGATCGTCAGCATCACCAATATCGCTAAGGTCAAGCTTTGAGAAGATGTCAGATGTAGCGACTGTGAGAGAGGTCGTTGACTCGAAGTCCTTTACGTCTGCTGTGAACTCAACGTACTCCGGTATCTCGATATCTTCGTTATCCTGAAGATCAAGGCTCTTTGTAAGGCCAGGCATTGCAACGCCTATAAGTATCTGTCTGCTTCCGTCTGAAATGAGCTTGCCATTTGTTACTTCAACGTTTGAATAAACGTTAGTATCAAGGATAGCTGTTGTTGCCATAAGGTATGGAACATAGATATCTGTTTTCTTGCCGTTTATCTTGACAGTTTTCTTATCGTTGTTCGTATAGTCATATCTTACGGTAAGCTTACCGCTCTTGCCTGCGAGGTCCTCAGGCTTTATCTCCTTGCCGTCAAGGGTATATGTTACCTTTACATCGACCGGGAGTGCCTTATCGGTATAGCCCTTATAGTAGATATCTCCGCCCTCGGTATCCCACGTGAGCTTATCACCATTGGCTGTAAAGCCCTCGTCTGTTTTAACATTCTCGATATCTGTCAGGTCGGAAACGTCCTCCAGCTTCTTTACGCCCTGTGGGTTTTTCAGCCAGTTGGAAACGACTGTTTTTGTCTTGTTGCCGGAAGCGTCAGTGATAACATAAACTGTTTCTTCCTTAGCCTGCTTTTCTGTATCACTGTCAGACTTATCAGCTTTCTTTGTATCTTTTGTATCTTTTTTATCTGATTCGCTCTTTGTTGTTGAGGCAGTGCTGTCGGCAGCGGAAGAGCTGTCTGACTGAGCTGCTGCATAAAGACCTGTGCAGCCTGCGGAAAGAAGTACGGCAAGTATGCCTGCAAGAACTCTTGAATACTTTTTCATAACTATATCTCCTTTACGAATTAGTTTATTTCAGGAAGCTTATAAAGCTTATTTTCTTTTTTCTTCATGCCCATTGTTGTATTGATTATTACCTTATCGAACAGCATAAGCATTGAAGGAAGTATGCAGATAACAGTTATCATACTGATTATTGCACCTCTTGACATGAGCGTACAAAGCTGTGAGATCATATCTACGCTTGAATATACGCCAACGCCGAATGTTGAAGCGAAGAAGCCAAGTGCGCTGACCATGATAGACTTCATTGAAGTGGTGAGTGCGATAGTGACAGCTTCGTGTTTATCTTTGCCTGCGTTACGCTCGGTCTTATATCTTGTTGTCATAAGGATAGCGTAGTCAACTGTTGCACCAAGCTGGATAGTACCGATTACTACCGACGCTATGAACGGTATGGTGGTATTCGTAAAGCACGGAACACCCATGTTTACTGTGATAGCAAATTCGATAACGGCTACCAGAATAATAGGCAGTGAAACTGAACGCAGTGCAATAAGAATGATGATAAAGATAGCGGCGATAGAAACTATATTTACTACCTTGAAGTCATGATCTGTTATGTCGATAAGGTCTTTTGTTGCCGCCGCCTCACCGATAAGCATTCCGTCCTTATCGTAGGATTTAAGTATCTTGCTAAGCTCATCTATCTGGGCATTCTCTTCATCAGAAGCTACCTTATATTCAGAGCCGACCAGCATGAGCTGCCATTTATCGCTCTTGAGTATCTTTGTTACTGAATCAGGAACTATCTCACGAGGAATAGACGGACCGATAAGAGTATCCAGTGACATTGAGAAGCTTACTCCATCAACCTTGCCCATTTCGTCGAGCATAGAGTTTACTTCCTTTGGCTGCATATCAGCGTCAACCAGGAGCATATGGGTCGTTGCCATGTTGTATTCCTCATCTAGCTTTGTGTTTGCGATAACACTGTTGAGATCCTTTGGAAGAGTATCTGTCAGGTTATAGTAGACATTGGTGTTTATCTGACCATATACGGCAGGGATAAGTACAACTATAAAGAGTACGATAAATGCTGCATGGTGCTTGATAATGAACTTTGAAGGCTTTTCAAGGCTTGGAACAAGGTCTTTATGCATTGTTTTTTCAAGTGCCTTATCGAAGACAAGTATCATTGACGGGAGAACTGTTATGCAGCAGATAACGCCAATAACAACGCCCTTTGCCATTACGATACCCATGTCCATGCCAAGCTCGTAGCTCATGAAGCAAAGTGCAAGGAAGCCTGCAACTGTTGTTATGGAGCTTGAAACAACTGAGGTGATAGTTTTGCCGATGGCGACTGCCATAGCCTCTTTGTTGTCACCAGGGTGCTTTTCTTTCTCCTCTTTGTAGCTGTGCCACAGGAAGATCGAGTAGTCTATCGTTACCGCAAGCTGAAGCACGGCTGCAAGAGCTTCGGTGATGAACGATATTTCGCCTTGTATGAAGTTCGTTCCCATGTTATAGATTATCGCCATGCCCACGCTGAGCATAAAGAACAGTGGGATAAGGAACGAATCCATTGTAAGTGCAAGTATGATACTTGTAAGTATTACTGCGATAACAACATACATCGGAGCTTCCTGCATTGTCAGATCCTTGATATCCTCAACGACTGACGACATACCGCTTACGAAACACTGTTCACCGGCGATGCTTCTTATCTCCTTGACAGCTTCAAGTGAGCCGTCAGCGGAGGTTGCTTCGTCAAAAAAGACAGCCATCATTGTGGAGTTATCTGTATTGAAGAAATCGTAAATATCATCAGGAAGAACTTCCTTTGGAAGTGAAACGTCTGCCAAGGTGTCATACCAGAGAACATCGCAAACGTGGTCTACCTTTTCGATCTTCTCCTTGACCTTTTCAACGTCCTTATCCTCCATGCCGTCAAGCATTACCAGCGAAAAGCCACCCTTGCCGAACTCGTCAAGCATTATATCCTGACCTTTCATGGTTTCAATGTCTGACGGGAGGTATGAAAGAATATCATAGTTTATTCTTGTGCTGACAAATCCGAATATTGACGGTATCAGCAGCAGAACGCTGACTATGAGTATCGGTACTCGGAGCTTTACAACTCCTCTGCCAAATTTCTGCATCAAATGTCATTCCCTTCACATAGTTTTGACCCCTCGGTCTTATTACATCTCATAGTATACATCAAAAATGACCAGCAGTCAATAGTAAAATGACCATTAGTCATTCTTTTTGTAGAGTTGCACAAAATGACCAACGGTCATAAGTGACTATTGGTCATTTTGCTCCGTTGACTTTAACAAGAATTTGTATTATAATAAATACAGGGTCAGCCATAGTAAACCTGTGTATGTGTGGCATACAAATTGTATATATTATAATAAGGAAGGACGTGTTAAAATGGGCAAGCTTGATACCAATAAAAAGGTAAAGGAGGACTCTCTGCTTAACACGGCTTTTAGTCTTTTTACCACCAAGGGAGTGAGCAAGACCTCTATTTCAGACATCGTGAACAACGCTGGTGTAGCGAAAGGAACGTTTTATCTTTATTTCAAGGACAAATATGACATAAGAAACAAGCTTGTTTCTCACAAGTCGTCACAGCTTTTCAGAAACGCTATCGAGGCATTAAATGCGAGCGGCAAGAAGCTCACCTTTAACGAACGAATTATTTTTATTGTTGACAACATCATCAACCAGCTAAACGAGAACAAGTCGCTTTTGACTTTTATTGCAAAGAATCTTAGCTGGGGCGTTTTCAAGCACGCTCTTACGTCGCCTATAAAGGACGATGACATCGACTTCCGCAACATTTATGACGCTATGCTTGCTGACGCTCCATATAATATTGTTCAGCCTGAGGTCATGATATTCATGATAGTTGAGCTTGTAAGCTCAACCTGCTACTCGTCCATACTTTACAACGAGCCTGTGGACATTGGCGAGCTTAAGCCTTATCTTTACATATGTATAAACAACATTATCGACACTCATGCAGGCACTGTAAAAGCATAAAAAAGACACGTTTACAAGATCGTAAGCGTGTCTTTTTTGTGTACAAAAAAACGGACGGAAGATATCCGTCCGTTTGGTGTTTTTATTACTTTGCCTTAACAGCATCTCTTGCCTTTGCAACGATATTGTCTGCGCAGAGGCCATATTCTTTAAGAAGATCAACTGCCGGGCCTGAGTGACCGAACTCGTCATTAA
>ENA-OROU01003334-OROU01003334.1-human-gut-metagenome-genome-assembly--contig:-NODE-3334-length-10350-cov-2.018358_pt1 | contig 10350 bp, 7 predicted proteins | sample MGYA00242131_ERZ509054 | MGnify/ENA primary metagenome ERZ509054 (study PRJEB26280, sample SAMEA2338749) | human gut metagenome | biome: human gut; feature: human-associated habitat; material: faeces... | reverse complement strand
GCTTTTCGGGGTAGGAATAGGGCAGCAGCGCGCCCGGCACGAAAAGTGCGTCGCACAAACCGCTCAGGATTTCCTCCCGCTCGCTCAGCGTCCAGATACTGCGCATCGACGCAACGCCAGCAAATATCAGCGCGCCGATGGCGATGCAAATCCAGTAGGGCATCGCCCGCTTTGATTTTTTCAAAGCCCAAGCTCCTTCTTATACCGTTCAAACTCTTCGTCGTTGCAGTTGATGAAGTGTCCGGGTTTGATTTCCCGCAGGGACGGCTTGTTCACCGAGTAGTCATGCTCCTTCAGGGGCTTGTACTCAATGCGCTGCCGATGCTTCTCGTGATGCGGATCCGGGTACGGAATCGCGGACAGCAGCGACTTGGTGTACGGATGCAGCGGATGCTCGAACAGCTCGTCGGAATCCGCCAGCTCCACCAGCTTGCCGTAGTACATGACACCGATGCGGTCGGAGAAGTACTTGACGACGGACAGGTTATGCGCAATAAACATGATGGTCAAGCCCATCTTGTTGCGCAGGTCGTTCAGCAGGTTGATAACCTGTGCCTGAATCGACACGTCCAGCGCGGAAATGGGTTCGTCGGCGATGATGAGGTCAGGCTCCAGCACGATGGCGCGGGCAATGCCGATACGCTGGCGCTGGCCGCCGGAGAACTCATGCGGATAGCGGTCAGCGTGCTCGCGCACCAGACCAACCAGATCCAGCACCTCGTAGACCTTTTCGTCGATATACTTTTCGTCCCTGATGCCGCGGATTTTCAGGCCTTCTGCGATAATCTCACGCACAGTCATGCGCGGGTTAATCGAGGCAATCGGGTCTTGGAAGATCATCTGCATCTTGGTCATGATGTTGTCCTTCGCGGCAACCTTCATGTCCTGCTCGTAGCGCGCCTTCCGTTCCTCCAGCGCCTGACCGGACAGTGTCTTGCTGTCTGCCTCAAACGCCGCGGTCAGCTCTGCCTTGCGCTTCTCGCGGTACTTCTCGACGCACTTGCTCTTTTCCACAGAAGATACCAATGCGTTCGTGCGGGCCTGACGGATTTTCTCCTTCAGTTCCTTGCGCATTTCCTTAATCTTCTGGTCGTATTCCGCCTTCAGCGCCGCCGCCTGTGCCGGATTCTTCTCCGTTTTTTCCTTCAGCGCGGCTTTCATCTGGCGCTGCTTTTCTTCGAGGTCGTTTTTCAGGCTGCGAATCAGCACCGGCAGACCGTTCTGCGTGGACGAAATGCGCAGACCCTGGAAGTACACGTCACCCTCGGTCGGGTCGTACAGGTTGATGATGGTGCGGCCCGTCGTGGTCTTGCCGCAGCCAGACTCGCCCACCAGACCAAAGACTTCGCCCTTCTTGATGTAGAAGCTGACGTCATCAACGGCCTTGTTGATATAGTCGCCGCTGCGGAAATACTGCTTCAGGTGATTGACGCGCAGGAGGACGTCGCTTTCTTCCTCAATGCCCGCGTGCTCCAGACGAGCCAGCGTCACCTTGTCCGTGATGGCGTTCATCACACGCGCGATTACCAGCAGCACGATGCCAACCAGCCACAGCCACACCCAGCGCGCCGCCAGCCACCACAGCGCAATCACCAGCGAAATGGCGTTGCTGTCATCAGACTTCTTGATGGTCGTTTCTGCCAGAGACTTCAGCGCCGTCTGGTAGGTCGGCGCTGCCGCCACGGATACCTGAACCGCCTTCAGCAGGCTGCTGAGCGAGCCGTCAAAGTCTTCGCTCTGCACCCGCTCCAACAGCGTCGTCGCGAACACATCCAGCGTGCCGAGGTTTTCGCTCGGATAGCGTGCCTGAAGCGCCTCGTACTTGCTCTGCACGAACGCTTCCAAGTCAATCGCTTCGCCCTGCTTCTTCTGCTCCACCAGCGCGGCAAACTCGTCGCGGATATCCTCCGTGTCGACGCGCTCCAGCGTGCGCTGCTCCGCCAGTGCAGCGGCGTAGTCCTCAAAGGTCAGTGCATTCAGATATTTCTTCATGGAAGCCGGCTTGTTGCCCGCATCCACCGACGCACGAACCATCGTCGTCAGCGTTTCCACAAATTCCAGATAGCTGCCTGCTTCTTCGCCGTGCTCCTGCGCAAACGTTTCGTAGAACGCTGCAACATCCGGCTCGGTATTGGCGGTGGCAATCTTAATCGGCTTGCCCTTGGGCGCCGCCGGCGTCATGACTTTGTTCAGGTAGTCAAACGATTCCGCCAGCAGGCGGCTGTCGCTGCCGCTTTCCTGCTGCTCATAGAGCGTCAGATACGCATCCACATCGAAATTCTGATCGAAATCAGCGCAGAAAGTATCCAGCTTCTGCTTGGACAGCGCGTCCTGCCCCGCTGCCAGTTCGTTCACCCACGTCGTATAGAACGTCAGCGCGCGATTCTGGCGCACGTCCCCGCCCAGCGTCTTGGTGGACGCGGCATCAATCATGGCGGAGAAATACTGCTTGTCGAACCAAGCGCGCGTAACCACGGAAGCGTTCTGCTGATAAGAGCGCAGCGCCCCCGATAGCGTAGACCATCCCGCACCGTCATTCGCCACAACATAGATGCTCATTACGATGGCGATGGCCATAACCACCAGCCCAATCGTTTTCAGCACCGAGGCGATTCCCTTTGCGATTTTCATGCTTCGGCGGCTCCTTTCTTCGCGTTCTGCAAGGCTTCTGCTGCCTCTCGTTCGGCCTGCTCCTTCTTCATGCGTTCAATGCGTTCCACCACAATCGCCGGCGGATTTCCCTTCGGCGCATTCGGATGCAGCAGCCACGTCGCCGCCATATGCGTCTCGCTGACATGGAACATCGGCGGCTGTTCCTCAAAGTCGATTTCCATTGCGTACTTGTTGCGCGCGGCGAAAGCATCGCCCTTCGGCGGCAGAATCATATCCGGCGGCGTACCGGGGATAGCTTCCAGTTTCTCGCGCGTCTCCAAGTCCGGCATGGAGGACAGCAGCGCCCATGTGTACGGGTGGCGCGGATCGTAGAATACATCCTCGACCGTGCCGCTCTCGACGATCTTGCCTGCATACATGACGTTGACATAATCGGCAACCTTCGCAACGACGCCCAGATCGTGTGTGATATAGATAACCGACAGCTGCCGTTTTTTCTGAATCTCCTGAATCAGCTCCAGAATCTTCGACTGAATCGTAACATCCAGCGCCGTCGTCGGCTCGTCGCAGATTAAAAGTTCCGGATCGCACGCCAGTGCGATCGCAATGACGATTCTCTGGCGCATACCACCGGAGAGCTGGTGCGGATAGTTTTTGATTCGCTTCTCCGCGTCGGTGATGCCGACCAGCTTCATCAGCTCCAGCGCCTTCTCATATGCCTCTTCCTTCGGTGTATGGTAATGCCAGATCATGCCTTCCATGATCTGTTTCCCAACCGGCATCAGCGGGTTTAAGGAGGTCATCGGATCCTGGAAGACCATCGCGATCCGTTTTCCGTTGATATGGCGGCGGATTTCCTCTTTTTTCATCTGCAGAATTTCTCTGGTGACCCGTTCCTCCGGGTTACGGTAATATGAAAATGTGATCTGTCCGCGGTCGATCGTTCCGTTCTTTGCCAGGATTCCCATGATCGCCTTCGCAGAAACCGATTTACCGGAACCGGATTCCCCAACGATTGCAACCGTCTCGCCCCGGTTTACCGTCAGGTTGACGCCCCGGACGGCATTGACCACTCCGGCTGTCGTCTCGAAGGAAATGTCCAGATTCCGCACTCGTAAAATTTCTTCTTTTTTCTCCATGCCATTTCCTCCTACATATCCTTCATCTTCGGATCCAATGCATCACGCAGACCATCCGCCAGCATGTTAAAGCACAGCATCAGAAGTCCCATGACAATTAACGGGAACACGATCATGTACGGATGGCTTGTAAAGTTCTGATATCCACTCGAAATCAGGGAACCCAGCGAAGCCATCGGCTCCGGCACACCCAGGCCAATAAAGGCTAAGAATGCCTCGGTAAAGATCGCATGCGGGATCGAGAACATCGTCTGTGTAATCAGAGGACCAAAAATATTTGGTAAAATCTCTTTGAAAATAATGCGGAAACTCTTTGCTCCCAGCGTCCGGGAAGCAAGCACATATTCCTGCTCTTTCAGCTTTAAGACCTCCGCGCGGGCGATTCGGCTCATGCCCAGCCACCCGGAAAACATCAGGGCGAACGTGATGGACATAAGCCCCGGTTTCATGACTAACAAAAGCAGGGTAACCGTGATCAGGTACGGAATACTGTTTAGTATCTCGACGATACGCTGCATGATCATATCGACTTTTCCGCCGAAATATCCGGATACAAGTCCATACGTCAGACCAAACGCAAGGTCGATGAATACCGCCAGAACCGCTACATAGAGGCTGATCCGCGTTCCGCTCCAGGTCCTGGTCCAGAGATCGCGTCCCAGCGAATCGGAACCAAACCAATAGTAGGTATCGGTCAGGCTGTTGCTTTCATAATAGTTGATTTCTTTGCTTCCGGTAGATGTACGGATCGTCTCAGAACCATCTAAGATACCCATATTTTCCAGCCCCGGCACTCTCGGCGCCATGTTCTGGTTGGTAATAATCTGCTGATCGTAGGTAAACTGGTTCATGTGAGGTCCGACAAGCGCCATCACAATCAGAAACAGAATACAGACAAAGCTGAACATTGCGCCCTTATTTTTCTTAAACCGTGCAATTGCCTCTTTCCAGTAGCTCTGGCTTGCAAAGTTTGTATCGACATGTTCAAAGCCGTCTTTGTGCTGGAATTCAAAGTCATCGTCCAGAAATTCGATCTGGCTTAAATATTCTTCGGGTGATAACACATGCTCCCGAACGGAAGCCGCATCCCCGCCTGTCATTTTCTCATCTGTCTTTTCGTCACTCCGTTTTTTCATGCCATCACCTCTCAATCCGATTTCTTCGCCAGACGGATTCTCGGGTCGATAATTCCGTACAGGACGTCAACCACCAGCATCAGGACAATGTACATGACACTGTAGATAAATGCCAGAGAAATCGTCACGTTGTAATCGTTGGACTGAATCGCTGCAATCATTAAACTTCCGATGCCCGGAATCGAGAAGATCTTCTCGATAACCAGGGAACCAATCATCAGATCGACAACCAGCGGCGCCAGTACCGTAATGATCGGGATCAGCGCGTTTCGAAGTGCATGGCGCACCAGAAGCGGGCGTCCCGTGATTCCCTTGCTCTCCGCAAGCAGCATGTAGTCGCTGTCCAGCACCTCCAGAAGGGAGGTTCTCGTAAATCGAGCTACCGTCGCTACCGTAAACATCGACAGCGCCAGCATCGGCATGATCGACGATGCGAAGAATTTCTTGCCGTCAAACAGAAGCGGCAGCCACTGTGCCTTGTAGCCGATGAAATATGCCATAACCAATGCAAAAACATAGGACGGAAGGCTGACGCCCAGAACTGAAATCACAGTACAGATGGTATCAAGCCAGCTATTTTTCTTGAGCGCTGCCAGAATACCTAAAATCAGTCCGACTACCGCACCGAAGGAAACTGCCTCCAGTCCGATTCCAAAGCTGACCGGCACACGGTTCTTTAACAGAACCGAGATGGAGGTATCCTTGGAGATAACATACGATACACCAAAATCGCCCTGCAGCAGGTTCTTCACATACGTGAAAAACTGTACGATCAACGGTTTGTCCAGTCCATATTTTTTCGACATCATCGCAATCTGATCCGCGGTCAGCTTTTCATCGTTGAACGGAGATCCCGGCATCAGCTGTAGCAGCATAAAAAGTACCAGGATGATGATCAGAAGCGTGACAAGAGAAATCATGATACGTTTTCCGATATATTTCTTCATGTCCGTACTCCCTTCTTTCTTATATAATACGTCTCTCTCCTTCTCTTATAGCCCGGATATTCTTTCAACCCCGAAGTATAAAATAAGACAAACGGTTTTATCTCTCTATTCCTGCATCCACACGCGCATATGCGTCATGCCGCGGTTGCACCATGCATAGTACGGAATTGCCTGCAGGGTTACCACCTCTTCCTGTGCCGCATCTTCTGCATAAAGCGCCGGATTAACCGCCGTTTTCTTCCGGCAGCCCGTCACGCGCAGCGCCACGATACCTTCCAGCAGATCCGCCTGATACGGAAGCACTTCAATCTTCGCCTCCCGCGGAATCCGCAGTGTCTGAAGATCCTCTCCGTTGTCCACGCCCTCAAAGGTGTAGATGATTGGTCCGCGTCTGAGTGCCACGCATCCGGCATCCGCCCGCACCATCGGGTGTGCATAGACCCGCTCCGGCTCCATCTCCATCTCGCAGGAAACCGTATCACCAGGCTGCCAGCTTCTCTGGATCATCCAGTAGCCCTTGTCTGTCTTGACTGCCCCGGAAACCGGTATGCCATTGACCTTCACCTGCATCTGATGGCACCAGCCCGGATAACGGACTGCCAAAGTAAATTCTGCTCCCGCCTGCTCCGGTTCTACCGTGTAGGTAACGGAGCCGTTCCACGGATATTTCGATGTAAGCGCTATCTTCACGCCGCCCGCTGTTTCAAAGGAAGCCGTTCCCCCGACAAACAGGTGGGAATAGATCGTATCTTCACTTGAAGACCATACATAGGAACCAAGTGAGGTCATCAGACGCGCCAGGTTCGGAGGACAGCATGCACAGTCATACCAGCCGATCCGCTCCGGTGTGTATTCTTCTTCGCCATATGCGTTGGTCGGCATGCCCGGATTGGCTTCAAGCTGATTGATATAAAAGAATTTCGTTCCGTCTAACTGCATGCCGCTGATGGTTCCGTTGTAAATCTCCCGCTCCAGAATATCTGCATACCGCGCGTCCGGATCCGCCTCCAGCATCTGTTTCGCGAAGAAGCAGACCCCTACCGCCGCACACGTTTCCGCGTAAGCGGTATCATTCGGCAAATCATAATCCACGGTAAATGCCTCGCCGTAATAGGTGGAACCGATTCCACCCGTTATGTACATCCGCCGGTCTACCATGTTGTCCCACATCTTCCGGCAGGCTGCCATCAGCGCCTCATCATGATTCTGCGCTGCCAGGTTTGCCGCCGCCGTCAGAAGATACATACAGCGGACCGCGTGTCCTTCCACCGTATCCTGCTCACGCACCGGCTTGTGGTTCTGCATGTAGGACGGCGGCTGCTTGTCCATGTAATCGGTGCGGCTCCAGCTTCTAGCCGCCGCTTCTTTATGGAAGAACTCCGGATCCCGTCCGCGCTCATCGATAAAATATGCCGCCAGCTTCCGGTATCTCTCTTCCCCGGTTGCCTGATAAAGCCGCATCAGTGCCAGCTCGATCTCCTCATGTCCCGGAATGCCGGTTACTTTGCCTGCTTCCCGTCCGAACCGCCGATCGATATGATCGCACAGCTTGCAGCAGATATCTAAAAGCTTCGTCTTTCCCGTCGCCTGATAGTACGCGACGCCTGCCTCCGTCATATGTCCGGCACAGTACATCTCATGGCAGTCCGTCAGGTTCTGCCACTTATGTTCCGGCTCCGCCGCAATGAAATAGGTATCCAGGTAGCCGTCCGGCTGCTGCGCCCGCCCGATCAGGTCGATGATCGCATCGGCACGCGCCTCCAGCTCTGGATTTGCCTCGACGGTCAGTGAGTACGCCACCGCCTCCAGCCATTTCGCCAGGTCGCTGTCCTGAAATACACGCCCGTAATACGTTCCTTTCTCATCTCCCGCTGCAATGCGGAAGTTTTTAATCACATGGCTCTTTCGGATTCCGGACACCTCATCGTGAAGCACCCGTTCCTGATACGGAAGCATCGTGTGAATTACCACATTCTGTACCCGCGAAAAGAACAGGTCGTCTATCTTTACCTGTTTCAAATCAATGAAACTTGTCTCCTTTTTTATCATTCACAGAAAACCTCCTGATTTATTATTCACTTATCCGTAAGCGCCTATTAATAATCTGAAAAAGACTTCTTTTTTTGTATGTTTTCTTATAAGTATACCATTCAAATAGTGGAAAAGCGATCTAACACATTTTGCATATTATAGAAAAGAATACGCGTATTTTTATAGAACAAAATCAGCCTGATTTCATTCTTTCTTTTTCTCTGATTTTTCTTTATTTTTCATTCATCCCCTCTTATTTTCCCAAGTAGAGTGTTTTATTTCTGCAAATATAAGGAATTTTCCAAACAGATTCTTGCTGTTTTTCTCTCTATTTGATATAATAAAATTGATATTTTAAATTTGTTTAACAACCTGACAAAATTGTCCTGTTTTTCGTTTGCTTCTCTGCGGTTCAGACAGGATTCCTGTTACGTGGCTGTTTTTATTTAAACGGGAGTACATACATCATGAATTTTATTAATTTAAACTGTCCGCCCCTTCCTTATTTTATCGTTGGAGGCGGATGTGTTTACCGCCCCGGCGATATCCATGAGCGCCGGACGATCCGAAATGTCTTTGATCTTATCTATGTTCACAGCGGAACTTTATATCTCGAACAGGATCCGTTTCGCGTTGAACTGAATGCCGGGCAGTTTTTTATCATTACCCCCGATACCCCGCACCGCGGCAGCCGCGTCTGCCAGGAAAAGACCACGACGAGCTGGGTGCATTTCTATACCAACGGCAAATACAGCCTGTCCGATGAATTTTACCCGGACAACGTAACCCGGCGCGCCGCGCCGAAATTTTACTATTCGCCGCAGAATTTCATTCTCTCCCTGCCGCGCACCGGCACCGTGCCGGAAGCCAACCGGGAGAAGCTGGAAAAATATCTGCAGCGGATGAACCTGGTTTCTTTCAGCAAATACACACAGAAAAAGAGCTTTCCATCCTCCGTGCGGACGCCGTTTGAGATCCAGAATGATTTCATTGAATTTCTCCAGGTTCTCTATGAGCCGTACTGCTACAGCCGCGAGAAGGAAAGCATCGCCCGGACGCTGCGCGACTATCTGGATGCCCACTACACGGAGGAGATCTCCTTAAACGATCTGGCGCGCCAGTATTCCTACAGCCCGTCCCACTTAATCCGCAGTTTCCACCAGGCATACGGCGCCAGCCCGATGCAGTACCTGAAAAAACTACGCATCGAACACGCCTCCCAACTTCTCCTCCACTCCGACGCCACGATCCAGTCGGTCGGTGAGATGGTAGGACTGCGGATCCCATCCTATTTTATCCGCGTATTTAAGCAGGAGATCGGCATCACCCCGGCGCAGTACCGGATGTTTTACGCAGAAGAGAATGAGGGGAGTGAGGCGCCTTAGAGGCGATTCACAGCTGATGTTTTTTACTATCTATTTGTTTTCGTAAGAACTGTCATGAGCGTGGCAGTTCTTTTTTATACACAAACCAGTGAACAGTTTTTTAATGTATCTATCAGTTTCTTTACATCAGCTATTGTTTAAGGCAGTTATCCGCACATTGAAAATCCTTTATATTTAATGTAACACTGTGTGTATACAAAGGAGGAAATTCCGAATTGAAAACTGTCACGATTAAACTTCGCATTCATAAACTTTTGGCTGAAAAGCGTCTGACGAAATACCGTTTTATCGCCATGACCGGGCTTGGCTATAAAAATGCCAGCCGAATTCTGGACAATGAAACTGAATCCATCCGCTTCAGCACCATCGCCCGCATCTGCTCCGCACTGGACTGTACGCCCGGCGATCTATTTGAAGTTCATGAGGAAGAAGATCCTTACGATGGAATGTATTAAACATTCGGAAACAAGTGATTTCATGTGCGGATCGCACGCCAAAAAAGAGCTGTCAACCGACGGTTTGCACCGGCTTTTGTGACAGCTCTTTTTGGTGATCCTATTTTTAAGTAAAAAGCGTTCTTAAGCGGTTACTGCAGCGATTTCTGTAACTCCCGCCGATACCCTTCCCCCTGCTCCCGCAGCTTTTTAAGCTCCAGAATCCTCTGATTCCGGCTGCCGCGGAACTGGAGCGTCAGATCCTTCTCTGCCTCGACAAACTCGCCGTCCACCAGCACATCCACGCAGGACAGCATCTCGTCTGTCACCTCTGTATGGACAACGCCGCCGGCTGCCAGATCCCGATCCCAGAGATAGCCGCTGTAGCACCAGATATCCTTCTCCGGATACGTCTCGCGCACCTTCCGGAGTAAATGTACCAGTTCCATCTGGTTTTCTGGCTCAAACGGTTCTCCGCCGAGCAGCGTAAAGCCCTGTATATATCCCGGCTCCAATGCCGCTAAAATCTCTTTCTCCGTCTCTTCTGTATATAACTGTCCATATCGGAAATCCCAGGTCTCCGCATTGAAACAGCCCTTGCAGTGATGGCGGCAGCCCGACACAAACAAGCTGACGCGCACGCCAGGACCGTTGGCAATATCATG
>ENA-OROU01003327-OROU01003327.1-human-gut-metagenome-genome-assembly--contig:-NODE-3327-length-10368-cov-2.482304_pt1 | contig 10368 bp, 9 predicted proteins | sample MGYA00242131_ERZ509054 | MGnify/ENA primary metagenome ERZ509054 (study PRJEB26280, sample SAMEA2338749) | human gut metagenome | biome: human gut; feature: human-associated habitat; material: faeces... | reverse complement strand
GGGGCGTATGGGAAGAGTCTGCGCATCTCCTCCTCGGACTTCACATAGTACTGTCCGCCCTCGTAGCGCATACGGTTCTCGTCGGAGACCTTTTTCCCTGTCTGGATACAGAGCAGGATGTCGTGGGCCTCCCAGTCCTCGGCGTTGATGTAGTGACAGTCGTTTGTCGCCACAAGCGGGATATTTAATTCTTTTGAGAGGCGCATGATCCCCTGATTTACCTGTCGCTGCATCGGAATACCGTGGTCCTGGAGCTCCAGGAAATAGTTGCCATCACCGAAGATCTCCAGGTGGCGTTTTGCAGCCGCCTTCGCGTCCTCGTAGAGACCTTTTTCCAGATATCTCGGGACTTCACCGGCAAGGCAGGCGCTTAAGGCGATGATTCCCTCGTGGTACTCCCGCATGACCTCCTCATCGATCCTCGGTTTATAGTAGAAGCCGTCCACAAAGCCCTTGGAGACGATCTTCATCAGGTTCTGGTATCCTGTATTGTTTTCCGCGAGGAGGACCAGATGGTAGTAGCGGTCCTCGCCGTGGACAGTCTCACGGTCAAATCTTGAGCCCGGGGAGACATACACCTCGCAGCCGATGATCGGTTTGACCCCGGCCGCACGGGCTGCCCGGTAAAAATCGATCACCCCATACATGACACCATGATCGGTGATCGCAATGCTGTCCATGCCAAGCTCTTTTGCCCGCGCCGCCAACTCTCCGATTTTACTGGATCCGTCCAAAAGACTGTACTCTGTATGGACATGCAAGTGTGTAAATGCCATCTGTCTCCTCCGTATTTTTTATCATCAATTGCAAAAGGACTGTCACCCCGAAAGGCGGCAGTCCCGTAATGTCGCTATATACAGACATGCTTCTTAGTTGTTGCTTAAATATTTCTCAATATCGTTTACTGCTTTCTCTTCGTCCACTCCGTCCGCTGTCACGACCACCTGCTCGCCGACCGGAAGATCAAGTGTCATCATGCCCATGATGCTCTTGGCATTGATCTTTTTGTTGTCGCTCTGGACGTAAATTGTACTCTCATAGCTGCTTGCAAGCTGCACTAACATCGCAATCGGTCGAGCCTCCAGACCAGAAGCAAGTTCGATAGTCACCGTACGTTTTGTCATAATAATCCTCCTCAATTGCACAAAGAATGGCGCTTACTAGTCTCCATTCACGTTTCGGTTCCCTGTTCCCGCAGTTTCTCCGCCATCTCACCAAGCTTCCTCAATCGATGGTTGACACCCGATTTTCCAACCGGCGGTTCCAGGTCTTCGCCCAGTTCCTTCAGCGTCGCTTCCGGTTTTAAAAGTCTTGCCTTTGCAATCTGCGCAAGACCATCTGGAAGACTTTCAAAGCCTACCGTGTCGCGGATAAACTCGATATCCTCGATCTGCTTCACAGCGGCTGACACTGTTTTGTTGATGTTTGCCGTCTCGCAGTTGACCTGGCGGTTGACATTTCCGCGCATCTCTTTCAGGATGCGGATGTTCTCCAGTTCCATCAGTGACAGATGGGCCTCCATCACATTCAGGATATCCACGATCTGGCTCCCCTCTTTAATATATACCACATAATAGCGTTTGCGGATGACAATTTTTGCATCAATGTCAAACGTTGCCATAATGGACTGGATCTGGCGGGCTTTCGCATCTGTCGCGCAGACGATCTCAAAATGGTAAAACTTCTCCGGATCACTGATGGATCCGGATGCAAGAAAAGCGCCGCGCAGAAATGCCCTGCGGCAGCAGGGGTTCTGTACGACCACATTTCCCACAACGGAAAGATTCTCTCCGATCTCTCCGTCCTCCGTAAGAAGTTTTGTGGCTTTCAATACGCGGAGTGCATCCTCATGCTGTTTCACACAGACTGAATAGATCCTGTTTTTTCCCAGGTGCGCATTCCGCCGTATAGAGATATCAGTTTCTATATTAAATGTTTTTTGCAATAATGTAAAGCACTTTCTGGCAACTGTCACATTTTCCGTGTGGATCTTGATGCTGTAATGATCGTCCCCGGAAATCTGGATCCGTCCGCAAAGGCTTAAAATCGCCGCAATTTCGGCGATCTGGCAATGCCTTGCCGAACTCATATGCCTGGAAAGCTCTTCCTTGATCCTGGAAGAAAAAGACATACTTACTTTCCTCCATCCTTCCCCGCGTCCCTGTGTTCCAGCCGGATCTCGTACCGCCCGGACTCCGTCAGACGCTTAAATACTTCTCCTGCGATCGTCACCGAACGATGGCGTCCGCCGGTGCATCCGATTGCGATCACGAGCTGCGTTTTTCCTTCCTGTTCATATTTCGGAATCACGAATTCCAGAAGATCATTCAGTTTCTTTAAGAACTCTTCCCCGGTACCGCCCTGCATCACATAGTCCTGTACCGCCTGCTCCGTTCCCGTATGGAACCGGAGTTCCTCCACATAGTAGGGATTCGGGAGGAATCGCACGTCAAACACCAGGTCGGCATCCGCCGGGATCCCATACTTGAAACCGAAACTCACGACTGTGATGAACATGCGGCGGTCAGGAATTGCCGGGCCTCGCCCAGGGACGCCTCGGACTTGAACTTCTCCAGCTCATGGCGCAGCTCCTTTGTCAGAAGTCTGCTGGTGTCGATGACCTGGTCCGCCTCTTTTTTTAAGAAGGCGAGCTTCTCCCGCTCCAGCTCGATTCCCTTTTCCACGCGGCCGTTTCTTGAGAGCGGATGGCTGCGTCTCGTCTCCTTGAAGCGCTTGATAAGAACTTCATCGGAGGAATCCAGGAACAGGATCGAGAACGGGTATTTGTTTTCTCTCCATTTCCGGATGATAATCTCCAGATTCGGCAGCTCCTCACCGCTTCGGACATCCACACCCAGGGCGATGTCCTGCTTTTCGCTCTGTCCGTTCATGACCAGCTCCGCAAATTTTTCGATCAGAAGGACCGGCAGGTTGTCGGCACAATAGAAGCCCATGTCTTCCAGTGTTTGTAATGCCGTGGTCTTTCCTGCGCCCGACATGCCTGTCACGATTACAAGTCTCAACGAGAATTCCTCCCTGTATTGTGCACCTTTAAAATTCACCTAAGAGTTTTACTTCCAGCTCAAGATCTACCCCGGAACTCTCCTTTACCCGGCGTTTTACCTCATTGCAAAGTCCCAAAATATCCGCCGCCGTTCCATGATCCTTATTGATCACGAATCCGGCGTGTTTCTCGGAGACCGCGGCTCCGCCGACGGAAAATCCCTTTAAACCGGCATCCTCGATCAGTTTTCCGGCGAAATATCCTTCCGGGCGCTTGAAGGTGCTTCCGGCGCTCGGGTATTCTAACGGCTGCTTCTCTTTTCTCTTTCTTGCCAGCTCTTCCATCTGCGACCGGATCACCTCCGGATCGCCAGGTGTCAGCTTGAATGCCGCGCGGACTGTGAAAAGTCCCAGGCGCTCCAGACAGCTCGTTCTATATCCCAACTCCAGCTTCTCGTTTTTCATCAGCTTCACATTTCCGTCCTGGTCCATCACATCCGCCCACAGGAGTACGTTCTTCATCTCGGATCCGTAAGCGCCCGCATTCATCATATATTCTGCATTTATATCCTCTTCTATTGAGAGGTTAAATTGCACCGCAGCCTCCTCCGGTTCCCAATAGCGTTGTTTTACAGCACAAACTTCTTCCCAAGTTGGCCATCTATTTTTACCACAAACAGCCACTACTTTTTCTTCTCCTGGTACTAAAAAATCTCTTTTTGCATTTGCGAAATAAATTTCTTTTGCTTCTTTGTAAGCCTTTAAAACTTTTTCACGAAGCCTTTTCTCACTTTTTTCTGAAAGTCTTTTATTGCGCCATAAATGCAGTGCAAACTCACATATATTAACATATTCTGATTTTGGTGGATGAATCTGTATTGCAATTTCATCTTTCTCAAAAAAGCAATCTTTCATTCTACACATCTCATCATATGTTGCACAACGAGAATGCATATAAACTATAACCCGTTCCCACTCATTATGAATATAATTAAATCCTGTTATTTGCACAATCTGGTCTTCAAAAATTGTTAAAAACTCCGATCGTGTTTCTGCTTCTATTCCATTCATCCGCAAAAAGCTTTCAGCAATAATGTCATGCTGCAATTCAATCTTTTTTAAATTTTTCATTTGTTCTTTCCTCCTTGTTATTGTTCGGAGGTCTATATGCCTCCGAAATTAACATAAAATTCAATAGTATTGTTTTATAAATATATACTCAATTTCACACTCAAATATTGTATATGCAATAAAAGTTCCTTAATGGTAGCCAATATCATGGACTATCGCTAAGGAACTTTTTTCTATTCTAAATACTTCTTCAAAAATATACCAGTATAACTTTGTTCATTCTTACAAATTTGTTCAGGAGTACCAACAGCAACAACTTGGCCACCACCATCTCCACCTTCTGGACCCAAATCTATAATATGATCACAAGTTTTAATCAAATCCAAATTATGTTCAATAACAACAATCGTATTACCAGTATCAACTAACCTTTGCAAAATATCAACCAATCTATGAACATCAGCAATATGAAGACCAGTTGTAGGCTCATCCAAAATATACAAAGTTTTTCCTGTCGCTCTTTTAGAAAGCTCAGTCGCAAGTTTAACTCTTTGAGCCTCTCCACCAGACAATGTTGTTGAAGGTTGTCCAAGTTTAATATAGCCTAAGCCAACATCATACAAAGTCTGAATTTTTTGTTTTATTTTTGGAATCTTATCAAAAAACTCCAATGCTTCCTCAACAGTCATATCCAAAACATCAGCAATGCTCTTACCTTTGTATTTTACCTCTAATGTCTCTCTATTATATCTCTTGCCTTTACAAACTTCGCAAGGTACATACACATCTGGCAAGAAATGCATTTCTATTTTATGAACTCCATCTCCATTACAACTTTCACATCTTCCACCTGCAACATTGAAGCTAAATCTACCTTTTTGGAAACCACGTAATTTTGCTTCATTTGTTCCAGCAAATATGTCTCTTATTAAGTCAAATACTCCTGTATATGTTGCTGGATTTGAACGTGGTGTTCTTCCTATCGGTGATTGGTCTATGTTTATTATTTTATCTATGTTTTCTAGTCCTTTTATTTCTTTGCATTTACCAGGTTTTTCTGAAGCTCCATTTAATTTTTTTGCTATTGTTTTATATAATACTTCATTTACAAGAGTGGATTTTCCTGAACCTGAAACTCCTGTAACACAAGTAAATACTCCTAGTGGAAATTTTACACTAATATTTTTTAAGTTATTTTCTGTTGCATTTTTTACTTCTATTACTTTTGACTTTGTAGGTTTTCTTCTTGTTTTTGGAACTTCTATTTTCTTTCTTCCACTTAAATATTGTCCTGTAATAGAGTCTTTAACTAATTTTACTTCTTCTGCTGTTCCTTGTGCCATAACTTTTCCACCATGTACACCAGCACCAGGTCCAATATCTATAATTTGGTCTGCTGCATACATTGTATCTTCATCATGTTCTACTATTAACAAAGTATTTCCTAAGTCTCTTAATTTTTTAAGTGTAGCAATTAATTTATCATTATCTCTTTGATGTAAACCTATACTTGGTTCATCTAAAATATACATAACTCCTGTAAGTCCAGATCCAATTTGTGTTGCTAAACGAATACGTTGAGCTTCTCCTCCTGATAATGTTCCAGCACTTCTAGATAATGTTAAATATTCTAATCCTACATCTATTAAAAATTGAAGTCTTTTATTTATTTCTTTTAAAATCATATCTGCAATCATTGCTTCTTTTGTTGTTAATTCTAAATTACTTAAAAATTCTTTCAAAGCTTTTATTGACATGTCTGTTACTTCATTTATGTTTTTTCCATTAATTTTTATACATAATACTTCTTTTTTCAAACGTGCACCATTACAAGTATAGCAATGAGAATTTGTCATATACATTTCATAAAAACTTCTCATTCCTTGTGATTGTGTTTCACTATGACGTCTATCTAAAGTTGGTAAAACTCCTTCAAATGGTGCTGTAAATTTTCTAACACCTGCTGCTGATGAATATTCAAAGTCTATTTCTTCTTCTCCAGTACCATATAAAATTTTTTCTAAAAACCATCTTGGCAATTTCTTTATTGGAACTCCTTTGATTTCTACCCCATAATGTTTAGCTATGCTTTCAAAATACATTTTAGCCATTGTATCGCCTTTTTTCATGGTACTTGCACCAAAGGCTTTTATTCCATCATATAAAGTTTTATTTTTATCTGGTACTATTAAATCTTCATCCATTTTCATTAGGTAACCTATTCCCATACATGTTGGGCAAGCTCCGTATGGATTGTTAAATGAAAACATTCTTGGTGTTATTTCTGGAAAACTAAAACCACAATCTGGACAAGCATAATTTGAACTATATAGAACTGTTTTGTCTTCTTCTTTTGTTATTATATTAACTTGTACTAAATTTTCAGCGTGTTTTAAAGCTATTTCAACTGATTCTGTGAGTCTACTTCGTATTTCTGGTTTTATTACTAATCTATCGACCACTAATTCGATTTCATGTTTTTTATTTTTATCTAATTTTATTTCATCTGATAAATCATAAATTTCGCCATCGACTCTTGCTCTTACAAATCCATCTTTTTGATAGCCTTCTAATTGTTTTACAAATTCACCTTTTCTACCTCTAACAACTGGAGCTAATATTTGAATTTTTGTACCTTCTTCTAATTCCATAATATTATCAACAATTTGGTCTATTGATTGTTTTTCAATTTTTTTACCGCAATTTGGACAATATGGTACTCCTATATTTGCATATAGCAAACGAATATAGTCATATATTTCTGTTACTGTTCCAACTGTTGAACGTGGATTTTTAGATGTTGTTTTTTGATCTATTGATATTGCTGGAGATAATCCTTCTATTGTTTCAACATCTGGCTTTTCCATTATTCCTAAAAATTGTCTTGCATATGATGACAAACTTTCTACATATCTTCTTTGTCCTTCTGCATACAAAGTATCAAAAGCTAAAGATGATTTTCCAGAACCTGAAAGTCCTGTTATTACAACCATTTTATCTCTTGGTATTTCTAGATTTATGTTTTTTAAGTTATGTTCCTTTGCTCCTTTTATTATTATTTTATCATTCATCTTTTATTCCCCCTCAAACCAAAATCAACCAACAGGTACGTTGTTTAATTGGTTCGAAAATATTATACTATATTTTTAAGATTAAAACAAGAGTTTGGTAGTAGTTTTTTATTGGTAATTTTTCTTAAAAGGATTTAAAAACCAGCAGAAAAATTTTCTGCTGGTTTCAACCATTTTTATCAACGTCCCCATTGGTTTAAATTATCTTTTGTAGCTTTAAATAATTCATTTAAAGTCTGCCAAACTAATTCTTTAGTCTCATTATCAATATTCTTATATGAAGTCAAAATTGTTCTAGCATTTACAAACCAATTAGCTTTCAATTCTTTCATTGTTTGTGCATCTGTATTACTCAAAATTTCAAATATTACATCTATAACTTGTTCTCTTTTTGTTGGTTCAACTTGTTCAAGCCAACTTGTTATTGTTTTGTCTATAAATACACTGTCATTTGTAAGTTCTTTTGCTGTAACAAATTCTTTGCCTAATATTTGCCAAGTATATAAATCATGCTGCATTATACCTTTTTGAGTACTTTCAACTATTGTATATTCCTCTTTGTGGTTCATTAATCTTCCTATTATAGATGATTGTGGAATATATGTATGCGTTTTTGGCATAATTTCTTGATATTCTGCTGTTTTTATAACGTCCTCGCAAAAACCTGGTCCATCATTATTATACACATTTATTATTCTATCTTTTACTTCTTGTTTTGCAAAGGCTGAGGCATATATTGCAATATTTCCACCTTTAGAATGTCCACCAACTCTAATTTTCTTATTTGGAAATTCTTCTGCTATATTTTCTAGATATTCTTTTGCTGATATTTGAGAAGCTATATGGCTTTTAAAACTCATATTAAAATCTTCTTTCCAGCCAACTATTGTATTGTCTGTTCCTCTAAAAGATACATATATTGTGTCATCTGGCATTAATACAGTAATTGCAGAAAATTGTTTTTCTTGTTCTGTTTCTATTTTATTTACATATTTTGTAGCAAGCATATTTCCAAATCTTTCTGTTTTTCCCATTGCAGGAAAGAATTCTTTATCATCTTTCCATAAAATATGAATTGGGTTTATGTCTGTTTTTTCAAATCTTTCGCTTAGTTCTTTTATTGTTACTACTTCATCTTCTTTTATTATATTATCAAATGGAAAGTAAGAAAAACGTGATAAAATTAAATTATCTATTTCATTAAAACTTGATTTTTCTAAATTTAAATCCCCTCTCCATTTTAGATAATCAAATACATTTGCCATATAAGTTCCTCTTTTCTTTTTAGATTTCTATTATTTCTTCCCATTTTAACTCATTTTTTCCAAAATGTCCATAATTTGTTGTTTTAGAATATATTGGTTTTTCTAGTTCTAAATATTTTATAATTCCATTTGGAGTTAAGTCAAATTTCTCTTTTATTAATTTTTCTAGTTTTTCTTCAGATTTTGTTCCTGTTCCAAAAGTATTTACACATATTGATAATGGTTCTTCCATTCCTATTGCATATGAAATTTGAATTTCACATTTTTTTGCATAACCATTTGCTACTAAATTTTTTGCAATATGGCGTAACATATAAGCTGCAGAACGGTCTACTTTACTAGCATCTTTTCCAGAAAATGCTCCTCCCCCATGTCTTGCATAACCACCATATGTGTCAACAATTATTTTTCTTCCAGTTAAACCGGTGTCTCCCAAAGGCCCACCTATTACAAATCTTCCTGTTGGATTTATATATATTTTTGTTTTTTCATCTATCATTTTTTGAGGAATTACCTGTTTTATTACTTTTTCTACTATATCTTTTTTTAATTGTTCATCACTTACTGTTTCTAAATGTTGAGTTGAAATTAATATTGTTTCTATTCTTTTTGGTTTGTCATCTTCATATTCTACAGTTACTTGTGTTTTTCCATCAGGTCTTAAATATTCTAATTCTTTTGATTTTCTAACTTCTGTTAATTTTTTTGATAATCTGTGTGCCATTTCAATAGCATATGGCATATAATTTGGTGTTTCATCACAGGCAAAGCCAAACATTATTCCTTGGTCACCTGCTCCACCAACGTCCACTCCCATAGCAATATCTGGGCTTTGTTTTGTTATATTAATATGAACCTTACAAGTTCTATAATCAATATCTGTTTTTTCATTATCAAAGCCAATTTCTTTTATTGTATCTCTTACAACTTTTTCTATATCAACATTTCCTTTTGAAGTTATTTGTCCTGCTATTGTTATTTCATTTTTTGATGCAAAAGTTTCAACAGCAACTCTTGATTTACTATCTTGTTTTAAATATTCATCTAAAATTTTATCAGATATTGTATCACATAACTTATCTGGATGTCCTTCTGTTACACTTTCTGAAGTAAAAAAATATCTTTTCATTTTATTTATTCCTCTTTTCTTTATCATTAATTGTCAAAAAGTTGCCAAAAGGTAATCCTCCTGACAACTTTATTTTGGATGTATATTAAATTAATTATTCTTTAATATAATCTTTTATTTTGCTCATAAATATAATTCTGTCTATTATATCTAGAACTGCATAAATTATAGTTAAAACACCTATTGTTGTGAATAAGATATTTGCATTAACTAGGATTACTATACCAGCAATTATCATTAACATTGAAAATAATAATGCTAATGTCCAATATACTGATTTAACTTCTTTCCAAATAAGTGTTGTTTGAAAATCCATTATTCCAGCTGCTATAATCCATACACCTAAAATAATTCTAAATAATGAAATTATAGAATCAGATGCAAATAACACAATTACTCCAAATACTACAGCTATTAATGCAATTGATAATAGATAGTCTTCTTTTGTTTCTGAAGTAAAATATTCTATTAATTTTAAAACACCCATTGCTATGAATACAATTCCAAATATTATTGAGATTGCAGCAACCATTTCATTTGGTTTAGCTATTAAAAGTGCTCCAAATAATACGAATATTATTGAAATAACTATGTCTGTCCAACTTGATCTTTTTAAAAATTTTTCAAACATAATACTCCCTCTCTTTCTTTAGTATTTTATGGCTATATAATATCACATTAATTAAAAATTGTATACGTTTTTTTGAATTTTTTGTATTTTTTTGTAACAAAAAGAAAAAATAGCACTTTGTGCTATTTATAATTATGCATTTTCAGTTTCTTTTTTTGCTACGATTTGTTTACCATCATAATATCCGCAGTTTCCGCA
>ENA-OROU01003319-OROU01003319.1-human-gut-metagenome-genome-assembly--contig:-NODE-3319-length-10389-cov-4.731082_pt1 | contig 10389 bp, 8 predicted proteins | sample MGYA00242131_ERZ509054 | MGnify/ENA primary metagenome ERZ509054 (study PRJEB26280, sample SAMEA2338749) | human gut metagenome | biome: human gut; feature: human-associated habitat; material: faeces... | reverse complement strand
ACTTTGTCAAAAATTTCACCTTTTGCGGAGAGCATAATGATTGGAACATTTGCCTTTGCACGTACCTCACGGCACACCTGATAGCCGTCGATTCCAGGTAACATCAGATCGAGCAAAATAAGGTTCGGATTGTACTGCTCGAATGCGATCAGTGCCTCCTCCCCATCGTTTACAATCTTTGTGTCAAAGCATTCCTTTGTGAGATAAAGGGAGATCAGCTCTGCAATATTATTATCATCATCAACAATTAAAATTTTCTGTTTTGCTGCCATATATCCTCCTTGTTATTTAAATTCGGCAATTGTTACACCGGCATCGCCCTCACCGTATTCGCCGAGGTGATAGGACTTCACATGTTTCTGGCGTTTCAGATAAGTGTGCACGGCATTCCGCAGTGCACCGGTTCCTTTTCCATGTACGATGCGCACGGAGCCTAAATGGGAAAGATAAGCGTCATCAAGATATTTATCCAATAAAGCAATCGTCCACGGTCATTCCGATGAGGTTGATCTCCGGGGAGATCGTTGCGGATTTGCTCATGCGGATTTTTCCGGCTCCGGTTTTGTTTGCTTTGGCACCGGTCATCATCGGGGAATCCTCATCGATCAGGATCAGGTCATTGATATTGACAAGAGAGCGTAAAATTCCCATCTGGACGTAAAGGTCGCCTTTCGCGTTCGGAAGTGTGTGCACGGTTCCTTTTAAATTCATGCTGATCACTTTTACAGTGTCGCCGATCTGAAGTTTTTTCGGGACTTTGTGGTTTGGAACAGCATTTTTCTTCTGGTCGGCAAGCTTTTTCTGGCTCGCATTCATCTTGTCACGAAGTTTGGTACGCTCTTTTTCCATCTCGCTCATTGGAGCGTTTGCATTGCCGTATTTGTTAAAGTTGCGGATTGTCTCATCTGCCACGTCTTTGGCTTCTTTTAAGATGCGGAATGCTTCTTCGTTTGCGTCGCGCAGTATTTTGTCGCGGCTTGCATCTAATTTTTCCTGCTTTTGCTCTATATGCCGATGGATCTGATTTTTCGCACTATTTACCTTAATCTGTTTCTCCTGCATGATTTTTTCTTTATTATACACAAGAATATAGCTTATATTTTCTCTGGAAAATTGATAATCAGGGATCATTCCTGCTTCTATCAGCATAATAAGACTGTCATATATTTTCCGGTAAATTTCATCCTTTTTTATGCTGCCATTTTTAAACTCCACAAAATACCACTTTCCATCTTCTGTACAATACAATGCATCATTGGTTTTCGGTTGTTGTGCTATTTTAACCACCTGGCAATAATACTTTGAAAAACGATCAAAATTGACAGCAAGTAATCTGCTTTCCGTCATATAATCAGAACTTGCATCGTCCTTAGAACAGCGTTTTAATGTTGCAGTCATCGACTTCATAACTTCCGGAAGTTTTTCTATTGCCTCTTTTGTCATTATATCCCCATTTCTTCAAAATCAAATTCTTGCCTGCTTTCTGCTATCTAGACATCTGAATACTTTCTAATTTTTCAAACGGTTTTGCTAACAACTGATACACAGACTGCAGATTTTCTGTAACATCTTTCATAACCGTTTCTTTTCCATCTGCCTGTGCAAGGTAATAATTCGTAATATGATCCACATTATGTTTTTTCGTATATGTTTCAATCGCCTCTAGAAAATAAGGACTGTGTGTAGTGATTAGTATCGTAAGATGAAGATATTTTTCCAGTAATACGATCAATTCTGCATATATAAGCTGCCATTCCGGATGTAGGTGTATTTCCGGCTCATCTAGCACCATCACATCTTTCTCATGGATTTCGCCTTTTTCTAACAAAGTGCGAATAATTGTAAATGCCTTGATTCCCATGGATAAATTTCCAATTTCAAAATAATGCATTTCTTCATCTGCCAGAAAAAAATCCCCATCCTCATTTTTTATTACTTTTCCGATCGTTACCTCAGATAACATTTTCAGTATATCACTGATTTTTTCTTCTGCCATCAGTTTTCCAATCGCATTGTCCGGTATATTCGCACTTAATTTCTGAAGCAAGTGCAAATCCTGTTCACTCAGCCCATCACTGTACTCCCACGAATTCATATAATCCATAATTGCCGGCGAATCAATTGAGATTGCTTCATGCATGACAGATATTTCTCTTTCTATCATATATTCACTATTCTGTTTTATCCCAACCTGTATTTTTTTCCCTTGAATAAGCAATATTGCTTTCGCCTCGCTTTCTGGCTCATACAGATCATTCATCTGACCATAAAAATATCTGCCAAAAGTGTCTGCTATCAAGGTCTGCTCCACAGCCTCATTTTTTAAATTTAATATACTATTTACTTTCTCTAAAACTTCATGGCACAATGCATCTCTGCTTTCATCATCAATCACATTTCTGAGATTATCATATAATTCAGAAATAATTTCTATTTTTCTCTCCTCATCTGCTGCCATAATCAATTCTGCTGCATTTGCATATCTTTTTCTGCTGGTTCGGGAAGGTACATTCACAGTTACTCTCTGATCATCATTTTTCAAATTATGATACCAGCTATTCTGCCAGTTATAACGGAGCAGTGACTCTATCTGTTCTTTCTTCTTCTGTGAAGCTTTTTCATCCACTTTATACATGGAATTAAACATACATGACAAAATCTTTCCTACCGTACTCTTTCCCGTATTATTTTCACCGGCAATCACAGTAATTCCGTCAAGTTTGATAGATGCCTGTTTAATTTTGGAAAAATGCTGAATTTCCAGTCTCATACTTTCCCCTTTCTACTCCTCCTTCGGCTGATACGTCGGCACAATTTCTTTTACCCATTCCCTGATATCAGAAGGTTCTGTCACAACATACTCTTTTAATTTTTCCAGCTGATCCAAAAACTTCTCTTCATCCAGTTCGATCGGTTTTCCGATGTGGATCAGGTTATTCTCGGTATCCTGCAGTCCCTCCTCATCCATCAGCATCTCTTCGTATAATTTTTCCCCGGGGCGCAGTCCGGTAAACACGATCTGGATATCTTCATCCGGTTTATGACCGGATAACAGGATCAGGTTTCTCGCAAGATCAAGGATTTTGACCGGTTCTCCCATATCAAGGACGAAAATCTCCCCACCTTTTGCATAGGCGCCCGCCTGCAGTACCAGAGATACTGCCTCCGGTATTGTCATAAAGTAACGCACGATATTGGGATCCGTCACCGTTACAGGACCGCCGCGTTCAATCTGCTTTTAAATAACGGGATCACGCTTCCATTGCTGCCGAGCACATTTCCAAAACGTACTGCCACGTATTCCGTCTCAGAGCGCTTATTGTAAGTCTGAATGATCATTTCACAGATCCTTTTACTTGCGCCCATGATATTGGTCGGATTGACCGCCTTATCGGTAGAGATCATCACAAACCGTTTTACATGATAACGGTCTGCCGCCTGCACGATTTTCCATGTGCCAAGGACATTGTTCTTGATTGCTTCATTCGGGCTCTCCTCCATCAACGGCACGTGTTTATGAGCTGCCGCATGGTAAATGATCTCCGGATGATAGGTCTCAAAAATCCAGTTCATTCGATTGGTATTCCGCACAGAACCGATCAGCACAACCAGATCAAGATCCGGGAATTTTACCTTTAATTCATTCTGTATATCATATGTGGTATTCTCATAAATATCTAAAATAATCAGCTGCTTTGGTTTGTGTCCCGCGATCTGTCTGCACAACTCACTTCCGATAGAACCACCCCCACCGGTTACCATGATAACTTTCCCGGACACATAACCCATGATAGACTCAAGATTCACCATGACCGGTTCTCTTCCAAGCAGATCATTCACATCAACATCTTTTAATTTGCTGATACCAACTTCTCCATTAACAAGCTGGTAAATTCCCGGAAGACGTTTTAATTCACAGCCGGTCTCTTTACAAATATCAAGAATCCCCTTCATCTGTTTCGGGGAGGCTGATGGCATCGCTATAATGATCTCATGCACATGCAGTTCCAACACCTTATCCCGGATGCAGCTTCTGTCACCGATCACCTTTGCTCCATGGATATAATTACCAATCTTCGTCTTATCATCATCAATTACACCGACAACTTTTTTCTTTACATAACGGCTATTGTTAATCTCTTTAATCAGCTGATTACCAGCCTCACCTGCACCGATTACCAGTACATTCCTACGATATGTGCCGTCTCTTCGCATATTCCGGATTGCCCTAAGTCCACGATAGGAATATCTGCATCCCATGATCAGCACAAGTAAAAATAACCCATATAAAATATAAAAGCTTCGTGGAACCGGGAACATATCTCCCCAGTTACGTACCAGGATCAATGCAGCTACCACAATCGCATCCAGTATACATGCCGAAACAACATACATCATTTCAAGTGCCCCTGCGTAACTCCACAGACTTGAATATAACCGGAGTGCCCAGAAGATGATCAATGTGATCACCATCATATACGGAAGTGTTCTCCATACTTCATTCAGATATTCTATCGGTACATTGTAAAAGTTCAGATCAAACCGTATTATCAGCGCAAACATACTCGCAACAAATACAGCAAGCATGTCATAACACATCAAAAAAATACGGCGCATAAATAACTGTCTATCTTGAATTAACTGTTTCATCTATTGTTATTGTCCTTTATATTCAAAATGCTGTTATACCCAAGGGTATAACAGCATTATTATAGCATATCTATTCTGTTTGTGTAAACCGATTCCCTTTTTTCTCAGGGATTTCGCTTTTAACTTTTTTATCTATGCATTTTTATAAATAATCCAGTTATCAGCATTCCATCTGCGGTTACCCTTCGTTCCTGGTCAATACGCGCAAAATTCCCCCTGCTTTTTCCCTATATATTTTTTCTGCTGATTTTCTATCCGCCTTTTTCACATAAAATCTGTTTCACTTTTTCTGTTAGCAGCTCATCGCAAAAAATCCGGTTTATGCTCTTTCGGCTTATACCACTTCCTGCAAAGTTCCGGCTTCTTCGGTACAAATATAACTCTCTTACATTAAAGCCTATGATTATCAGATTAAATATGGTTTCAACCGCATCTCGACAGTAACAGTGCTTTGCGTGGTAATACGTTTTCAATTGATGGAAACCATTCTCCTCAATGTCCCACCTGCGGTGCATCATTTCCCATAAGACTCGGTAGTCTGCCGCTTCCAGAGTCGTTACAAGCCACATGAAACGCTCTGTTTCTTTTCCATTTTCTTCCCACTGCTCATGATACCGCACCACACGCAGTTTATATGGACACCCTTCCATCTTAAAACCAGAAAGATCCCATACTTCAATCTTCTTTTTCCCTTTCCAGAAAGATGCCTTTTTTCCCTCATCCTGTTTGAACAGACGCTCTGCATCCTGAAAAATCATTCTTCTTTCGTCTTTCAGGCGTATCACCCCTTCCAGACCATTTTCCTTCAGAGTGTTGATAAATGGAGCATTCAGATATAACGCATCCGCCACAATCACATCCGCAAAATGTCCATGCCGTTTCTTCAGCCGCTCAATCAACCTTTTTCCGCCTGTCAGTTCTCCTTCGTCTTTCCCAGAACCATCCCTTGGTTTTAACATTTCCTGCCCCAGAATTACGTGTGGCGATTTACCTATAATCATGCACACCACACTCCGGTAAAAGTATTCGGTTTCCCCTGTGTGTTTTTTTCGGCTCAGACAGTTCGGACAGGATTTTTTTGTACTGCTGAATAATTCCACACCATCGAGACCTGCCACAACATATCCGCCTATCGTTCCTTCCCGGAATACCCGGTTACGTTTTATGATATCAATCATTTCTTCATGTATGCTGCGTATTTCATCCGGGTTTATTCTGGAGAGAAGGTCGCGGACTGCATCAACTTTTGGAATCCTTCCACTGATACAGTTTTTCAGTCTTTTCGACATGCTTTCAGGGGCTGAAAAAATGGTATGGAAACTTTCATACTGCAGCATCAGAAAAAGCAGTACCGGCATGACAATGTTAAACAATGGAATAGATTTTCTTTTTCTTTCGTCCGTTAAACACTTGATTTTTTGCGGGATTTTATATACACTCTTCATATAAGTTAGCAGTTTCTTCAATGCTAATTTTTCATTCAGGACACCTTCTTTCGTATGTTTTGTTCCATAACATAATTATACAATAAAAGGTGTCCTTTTTGAGTGATTATACAGAAAAAAACAGTAATTTGATACCCAAAATTGATATCCCCTGCTTTGCCTGGAATTCACAGGCAGAACAGGGGCTTTTATTTTTTAAAGCGAAATCTCTGGATAATCACGGGAATTTGACAGTTGAATATTAAAAAAAGTTATCGCAGGTCGCATAAAACCTGCGTTTTTTATGTCAAATTTTTCGTTTTGATATGTACTTGTTTGCAATAGTGTGGTATACTTAAAAGAAAAGGGGTTTGTGTTATGTATATTGCAGTTACAGGTAGTAAAAATAATAAAGATGTTTACATTTATCAATCATTCCGAAAAAAGGACGGAAAATCATCATCGCGTATCTATAAGAAGCTTGGAAAATATAACGCCTTGTTGGAACAGTTTGATGGTGATAATGAAAAACTTATGGCTTGGGCGAAAAGCGAAGCTGCCAAAGAAACAGATCTCTACAATGAGCGTACGGGGAAAGTAACGGTTGAATTCTCTCAAGCTGCCTGCATTCCTATGAACGAGACACGTTCTTTTCATGCCGGTTATCTATTTCTTCAACAATTATGTACGGAGCTACGCCTTGATAACATCTGCCGTGTGATTAAAGGGCGCCATAAATTTAAGTATGATCTTCATGCGATTCTGACTGATCTCGTTTACGCAAGTGTTCTCTCTCCTTCAAGCAAGCTCAGCAGTTATAATTTTTGCAAAACGATTCTTGAACCACCAAAGTATGAGATTCAGGATGTTTACAGAGCTTTATCTGTAATCGCGGAAGAGTCGGATTTTATCCAAAGTGAACTATACAAAAATTCAAACTTCATCCATCCAAGAAATCAGAAGATACTTTACTATGACTGTACGAATTATTACTTTGAGATTGAGGAAGAAAGCGGTTTGAATCACTATGGAAAAGGCAAGGAGAACCGTCCAAATCCGATTGTTGGTATGGGGCTGTTTATGGATGCTGATGGCATTCCACTTGCATTTGATGTTTTTCCAGGTAACCAAAACGAGCAGACAACGCTTAAGCCTCTGGAGAAGAAAATCATAAAAGATTTTAACTGTAGTGAATTTATTTTCTGTTCAGATGCCGGTCTTGGAAGTGCAAATAACCGAGCGTTTAACAGCATCGGGAATCGGGCTTATGTCATCATGCATTCCCTTAAAAAGATGAAGCAGGAAGACCGTGATATTGCCCTGAATCCAACACAGTTCAGAAAAGCTGGTTCGACAGATTTTATAGATATCAGGACTTTGGACGAAACTGATGATGAAGTTTTTAACTCCATTTACTACAAGGAAGTCCCTGTTGTTACCGGAGATTTGGATGAGACGCTGATCGTTACATACTCACCGAAATATAAAGCTTATCAGCAAAGAATACGGTCACGTCAAATCGAGCGTGCAGAGATGATTATCAACTCTCCTTGCAAAAAACAAAAGGGCAAAAATCAAAATGATCCAATGCGTTTTGTGAAAAATACTGCCGTAACAAACGATGGTGAGATTGCAGAAAAGAAAGTATATGAGATTGACGAGGAACAGATAGCCAAGGAAGAACTTTACGATGGTTTCTACGCGGTTATGACAAATCTGGAGGGAAATATCGAGGAAATCATAAAGATTAACAAGCAGCGCTGGGAAATTGAAGAAAACTTCAGAATCATGAAAACAGAATTCGAAGCCAGACCTGTTTATGTCAGAAGAGATGACCGGATCAAGGCACATTTCATGACCTGTTACATCAGCCTTCTTCTCTACCGTCTGTTAGAAAAGAAAATAGGAAACAGCTATACAACAGAGCAGATCATAGAGACTCTGCGATCCATGAAAATGACACTGTTAAATACCGCTAATGGCTACGTTCCATCCTACACCCGAACTGAAATAACAGACTCTTTACACAAAACTTTTGGTTTTCGGACAGACTATGAATTTATCAAAAAATCTACGATGCGAAGCATCATCAAGCAAACAAAAGAAATAGATTTACCATAGTGTAAAAAATATAGCACAATAACACATATCACTGCGAAACAAAAAACGGCTGTAAGCCTCGATTTTACTGGCTTTACGACCGTTTTTTTGCTTTTCAACTGTCAAAGATGGGGAATGGAATGTAAAATGTGCGGGGAGGAATAAATATTGTAATTTGGATGGAAATCCGATATACTAAGTCAGAGGATAGCAAAGAATCAAAAGGATATTTTTAGTTATCCGTTATATTGGAGAAATCATGGAAAGAATAGCAGCAAGCGGAATACAGGCGTTACAGATTTTGCTTGAAAATAACGGCATTATTTTGGAATTGCATTTGAGGGGAAAAGGTACAGATTGAAGGAATAACTTGAGGGATAGAAAATGAAAAACTACAAAAATGAAAAAAGCCTGTTTGTTGCGCTGCTTGGATGTACAATATGTCTGATGTTTACCTTGATGTATTTGGGAGGATTTAAAAGTCTGACGTATTTTCTTGGATCAGAAGCAATATATGATTTTCCAGAAACCGATATGATAAAAAATGCAAAAGGATGGGAATATCATGAAGAAGAAAATGGATATTATATTGTCAAGAATAATGCGGTTAATAAATATCGTGTAGATCGCTATGTCAGGACATGGAAATATTTATATTTGACAATTAGCAATTGTTCAGTGTCAGAAGTACACGCAATATTAGAATATTACGATAAAGAAAAAAATATATTAAAAGAACAGCCCATTGTAATTTACAATGGAGAAAATGAGATAGAGCTTGATGAAACTATAGAGATATATCGCATAGGCATACGTATTCGTGATGCGAAAGGTATTTTTTTTTCTATGGATTCAATGGAGATACGAAGTGAAAAGGCTGGATTTTCGTGGCAGAAGTTTTATGAATGTATGGGAATGAGTCTACTTATTTGTGGATGTGTGATATTCATGGGATATTCTGTTAGAAAAAAATATGTTAATACAGAAAATTATGCTTTGGAGAAAAATACTGGACTCTTATATATATTGCAGAGTCTTTATGTGCTGCAGGGGAATATTGTTGGAAAAAAGGCAATTCAGAAGTGCAGAAAAATAGACAGAAAAGTGACAGTTGAAATTTTGTTATGTGTTTTTTTTGCATGGATTTTGTTTTTTGAAATAATGGGATGGACAAAAGGGGAAAGCTATCGTTATTTTTCATTGGGATGTGCTGTTATTTTATTTGCCTGTGGATGTTTGTTGTGGAAAAAAGAATGGAAAAATACAGGAGTTATGTCATCAGTCCTGAAATCATGGTACGGATTATGGATCATGATGGCATTATCAGATGTCTTTAAAGAGGATGGGGAAAAGTTTTTTTCTTATGTGATGATATTTTCAGCAGGCTTTTTTATTTTTGCGTATAATCAGCGATTTAAAGCGGATGCGGTGATATGTCTGTTTTTAAGGGCATTAGAAATAGATTATGTTCTGGTTGTATTGTTTTGTGTCTTTTTTAGACCTAAGATTATAACAGTTTATTATAATGGAATTTGCAGACGTCCAGAGGATTTTGCGATGTATGCCCTGTTAATATTTGCCCTGTTTGTATGGAAGATATATGGGTTAATTGATAATGATGCGTCATATCTTCAGTGGATAGGTTATGGGATGGGGGCAGCGTCAGCACTATATTTTGTACTTAGATCAGGCGGAGTAGTGGCAAAAATTGCATTGATTCTTGTAGCCATAACATATTTATATGGGTGCGTTTATATATGGGTGAAGAAAAGGGTTAGTTTTAGATATCGGTGGAAGCAAATACTGACGGCAATTGTATTTTCATTTTTATGTGTGGTAGTTATACATATTTCGGTCAAATATTTGCCAGATATTTTGCAGACAACGGTTGTGTTTGAGGATGAACAATTGGTCAGTGTACTACCAGAGGATGAATTGCAGCTTTATCAGCAGATGTTTCCAATAACATTGGAAAATGTGACATCGAAAGACACTATCAATGTTATGGGAAGTTGGAAAAATTATGCAAGAATGATGGGGTTATATGGAAATGCAACGCAGATATATAGAAACAGGGAGCCCGTTCAGGCATATAATGGATATCTGGATTTGATGTATCATTACGGTATTTTTGCAGTAATTCCATTTGTATTATATCAAATTTATGGGTTTTGTATATCATTAAAAAAATGTAGAAGATTTTTTGGCAAAAAAA
>ENA-OROU01003317-OROU01003317.1-human-gut-metagenome-genome-assembly--contig:-NODE-3317-length-10395-cov-2.012089_pt1 | contig 10395 bp, 5 predicted proteins | sample MGYA00242131_ERZ509054 | MGnify/ENA primary metagenome ERZ509054 (study PRJEB26280, sample SAMEA2338749) | human gut metagenome | biome: human gut; feature: human-associated habitat; material: faeces... | reverse complement strand
CCAGCTGCTGAACGATGCGTGCGAGGCGGTGGAAAAAGAAACCGGCAAGAAGGTCAAGCCCATCTACGGATGCGAAATTTACTTTACCGAAGACCCTGAAATCGGCTCGAAGGTGAAGTCGCGCTTGTATCATATGGTGCTGCTCGCGAAAAACAACGTGGGCTATCACAACTTGCTGCACCTTGTGAGCGAATCGCATTGCGACAACTTTTATTACAAGCCACGTACCACGTTCGACATGCTGAAGAAATACGCCGAGGGCTGCATTGCTTCAAGCGCGTGTATCGCGGGCATTATTCCGCGCTGCATTGATGCGCGCGATTTTGAAGGTGCCGAGCAGTGGGCTCGCAAGCTCGCTTCGCTATACGAGCCGGGTGATTTCTACATCGAGCTGCAAGACCAGGGCATTACCACTAACGGCGGTATGAGCCAGCGCGAGATGAATGGGCATTTGACCGACATTGCGAATAAGCTCGGCTTGAAGACCATCGCGACGAACGACTTCCATTACCTTCGCCGCGAAGACGCTCGCGCTCAAGATCTGATGCTGTGCATTGGCACAGGCTCGCTCATGGACGATGAGAACCGTATGCGCTTCGCGAACGATCAGTTCTATATGAAGACCGAAGAGGAAATGCGCGAAGCGTTGCGAGATTTCCCCGAGGCGTGCGATACCACGGTGGAGGTTGCTGAGAAATGCAATGTAGTGCTTGAGCGCGATTCCATTCTGCCGCGCTTTCCCCTGCCTCCGGGATACACCGAAGAAACGCTATTCCGCAAAGAATGCGAAGATGGCCTGAAGCGCCGCTATGGCGAACCCATTCCGAAAGACGCGTGGGATCGCTATATGTACGAGGCGGGCGTTATTATTCAGCAGGGCTTCCCTGCATACTTCCTCATTGTCCAGGAATACATTCGCTGGGCGCGAGAGAACGGCATTGCTGTAGGCCCGGGCCGTGGCTCGGCCGCAGGCGCTATTTGCACGTATGCCATGGGCATTACCGACCTTGATCCCTTGCCGAACGGCTTGCTGTTCGAGCGCTTCCTGTCGCCCGAACGCGTTGAGATGCCTGATATCGACGTCGACTTCGAGGACGAGCGACGCCAGGAAGTCATTGAGCATATCAAGGAATTCTATGGCGAAGACCACGTGTCGGGCGTTATCACGTTCGGCAAGCTGCAGGCGAAGAACGCCATTCGCGACGCCGCTCGCGTGCTTGGCCAGCCTTATAGCGTGGGCGACCGATTGTGCAAAATGGTCGGCGACGAATTGGGCATCACGATCGACAAGGCGCTCGATGCGAATCCTGATTTCAAGAAGGCTTACGACGAGGAGCCCGAAACCAAAGAAGTCGTCGACGCTGCACGCTCGATTGAAGGCAATGTGCGCGGCGAGGGCGTGCACGCATGCGCGACTATTATTTGCCGCGACCCCATGGCCGATCATGTTCCCATGAAGCGCGATACCAAAGGTGGCGGCATTATTACGCAATATGACGGTCACTATACGCCTGACCTGGGTTTGCTGAAGATGGACTTCTTGGGCCTGCGTACGTTGGGCGTGCTTTCGCGCGCGTGCCGCAACGTGAAAGAGCGTTATGGCATCGAGCTTATTCCCGAGCAGATTCCTACCGAAGACCCAAAGGCTTTCGAGCTTATGCGATCGGGCAATATGGACGGCTTGTTCCAGGTTGAGGGCGCGTTGTATGTGAGCTTGTTTGGCAGGCTCCCACCGCACCGTTTCTCGGACATCGTCGCATCGATTGCGTTGAACCGCCCGGGCCCGCTCGAGTCTGGCATGGTTGACGACTATATCAAGGTCGCGAGCGGCAAAACCGCCGTGCATTATTACGACGAGCGCCTGCGCCCGGTTTTGGAAGAAACTTACGGCACCATGGTCTACCAAGAGCAGATCATGCAGGTGTCTATGGTCATGAGCGGCTTCTCGGCAGGCAAGGCCGACAAGCTGCGTAAGGCTATGGGCAAGAAAAAGCTCGACGTCATGATGAAGCTGAAGGACGACTGGTGCAATGGCGCTGTCGAAAACGGCTATTCGCTCGAGATCGCCAACCAAATTTGGTCTGATGCCGAGAAGTTCGCGAAGTACGCGTTCAACAAATCGCACTCTGCCGCATATGCAATTCTCGTTATGCGCACGGCGTATTTGAAGTCGCACTACCCGAACGAATATATGGCCGCAGTGTTGTCGAGCTACATGGGCAACGCCGACAAGCTTATTAAATACATCGCGAGCTGCACGCATTCGGGCATTCCCGTTTTGCCGCCCGACGTGAACTCTTCGAACCTGGAATTCACACCGCTTGACGAGGGCATTCGCTTCGGCTTGGCCGGCGTGCGCGGCGTTGGTGGCGCGGTTGCCGAAGCTATTATCGCCGAGCGTGAGGCAAATGGCCCGTTTACGAGCTTGCACGACTTCGTGAACCGACTCGATACGAAGTGCTACAACCGCAAAACGCTGGAAGCGCTCATTAAGTCGGGCGCGTTCGATTCGACCGGATACACGCGTAAGCAGCTCATGTATTTCATTGAGCAAACGCCGCTTCTAGAAAGCGCGTCGAAGCGTCAGAAAGACCGCGATGCGGGGCAGGTGAGCATGTTCGACATGTTCGCGGCCGATGACGATTCGGGCTTCGCTGAAGACATTCCCGCACCCGATGGTGTTGAGTGGGATAAGCGCACGCTTTTGTCGTACGAGAAAGAGATTCTAAAGATCTACGTCTCTGACCACCCGCTGCGGCAATACGAGGCAGCCTTGCGTCGCATCACGAAGTTCCGCCTGGGCGATTTGGCTGAGCATAACGGCGATATTCCGTCGGCGACGTTCGCGGGCCTTATTACGAGCGTGCAGGTCAAGCTCACTAAAAAGGGCAAGAAAATGGCGAACTTCGTGTTGGAGGATACGTCGGGTCATTGCGAAGGCGTGTGCTTCAAGTACGACGATTTCGCCGATGCTCTCGAACAGGACGCCATCGTGAAAGTGCGCGGCAAGTTTGAGCACTCTGACCGCGGCGACCAGATTATGGCATTCGAGGTGGAGCGCTTGGCGTTCGACGCGTCGCAAATGGGGCCAAGCCAGCTCGAGATTCGTCTTTGGGCGAGCGAGATGAACGCATTGCGTTCCCAGCAGCTGCAACAGATTTTGCGTAGTCATCCGGGTGACGATGCGGTGGTATTGTTCATTCGCCAAGCAGATGGGCGTAAATTCCGTGCTGAGCTGCCTATCAAGGTCGACTTGACGAAGAATATCATCTATTCCGAGTTACTCGATTTGTTTGGGCGCAAGGTATGGGGGTCGAGCGCCGCATAGGGCATACGAAAAAAGAGGAGGGCAATGCCTTCCTCTTTTTTGCCCCGAAGCCGCCGAGAGCGGCATGGCGGAGCAAGGACCACGGCTTGCTACCGCTCGCTTCGCTCGCTTTGCGCTCGCCTGGCCTCGTTTAGCTTTAGACAAAGATAAAGATTGAACTCGGACGGTCCTTGCTCCGCCATGCCGCCCTCGGCGGCTTCGGGACAGGCGCCGAACGTTGGTGGTTAGAGCGCTCCGTTGAGGCGCGCTTCTTCGACTTCGGCGATGGCGTCGGCGGGGGAGTACTCGCAGGTTCCGTCGCCGACTTTCAGCACTTCGAGGGTGTCTCCCGGCTTGACTGTGCCGCCTTGGAGCACGACGCCGAAAATGCCTTCGCGTGGGAAGATACAATCGCCCGCGAGATAGTAGATGGCGCACCGCGTGTGGCACACTTTGCCAATTTGCGAGATCTCGATAATCACATCTTCGCCGATTTTGACCTGGGTGCCCATGGGCATGTGCATTACGTCGATGCCTTCGGTGCAGAAGTTCTCGGCGAAATCGCCTTCTTTCACATCGAGTCCCATAGCCTGGGCGCGCTCAATGGATTCCCAGGCAAGAAGCGAGACTTGGCGATGCCAATCGCTTGAGGCGTGCGCATCGTTTTTCACCCCGAAATGGGCGACGACTTCAACGCCCTCGGGGATAGGTTCTTTGCGCGTTCCTTTGCGCTTCGAGATGCATGTTGCACGAATGACGCCTTTTTGGCCTACTTCCGTTTTAATGTTGGGTTCTGGGATGAAGTTTTTGCCATCGATATACTCATGAATATCGATGGATCCTTCAGGTGCGGTTGTGCGTGCGCGCGATTTGGATGGCTCGTTGTTTTCGGTCATGATTCCCCCTTGCGAATATGCTCAGACCAGTATAAAAGTTAGAAACCAATCAATGCAATAGGATTAATAGGATGGTGTTGTCTTGTTTTGGTTCGTGTTTTTTTGTCTTGCTTCGGTGCTATGACGCTCGGGTGCGTCCGTGAATGACTTCGGAACGCTGGAATGTCGGGGCTGGCTTTTTCGGTATACTTCTGCGGTTGGATTTTGATAGGAGCTCATTGTGCCTCAATGCGATCATAGTGCTGAAACTGAACCTGCTGTCACGGGTGCCCCCGATGCTGCCGCGCGTGCTGAAATGCGCGCGAAGCGTGTGGAGGACGCTCTTGCCGCTGGACTTTCCCATACGGTTTCGTTGACGCTCGGCTATGAGGGTTCGGGTTTTGCGGGGTATGCCCGTCAGGCGGAAACGCACATCAAGACGGTGCAAGGGGAGCTCGAGTCGGTTCTCTCTATGCTCTATAAGCGCGACGTTCCCATCGTTTGCGCGGGACGAACCGACGCGGGCGTGCATGCTCGAGGGCAGGTCGTAAGTTTTGACGTGTCGGAAGATGAGTTCCAATCGCGATCATTCCGTGGACTGCAGCGTTCACTTAATGCCCTGGTCGATGAGGCGATTTCGATTTCTTCGATCGATGAACGTCCGCTCGGTTTTTCCGCTCGATTTGACGCGTTGTGGCGCGAATACCACTATCACATTTGCACGAACACGGCCCGTCCGGTGCTCATTGCGCCTATCGCGTGGCATTTGGGTGGCGCGAAGCTTGATGTCGATGCGATGAACGAGGCCTGTTCGCACCTCATTGGCGAGCATGATTTCAAGAGTTTTTGTATGGCGGCTTCGGCGGTTGGCAAACCAACGCATCGTGACGTTATTGAACTTTCGGTGTACCCCGAGGTTATCGCCGGCACCGAAGTCGTGACCATTCGGGTGGTGGGCAACGCTTTCCTGCATTCCATGGTGCGCACGATGGTTGGAACGCTTGTGGAGGTCGGCCGTGGGAGCAAGTCGCCTGCATGGGTGGGCGATGTGCTGGCGGCGTGCGACAGGCGGGCGGCGGGCCAAAATGCGCCTGCGGCTGGTTTGGTGTTCTGGAAGGTTGAATACCCCGAAGACATGCGGCCTCTTCGCGGTTAATCGTGCAGCGAGGGAGTCGGCGATTTTCCCAATGCATATCGTGCTTTTGGCCGGCTCCACTTTCGTTCGCTTGCATGGCGCTTTCGGGTGGCGATTTCTTCCAGCGCTCGAGAGCTTTGCTCGTTGTGCGAGCAGCGTTTTTAAAGCATTGGCATATTTCGTTTCAGAATGCGGCACAAAAGCGGTGGTTCTGTGGTGCATTGTGCCGTCTACGAGAAAAACCCGATAGTTGGAGGGTTTTTCCGAAAGCTGATTTAGAATATCGCCTTAAGTCTTTTGGCCCCATGCGACGCCACGCGCTAGGGTCCAATTCATTTCGATAGAAGAAAGAACGCGGGCATGCCACGTGCCTGCGCGCCGCACGTGCGGCGGGAGGAACCTTATGTCAGAAACTACAAAATCACGTGCAACGTGGTCGGGCAAGCTTGCCTTCGTGTTGTCTGCAGCCGCTTCCGCGGTTGGCTTGGGCAGCATGTGGCGCTTTCCCTATTTGGCGGCGAAATACGGCGGCGGCACGTTTTTGCTCATGTACTTCGTTTTCGTGTTCACCATTGGCTTGGCGTTGCTGCTGCTTGAAACGTCGCTTGGCCGCAAGACGGGCCAGAGCTCTATCGGGGCATTCAAAGCATTTGGCAAGAAGTATGCGTTCATTGGCATTTTCATGTCGGCGGTGCCGTTTATTATCGTGCCGTATTACTGCGTAATTGGCGGTTGGGTCACGAAATACCTGTTCGGTTATATCGTGACTGCTCCTGAGGCGCTTGCCGACGGCGGCAACTATTTTTCGGGTTTCATTACTTCCGGCGCTGAGAGCATCATCTTCATGCTCATTTTCATGGCTTTGACGTATTTCATCGTCGCGCTTGGTGTGAACAAGGGCATCGAGAAGGCGAATCTCATCATGATGCCCGCCCTTATCGTGATGGCTGCTGCCGTTGCGATTTACGCGCTCACTCTGCCGGGTGCTATGGACGGTCTTGCGTACTATTTGATTCCCGATTTCAGCAAGTTTTCGCCTGAATTGATTATTTCCGCGCTTGGACAGACGTTCTTCACTCTGTCACTCGCTATGGGCATTATGGTGACGTATGGTTCCTATTTGCAGAAGTCTACGAAGCTCACGTCGTCGGTTTCTCAAATCGCGGGCACCACGTTTGGCGTTTCGCTGCTCGCGGGTCTCATGATCGTTCCCGCTACGTTTGCCGCGCTTGGTTCGGGCGATGCTGTGGCTCAGAACTCCGGCCCGTCGCTTATGTTCATCATTCTGCCTCAGGTGTTCGAAAACCTTGGCGGCGCAGCGACTATCATAGGCGTCGTGTTTTTCGTGCTCGTTTTGTTCGCGGCTCTTACGAGCTCGCTTTCGCTCGTTGAAACCTGCACGTCTATTATTTCCGACGGCGCTGGCTGGTCTCGCAAGCGCTCGCTTATCGTGACTATCGTGTACGTGACGCTCATGGGCGTGCTCGTGAACCTGGGCTACAGCTCGCTGTCGTTCATTCAGCCGATGGGCGAGGGCTCGAGCATCCTCGATTTGCTCCACTTCATCTCCAACTCGGTGATGATGCCTATCGCTGCGCTTCTTACCTGCGTTTTCGTGGGCTGGATTATCAAGCCCCAAACGCTCATCGACGAGGTGCGTGTGTCGGCTCGTTTCCGTCTGGCCAATGTGTGGTCGGTCGTTATTAAATACATCGCGCCTGTGATGCTCGTGGTTATTCTGATCGCGTATGTCGCTCAGACCGTGGGTCTGTTCAGCATGTAGCCGATCAGCTTCCCGCTCGCTTAAGGGGCCTGCTTGCTTCGTTTCCGTTCGCTTATCTGGCGATTGGGGCGAGGCGAGCAGGCCTTTTAATTTTCTGGGCGAGCGCCGTACGGAGCGTCCTTTTCATAAGCGCGTAAGTCTATGCCGTATTTGAATGGTTCGGCCGCCGTATGCCGGTATCGAATGGGGAATTGTCGAAAACGACGCAGGTTGCGCGGCGTTTTGCTATCATTGATGAGTTTTATCGCCGCAAGTAAGTATGAAGGGGATGCGCATGTCGCTTTCTATCGGTATTGTTGGCCTGCCCAACGTTGGCAAGTCTTCGCTTTTCACCGCCCTTACCAAGAAAACCGGGTTCGCCGCGAACTATCCGTTTGCCACCATCGAGCCCAATACGGGCATGGTTCCCGTTCCCGATTCTCGTTTGGATGAACTCGCGAAAATCGACCATCCGGCTAAAATCGTGCCGGCAACGGTCGAATTCGTTGACATTGCTGGCCTGGTTGCCGGTGCAAGCCAGGGCGAGGGCCTGGGCAATAAGTTCTTGGCCAACATTCGCGAGACCGATGCGATTTGCGAGGTCGTTCGTTTCTTCAGCGACCCCAACGTCGAGCACGTTTCCAAGAAAGTCGACCCGCAAAGCGACGTCGAAACCATTAAAACCGAGCTCGTGCTGGCCGACATCGCCACGGTCGATAAGGCGCTGCCTCGCCTTGAAAAGGAAGCGAAGCGCGATAAGTCGCTCATGCTCAAGTTCGAGACCGCCAAGAAGGTGCTCGCGGGTCTGAACGAGGGCCATCGCGTGCTCACGCTGGGGCTGAGCGATGAAGAGCTCGCTGCCATCAAAGACCTGTGTCTGCTCACGTGCAAGCCCATGCTCTACATCGCCAACGTCGATGAGGACCAGCTCAACGCCGAGCTTCCCGAAATCGATGGCCAGATTCCCGTGCCTATTTGCGCTAAGACGGAAGCCGATTTGGCTGAGCTTGATCCCGAAGACGCCAAGATGTTCATGGAGGAGCTAGGTCTTTCCGAAAGCGGCCTCGCTCGCCTTATTCGCAGCGCCTACGCGCTGCTTGGCCTGCAGAGCTACTTCACGAGTGGCGAAACCGAAACGCGCGCTTGGACCATTCCCGTGGGCGCGAAAGCGCCGCAGGCTGCGGGCGTCATTCACTCCGACTTCGAGCGCGGCTTCATTAAGGCTGAAACCGCGAGCTTCGAAGACTATGTGTCTCTCGGTGGCGAAAAGGGCTGCCGCGACGCCGGCAAGCTTCGCCAGGAAGGCAAGGAGTACGTGGTGCAGGACGGCGACGTCATGCACTTCAAGTTCAACGTGTAACGGGCAGATACGCCCGAGGGGCTTCTATTCTGTTTCGAGGATGGGCGATGCGCGCGTTGCGTGCGTTGCCCATCTTTTTGTCGTGGGCGTTTTGGAAAGGGTGAATCGATGGCGAATATTCAGGGGCTTTCGGCGGCGAACATGACGCTGTGCACGCCTTCAATGGATGCCGCTCGAGAGGCTCTTTCAACGTACTTTGGCTACGAAACGTTTCGCCAAGGCCAAGAGGTGCTCATTGGCGCCGTGCTTTCTGGCCGCGACGCGCTCGGCATTATGCCCACGGGTGCTGGCAAGTCGTTGTGCTATCAGATTCCGGGGATTGTTCTGCCGGGGCTCGCGCTGGTGGTATCGCCGCTCGTTTCTCTTATGAAAGACCAGGTGAACGCCCTTATCGATGCAGGCGTGCGCGGATCGTTTTTGAATTCGACCTTAACGCCTGGCCAGCAGCGCACTGTGCTTGCGCGCGCCGAGGCGGGCACGTATAAAATCATGTACGTGGCGCCTGAACGCTTGGCCGATCCGCTGTTTCGAGAGTTTGCGAGCCGCGTAGAAATTCCCCTTATCGCCGTTGATGAGGCCCATTGCGTGTCGCAATGGGGCCAAGATTTCCGTCCCGCCTATACCGGCATTGCCGATTTCATCGAAAGCCTGCCGAAGCGACCGCCCGTCATCGCGCTTACTGCCACGGCGACCGATAAAGTGCGTCGCGATGTTTCCGCTTTGCTTGGACTGCGAAACCCCGAATGCGTCGTTACGGGATATGATCGCGCGAATTTGAAGTTCGGCGTCGAAAAGCTCAATCCGAAGCAAAAGCGCACGCGAATCGCCCAGTTCATTGCGGCGCATTCGGGCGATTCGGGCATCGTGTATTGCTCGACGCGCAAAGATGTCGACGGCCTTTCGGGCTGGCTTGCCGCCGAAGGGTTGCCTGTGGCTCGCTACCATGCCGGCATGAATAAGGCCGAACGCGACGATGCCCAAGAGCGGTTCATCAATGACGATGCTCCCATCATGGTTGCGACGAACGCGTTTGGCATGGGAATCGACAAGTCGAACGTGCGCTGGGTCGTGCATTACAACATGCCGAAAAGCCTTGAAGCGTATTACCAGGAGGCGGGCCGCGCGGGACGCGACGGCGAGCCGAGCGAGTGCCTTCTTCTGTGGTGCGATGGCGACGTGTCAACCTGCCGCTTCTTTATAGAGGGCGACAGCGAATATGCCACTCAGCAGCCCGAGGAGGCTGAAATCGCGCGAGCCGCGCAGCGCCGCATGCTCGAGGCCATGGTGGGCTATTGCCACACGACAGGCTGCTTGCGCCGCTATATCCTCAATTATTTCGGCGACCAAACGCCGTTTGGGAATGGTTCGACCGAGTGCGGGAACTGTTCGAATTGCCTAGGGGAATTCGAATCGATCGACGTGACCGATACAGCTCGCGCCTGCGTGAAATGCGTGCGCGAATTGGGCGGCGCGTTTGGCAAGACCCTTGTGGCCGACATTGTGCGCGGTTCCAAATCGCAGCGCGTGCTCGAAGGAAATTTCGAAACGCTCGATTCCTACGATACAGTGAGCGATTCGATCTCGCAGGTCAAAGAGGTCATCGAACTGCTTGCATCCGAGGGCTTTCTGCAGGTGAGCGAAGGAAAGTTCCCGACCGTCGGGCTTGGTGAGCGCTCGCATGAGGCCTTCATGGAAGACTTTACGTTCTCGATCAAGCAGATGAAGAAGTCGACGCTTCCCAAGAAAGGAAAAGCGGCGTCTTCGCCCGCTTCTTCCGCGACGTTTGGTGTGGGCGCGACGAGTGTGGGCGACGATGCGCTGTTTGAAGAGCTGCGCGCTTTGCGCAAGCAGCTCGCCGATGCGGGAAATATCGCGCCTTACATGGTGTTTTCCGACCGAGCACTGCGCGATATGTGCGCGCGCCGTCCGAAGGACGCGCTCGATTTCCTTGAGGTC
>ENA-OROU01003314-OROU01003314.1-human-gut-metagenome-genome-assembly--contig:-NODE-3314-length-10398-cov-3.086629_pt1 | contig 10398 bp, 13 predicted proteins | sample MGYA00242131_ERZ509054 | MGnify/ENA primary metagenome ERZ509054 (study PRJEB26280, sample SAMEA2338749) | human gut metagenome | biome: human gut; feature: human-associated habitat; material: faeces... | reverse complement strand
GCTGTTTCCCACGATGGAGGAAAGCATTTTCACATCGGGATCATCACCGAGTGCAAAACCGATCTTCGTTCCTCTCGCAAACCAGCGGTTCTTTCGGATTTCTTCGAGTGCTTTTGCGTAATCGTCGGTTGCATATCCGTCAGTCATAAAAATGATAACGGGCATCAGTGCTCCAGTCATCGAGTTCAGAAATGCGTGACGCGAAAGTTTACTGTTGAGTTCTTTCAGGGCTGCACCAATGTCTGTCAGTCCGCCCGCCTCAAGGTACTCATACTCGAAATCTTCTTCGAGATCTTCAGGACCATTGGAGGTAATCCATTTGCAACCGGAATTAAACTCCATGACTGCAACTTTAAGTTTTGCGTCACCATTGTTCTTTGCTAAAGTTTTCAATGCCTCCGTGCACTCTTCCATCGCATGGTTTAAGGCGCTGATTTTTGCACCCTCCATGCTTCCGGATGTGTCAAGAACATAAAAGACATGAAGTTCTTTGCGCGGGCTTTCTGTTAAACTGTTCGTACTAGGCATAATAATTTCTCCTTTGCTTAATTTGCTTTGATGGCAATTGACTCGTCTCCAATATTGAAGACGATACCGTCCTTAAGTGGGATCACTTCATCCGGTGCAACTTTACGTGCTGTTCCTTTTGTGGTTACGGCATCCCAACGCTTACCGCTCTTGTTCCTGATACCTAATGCACCGGAATCCTTTTTCTCAACAACATGAGCCACAGGTGTCAAAGCGTCTTTTTCATCGCACACCCCCAATTGACAACGATAGATTCTGCTGTCCTTAATTGCCGGAATGCTGTAACCGCTCAATACGAGTTTAAAAGGAATGTTTGCCTTACGTCCACATTCTTCACACTTACAAGGCTCCCCTTGCTGAGTAAAAATTTCGTTTCCACATTGGCAGGCCACGATTTCACTTCTGAACCGGGTCAAGACATTCAACCAGTCAACTTCCCTCGGTCTTGCAGAAGGCTTTTGAAAAGCTTTCTGGCTAAAGGCAGTCAGAAAAATCTTCTGCATATAGTCAGGAAGGCAAGGCCAAACGACTATCGAATTCTTGTGAACAACCGGGTGCGGTCCATTACTCTTATCATCCGGATCCATAATGAAGAGAGGCTCACTTCCATATAACTTCTCTTGCAATGCCGGAGTCAATCCCGACACGAGATATCTTTTGCCCTCAAGCGGATGGTTCAAGCAGAACAGGATGTAGAGAATGACAGACATGGAAAACCTATCGCTCAAACTGTTAGGCTTGTTCTTATGAAGGACAATTTCCGGTGCCATATACCTTGGCTTACCGATAATACCAGTTTCAGTTCCATCTGGAGCAACATTGTCGTTGTCGCAGATGAGAACCTTTCCGTTCTGTGGATTGATGAAAAAGTTTCCATCATTCAGGTCCTGGTAGCTATAACCGGCGTTGTGAAGTATTCTGAATGCGGATACGATTTTCATCGCGGCATCAATTATGGCACGGTACGACTTGAATCTTACATGACAAAGCATGAATTCAGTCACTTCATAATAACCTTCCGGTCTTAGGTCCATGATATATCCAAAGGTTCCATCTACCCATTCGGTTATATCCAACGGCCACAGGAACTCAGGACTCGGAATCCCGCGCATAACGTTCTGCTTTATGTTTTCATAAAAAGCATTAGGATTTGCACCCAGGCTTCCTTTCTTGTACCATTTTAAGGCCTTTTTTTGCCCGTTGTAGTCGGCAATATAGACCCCACCTTGTCCACCTTCAGCAAGGAATTTTTCGACCCTTACGGTTCCGCCAAAAAGAGTTTTGACTCGGAAACCATTTTCAAGCACTTCGCTCATGACCTAATCTCCTTTTAATTGTTAATAATTTCATGCTCATATGTGAGCTGTTATCCAGTAAGAATGAGATGTGCTAGTTGACCTAGCGCTGCTGAAAGAATAAATGCTTCACCATTTCCCAATCTCGTGATGACTTCCGGCTTAACAATGTATTCTCTGTTTTTGCTAACGTTAACCGTTCTATTATAGTTGGGGCTAGATAGTATTGAGAATGGCGTCCTACGACTACCACCGCGCGATGTTGAGTAGGATTCCTCAAACTTATCATATTGTCCAAATACCTCCGCCCACTTTGTGGCGCTATGACCTGACGAATGATTCATAACAATCAGTGTCTGAGTATTTCCCACAACAGCTGAGAATACTTTTTCATCACCGCCAACCATTGCATAAAAGTCATCCGCTGCAATCGTCTTGCAAACCTTATCAGAGGGGGCCCTGATATATGCCGCATAAGATTCATTAGAATCTATAGGTATGGAGTCTATTACAATCTGATACTGCAGTCCTCGTGTGAGTGCCAGCTTTAACTGATAAATAACGGTATTAAGCAGCAATTTATTAGTGACAGACGACAAATCAAAACAAAGTACAGCATTGTGTTTTAAAGCCGTTACAACGTTAAGCGGATGTTGACCTCGCTTTGAAACATACATTAGCGGCTCAATTTCCATTCTCAAGCTTGCCAAGAATGAATCCAGTTTGTAATTCTCGCTTTGCCCCATCATAAGTTTAGATTTAATTTCTTGGGCTTCATGATCGCTTATTTTCCCCTGCAGTTCCAAGTCATCAACCTTATCAAAGATCATTGAATGGGGACAGGTCGAAAACAACTTAAAGGATAGATTCTTCCCGCTTGCTTTCAGGTAAGCACTGATTCCTTCAATGTAGTAGCGTGCATTATACTTGATGTCATAGTCCTTCGGAGCGGTTTCTAAAATCTGGTTAGATATTTCAAGCTCACTAAGCCCGTAAAAGGGCTCGAAGCAAGGATTCCCACTGCTAATCTCCTTGTATCTACCGCTTCCAGAAAAGTTGGTTCTAAGTTGCTGTTCAAGAAGATGGTTTCCTTCGTGGATAATAACTACCGGGAATCCATTACTAGCAGCACAAAGCGTTTGTGAGACAATGGCGCTGGTTCTCAAGCTTGGGTCTCCGCCCGAAATAAGAGCATTGTAAACACCTCTTGATGGCTCAAAAAACGCATCAACATCACACGGCTTATATTCGACAACGCTGCGGTTCATCGAGTTCGCTCGATCAGTATTTGTCATGGTCATAGCTTTAAGAAAACCCGCAAGCCCTTTGTCTGCTCTTTCCAGTTCATTTCCCAAAGTTCCTCACCTCCAATCACTGTTTAATCCTGAAGAAAAAGCACATTTGTTTAGCATTTGGTGCCATCTCTAGGAAGTATGATGAATTCATGCTTTCCGTAATACTTCTGCTTACCTGGTCTTGAATTTTAGTCTGTATTGAAGGAAAATCATCACTTGCCACATTAACCTTAAAATACAATGTGGAGGAACATCTCTTCATCTCAGTATCCAAGTAGGCTTTTAGTTCTTTTCCCTTAGTGAAGAACCGATTTCTCTTTGAAAAATAGCTGTAATCATCTGTTTTGCACTCAGGAAACGAACTGTATACGTGATCGACTGTCATCCATCTATCTGAAACACAGAAATAGTCATATCGAGTAAACTGACTGCTTTCACTCATTCCTATATCCCAAGTTACATCAACATGCGTGTATTCACTATCAAACTTGACTATGTTCCATGCGTGAGGGATGTCCACTCCAAAGTTTTCTTGGGAGGAAGTGCCAAAAGCAATCATCGCATCCACTCCAAGTCTATCGCATAATAACTTGAATGCCTTTGAAATGCCCTCACATACTGCCATACCGTCTAAAATTGCCCCTTTTGCATTAAATGAATCAGGGTAGTCATCTGGTCTTCTCAGTGCTTCATAGTTGTATTTAGTGTTTCTAACGAGATAGTTGTGAAGCCATCTACATTTTTCATAGTCGCCTTGCAAATTGCTTTTGACAGCAGCATCTAGTATTTCCGAAATCTTTCTCTCAACCTGCTCACTAACAGCCGACCTGATGGTTGCTCTCACGGTATAGTTAACTTGATAAATAACGCCCATTGGTGTACCTAAAAAATTCAAGTGACGAAAATCAACATAGAATAATTCAGGGTGATCGTAGTTAACAGCTGTAGCTATTTTTGTTATTTGTTCACTACCTATGAAAGGTGATGGCTTAACACTGGAACTGCCACTAGTTACAGCATCGATTACTTTTTTGTAATACGACTGTTCTTTACGATCCAATTGTAAAAAATGATACTCATTCATCTGATGACACCGCCAAATTTATTAAGCACGATCTTTTCAGTTTGCTCATCGACCTGCTCAATTTTAAATCCCTCTATGGTATCCGTTTCCGTATATTTTACGGGGATACGTTCTTTCGTTTCGGGATCCTCAATAACGAGATAATCAGCCTCGTGCAGAGTTACTACTCCAAGGACTTGGCATTCTAGCTCGGAGTCATCTTCAAATATGAGCGTGAGCGTCTTTAATATGCATTTCGGACTCTTATAGCTAACCTTTGCTTTCGCATATGAAGAACCATTGTATGCAGCGATTTTGTACCAGTAGACAGCACTGTCTAAATCCTGCCCCACTAGTTTCCCAACCTCGTATATTTCACCTAATCGAAGCTGTGCGTCAAGTTCTCCAGTCTCTGCCGCCATACGATACCAGTACAAGGCAGTCAGCATATCATTTCCTGTTTCTGCCTGATCTTCATATCTTCGCGCTAACGACAAACAAGCAATAGCATTTCCTTCGGCCGCAATGTCTTTAGTTATCTTGAGCTCCATCGCGTTGCTTTCGTGCGTGCCATTCTTTTTCAACAAGCTAACATAATGTTGCCATGCAACCTTGGGATCTTTATCGTATGCCAATTGCGCAAGCTCTATCGCTTGAGCTAAATCATCATCTTCAAGATACACACTTAACTGAACAAGCTGGTTTGACGACATCTCATTTTTTCTTTCTAATAAGTATTGTGCCATCTCCGTATAGTTAAACGCGCTCAAGCTTTGAAGATCACCGTGAGAAAGAATAAAGCACATTGCGTCTGTGTTATTACCTTTTGCAGCTCGATCTAAGTACAAGATGGCGGAGTTCAGGTTTCTTTCACAATTGCGACCGTGGTATAACTCCTTACCAAGAAGAAATTGTGCTCCGGCATAATCACTCTCTGCCGCATTCCGCAGCCAATAAATATATAGCTCCAGGTTCTTTTCTACACCTTGACCGGATTGATAGCGAATAGCTAGTTTGACTTGCGCCGCAGGATTCCCACGTTCAGCCGACTGCCTTATCCCAATGATAGATTCATCAGCATTATTGGTCACCCCTAGAGCCTTGCAAACACAGCCAACCACATATTCCGACCACTCCCTCGAAGTACCATACTTTTCGGTCAGTTGTCTTTCAACTTGTTTTGTGGCACTTTTTTGGATTGCAACGGGAGCATTTTGAAGTCTGAACAAAGTGTCCATCAACCCAGATGCATAAAGGTTATTCAAAAAAGTATGCTCTCGCTTCCCAATTTCAAAAAACGTCTCAAGAAACTGTAGTGTATTTTGCTTGTTTTTCAAAACATCGGTTCCAAATTTCAAAACGAAATAGGATAAAGCTGCCTCCAGATCATCGAACTCTTCCTGAACCTCAATGAGAGGAGCATGACAAAAAGGGCAAAACATGGATTGCATGTTTCTCGGCGGCTGCCATTCCGAATTACATCTTTCGCATCTCAATTCGCTCACTCCTCTACCAATTTTCTTCTCTCATCTACATAGTCGTAGAAATCATTATTTTCCCGAAAACTTTATCGTATTTTTTATATTCGCTCAGTCTGTTCTTGCACAGACATAACATCTCCAATTTCTCTTTCAAAGCCCTCGATAGAGTTAAGCATGCGCCTTGTTTCTTGATTATTCTGAAAGATAGCAATCAGAGCAACAAATGTAGTCCAGTTCATTTCTCTTTTTTTAGTTTCAATGCTGTTATATGTTTGTCTAGATATTCCAATCCTTTCTGCAATATCAGCCTGCGAGGCCCCTAACCTCGCTCTCAAAACTGGCAATTCATGAGTTAATTTCTGTATCAAGACTTTTCTGATTTCATCATCATTGCTGATTGCACTCATATGCTATCCTCCTTCCACATCAAATCTTGAATGTTGAGCAATATACGCAATCTACAAACTTCTTCATCAATACCAATTCACTCCTTAAAATGAAAACAACCATTTCTGTCACTCGGTTTATTATATCCGCCATATCCGCCGCGACAGCAAACTCGCCCATACTGATCCTTGTCACTCCAATCTGCGTACCGGCAATCGTAACAGTTACCTTCAAAGCAACCCTCTGGAATTTTGACAACTGTTTTTTGCTTTTCGTTCTTCATAACGTTTTCCTCCTTGCGCTAAATTAGAACTAAGTTATCATTATATATTTCTATACTGCCCAACTTCTTTATAGCCTTAAAGCTAACCATTGTGCGGCTCGGAAAAACAACTAACGGAAAATAGAGCGAATCTATTTCATCTGGCATACCAAGTAAGATATTTCGTATGTAGTGAATATCCCCCTCGGACAGTGTCCGCGCCTCAAAAAAATGCGTATGATAAATCCCCATGAATTGAATTCCGTCAGTAGACCATTCGGATATTATACCGTTTAGCAAGGAAACATTAGGAGTATAGCTACACGCTTTCGCCGAGGATATCCCCATATCCATGTAGTGGGCTTTGACGACATTATTTTCTCCACCAATGATGCCACCAATCTCCGGTGGGGCATCTATTGCGACGTTTACGATCTCGTCAAAAATCTCTCTACATATACGCATTCTTATTTACCAACCATCCTCACTGTTTTCTTAGAGTGCTTTACTCTACGAACCACTTCAACCGACTACTCTTCTATTATACACATTGTCGCATCGTTTGTCAAAATGTCGCGGTTTTCGACTTTGTAAATTTTTTCACAAGTCCTTTGTATAATGTTACTAAAGGCTGCCTCCCTTTCGTCATTATAGTTCTCGGAAGGAGGTGAGAACCATGCCGAAACAAGGCAAAAATATCTATCTGAGAAAAGATGGAAGGTGGGAAGGCAGATATATCAAGGAGCGAGTCAACGGGAAAGCACGGTACGGCTACGTTTTTGGCAAGTCCTACGAGGAGGCTTTGGATAAATTGGTACAGGCAACTTGCCAGTCTACCGACACTCAAAACCTGCCCTCCATAACATTTGGAGCCGTTTCATCAGAGTGGCTTGCTGTCCAGATGCCGGAACTAAAGGCGTCAAGTGTCGCACGGTACAGGAATCTGCTGAATTCATACATTCTCCCGAAGTTTTCCAAGAGCATAATCCAGGAAATTCAGCGTAGCGAGATAGTCGTATTCAGCCGGGATCTGTTGACATCTGGCGGAGTGCACTCCCAGGGATTAGCTCCCAAAACCGTTAACAGCGCACTTTCCGTTCTAAAGAATGTATTTACCTACGCTTCTAACGAAAAAGGGTGTACTCGTGGCCGATATCAAAGACATCTCCGTGAAACAGCCGCAAAAGCCCATCCGTATCCTCAGCAAAGGGGAGCAAAAAGAACTGAGCGACTATCTGTGTACAGACCTTACACCGTGCCACATGGGAATTCTTCTGACTCTTTACACTGGCTTGAGGATAGGAGAAGTATGTGCACTCCGATGGCAGGATATCCGTGTGGAGGAGAAGTACCTCTATATCCATCAGACGATGCAGAGAATACAAGTCGCTGGTGACGGAAGGAAGCGTACCGAGGTGGTAATTCTGCCGCCTAAAAGCGACTGCTCCATTCGAAGGATTCCAATCCCGGATGAAGTGCTGCGTCTGTTGAAAACCGTGCAGAAGCAGGATGAAGCATTTCTGCTTACAGGGCTGGTACACAGCTATATTGAACCTCGATGTCTGGAAAACCGCTTCAAGGCAGTCACCAAAGAATGCGGACTGAAAGACGTAAACTATCATGCACTTCGTCACACCTTTGCGACCAGATGCGTTGAGCTGGGATTCGACATCAAGAGCTTGAGCGAAATTCTGGGACACGCAAGCGTAAACATCACTCTCAATCGTTATGTCCATCCATCTATGGATCTCAAACAACGGAACATGAACCTGCTCTCTGAGCTCCTGACCACAAAATAAGCCGTCAATTTCAGCCGTCAAAAAAGCCGCCAGAACCCCACCGAATCAAGGGTTGTGGCGGTCTTTTCGTAGAGTAAAGCACTCTACGAAATTTTTTACACTTTTTTGTCCGAAAGCCTACCTGCACGTCTGTCTATACATCACTCTGAAAGCCTGAAAAGTCAAGTCATTCTCGCAGACTGCCGAAAATAAAAATCGCCCGGAGCCAACCTCGTCTGAAGAGGTCGGTTCCGGGCTTCTTGCTGTTGTCATACTTTTTAATTTTGCCTATTGCTGTTGTCAGAGGGTGTTGTCACATGGTCTTTTGCTGTTGCCGTTTTATCCGCAGGTGTTGTCGTTTTCTCGGCTGCTGTTGTCATCTCTGCCGGCGCTGTTGTCACAGAACTACTGTTATCCAGACATAAAGAAAGAGCCACCGGAGAGTCCTTAATCTCCGAAAGCCCTTGATTTCAAGCCATTCTGCCGTTCTGACAACGGCATTTCTTTGTATCAATTCTTGGGTTTACATTTCGGAATATTCACCCGCCACTACCATGTCTTCATATTCGGCGTATTTCCGCAGTTTATCGCGCTGAGCGTCCAGACTGTATCCGTCCACCTGCATGGAAGTAGATACCCGTGTGTAAAGATAGCATTTTGTTTTAGTTTTCTTCATGCAGGCCGCCCCTTTCTTCCATCTCCAAACATTCATCCGTTCCCTTTTTCTTCGCCAGACCTTCGTTCTGAATATAGTACTCCAACAAACGAAGCACATATTCCGGCGCATGGCGATGATCCAGTTCCCACTCTGTTACTGTCCGATAGGGAATCTGAAAATATTTACAAAATTCCTTGCGGTTCATGCCAGTGCTTTCCCGCAGTTCTTTTATTTTGGCTTTGCAGTCCATTTCATTTACCCCATAAAGCAAAAATACACGTTGCGTACTTATTATAGCATGCGCTATATAAATACGCAACGTGTAAATTCAATTTATATCAAGCGGCTTTGTCAAATTCCTGATACACAGGAATGGGTTGCTTCCCTGATACCGCAAAACGTGTGCAGTCATCTTTCACAGTCTCCTGCATCTGCCCCAACAGCTGCGGCCCGTACTTCTGCAACAGCCGCGCCATCACATCAACGCAGCGGTCAAATGCCGCATCATATTTCGGATCATCATAAACTTTGCTCAATAGGCCGCTCCTTTCCTCTATGGCTGCTCTGCGCATAGATGTTCAAAACTTCTGCCGGTATCTGCTCCAAAATTGCCACGGCACTGTCATAGTCACGACGCAGCTTGAGATCTTCAATCTGCTTCAAGGTGCTGACCTTCTGCGCCGATGCAAGAGATCCTTCCAATGCAGCATTTTTCGCTTTCAGCTTTTTGTTTTCGGATGCCGTTTTCGTAAAGGCTACGCCATATTTTCGTAGCAGTGTATCCATCTTTTCCACGCTGGGGAGATAATCATCCAACAGCTTACAGATTTCCTCCGCCCGATTTTTGGCATTGAACGGATTGATACCGGTAAGCAACTGCCCTAGTTTATCCCGCTGTTTGGTCAGCCGGGTCATCTCCTTGAACACGCGGGGCGGAATGTGGTCACGTCCGGTCTGGCTGGCGCTTTCGCCACGTTCCAAATCCGGAAACTTCTTGACCATGTGCTTCCAGAACTCATCCTGCCACCAGGTCAGCTTCTTTTTGTTGCCCATAATGTCTTTGGCGCTGAGCCTGCCGTCCTCCGTCAGAGGAACAAAACAAAGGTGCATATGGGGCGTTTTCTCGTCCATATGCACCACGGCGGATATAATGGTCTCTTTGGATTGATGCTGTTCCAGAAAATGCAGGGCTTCCTCGAAAAACACCCGAATCTCAGCCCGTTTCTTTCCTTTGAAGAACTCCGGGCTGGCGGTGAACAAAGCCTCCACCATACGAATACTGTCTTTCCGGGTACGACAACCAGCGGCGGCAATCTGCCGCTCTGATTCTGTTCGGTATTTACCGGGCGGTTCGACCAGATGGAAGTTATACTTGCTTCGGCTGGTGTCCACATCAGGATTGCTGGCGTATTTTTCCTTTGTGCGCTCGTTATGAGCCTCGATATTACCGATTTCCGGCCCTTTGTACTTTGCGAATCGCATAATCGCATATTGTGCTTTTTCCATGCTCAATCCCTCCGTTTCTGCCAGACCAGATCATATCCCAGCACGTCAGCCAACTCCACGGCCTCCCGATACCGCAGCGATTCCCGCTGCAATTTTCCGGAAAGATTGGATACGCTGTCGCTCCACCCATACTCATCGTGCAGCT
>ENA-OROU01003313-OROU01003313.1-human-gut-metagenome-genome-assembly--contig:-NODE-3313-length-10399-cov-3.433778_pt1 | contig 10399 bp, 7 predicted proteins | sample MGYA00242131_ERZ509054 | MGnify/ENA primary metagenome ERZ509054 (study PRJEB26280, sample SAMEA2338749) | human gut metagenome | biome: human gut; feature: human-associated habitat; material: faeces... | reverse complement strand
ATGAAAGTAATAATATAAAAACTTTAGATTTTAATGAGAGAATAGAATACTATAAGAATATTAGTGATGATAATATAGAAAATGTAGATAATATAAATAAAATTATTAAATTATCAACTTGTTCGTATATAAATGCAAGAACTCATCCCACTAATCAGAGATATTATATTATTGCTAGTCTTATTCCTACAGAATAAAAATTAGGAAGGAGTATAAATGTTAAAAAAAATATTAAATAGAATTCAAAAATTAGAACAACAAAAACAAATTAAAGTTGATAAACAATCTCAAATACAAGCAGAAATTGATGAAATTGATGTGAAATTAAAGAAATTATATAATTTTAAAAAAGATTATGAGAAGTTAGAAAGTAATTCTACAGAGTATTTAAATAATATAAAGTGAAAGAATTGTGGAAAAAGAGCTGACTTTTTTTAATATTCACGCTATTATAAAATAAAGGGGTGATGAAAAATGAAAAAAGTCATTATAACAATTATATGTTTAACTTTATTAGTATGTGGTATTGTAGGATTCAAAATTTTAGCTAACAAATCTAAATACAAATCATCAAAAGAACTAATAGAAACTCAAATCCAGAATTCTACAGATGAGAACTTAAGGAATGAAGAAATAATTATTCCATTAGAAAATGTGGATGAGAAAGATTTTACAGAGGATGAGAATTCATTATATGAATCAAATGATTCACAAAATGAAAAAGAAGAAATTTCAGAAAAAATAGAAACAAAAGCCACTACTCAAAAAAACACAACCTCTAATAGTGATTCTAGTAAAAAAAGTAATACATCTTCTAGTAAAAGTTCAAATACAAAAACACCTTCAACTGCAACTACTCCAACTTCCAAAAGTTCTGCAAATGATAATTCTAAAACAACAACAAATACATCTTCAAGTTTAAATAATAAAACATCAACTTCTGCATCAACTGAAACGAAAAAAACACCAATTTATTGTTATGAAGGTGGCAATAAACATCTAGGAGGAGATGGTTCGTATGAACATGGGTATTATAATACTTGGCAACAAGCATGGGATGCTTTAACAGTTTATATGAAAGATATGAACTCTGGAAATTATTATATAGATCAATGTTTAGGATGTAATAAATACTATTACTATTGTAAACCAGATTAAAAACAAAATATTATAAAATCGAAAAAAAAGACCTTAGGGTCTTTTTTTCGTGGAAAGGATTTGATAAAAAATGATGAAAATGAATAAAAACATTAAAAAGATATTTGCAACATTGATGCTTATACTGATACTTTGTAATACACTTCCAATATCTACATTTGCAGCATATATAACTGATATTAATGGTGATGCAAAATTTGGTATAATATCAGGTAGTTTAAGTACCTATAAACATGAATTGCATTATGCTAATTATGATAATGCAAATTATATACTTTTTTGTACTCAACAAGGAAAAACTTCTCCTAATGGTAGCACTTATAAATATAATTCTGACTTTGTGGTTGAGATGAACAATAATAGAGCTGCATATAAGAAAATAGCCGAAATGATTTATTTTGGATATACTATGAAACATGGTTCTGGATTACCATCTTCAACAGAGGCACAAAGAGATGCTTGTGCCACTCAACAATATGTCTGGGAATATATCCATAATAATATAGACAGTTCTTATGGTGTACCTAGTAGAGATTCTTGGAATTCTACTTATATGTCATCTTCAATATATACAAATTGGCTAAATAGCACCGAAAATTTATATAATAGTTATCACAATATTAATGTTTCATTTAATGGAAGTTCTAACAAAGTGAATGTAGGAGAAAATGCAACATTCACTGATGCTAATGGAGTTTTAGCATCATATCCATCATTTAACCAACAAATAAACGGGGTTACTTTTAAACATGCACAAGGAAGCAATGATTTAGTCGTTGAAGTATCTCAAAATGCTAATTCTTGTGTTGCTTCATTTGGGTCAAATAAATATGGAATATATAGACTTATGCCTAATGGTTCTACTTATAATCAAGGAACCATGTCAAGCTATTTATATTTTCAGTTTAATTCTGGCTCAATACAAAATTTGATGTTTTCAAATTTCGTTGATCCTAATTTCTTTAATTTTAATTTAGAAGTTCAAGAAGGTAAAGTTTCTTTATCAAAAACAGATACTACTGGGACTAAAATATCTGGATGTAAATTTGGATTATATAAAGATGAGGCTTGCACACAAGAAGTTGCTACTGCAATAACTGATAATTCTGGAAATATTTTATTCAACCATCTTGTTCCAGGTACATTCTTTATAAAAGAATTATCAGTTCCAAATGGCTATTTACTTAATACAGAAGTAAAAAGAATAGTAGTAGAAAATGGCAAAACTGCAAATGTATCATATCAAAATTCAGAGCCAACTGGTGAAATAAGAGTTTATAAAGTTAGTGAAAATGGTGATAAAGTAAAAGATGCAGAATTTACTATTACAGCAGCCGAAAATATTAAAAATGTTTCTGGGTCAAAAACTTTTTATACAAAAGGTCAAGTTGTTGCTACAATAAAATCAAATAATGAAGGTATTGCTTCTCAAACTGGGTTACCAATGGGAAAATATCAAGTAAAAGAGAAAAATGCACCACAAGGATATTTATTGAATGAAACTGTATATCCAGCAAATTTGGAATATAAAAATTCAACTACACCTATAGTTGAAATTAAAATTGAAGGTGTAATCAATCATGAACCTACAGGTACTATATCTATTGTGAAAAAAGATTCTGAAACTGGTTCTGTGCCACAAGGTGATGCCTCTTTAGAAAATGCAGTTTACAAGATATATGCTAATGAGGATATATATAATGTAGCAAAAACTAAAAAGTTTTATAGCAAAGGTGATTTAGTTGCTACTCGTACTACAGATAATAGAGGCATTGCACAAGAAGTTAATAACTTGCCTTTAGGTTATTATATAGTAAAGGAAGAAACAGCATCAAAAGGCTATTTACTTGATACACAAGTATATGATGCTAAACTAGAGTATAAAGACCAATACACAAAAATCATTTCAAAAGCTATTACAAGTAATGAAGTTGTTAAAAAACAACAAATACACATCTACAAATCTGGAATAAAAATACAATCTGGATTAGTTGATGGAATTGAAGGAGCAGAATTTACAATTAAGCTATATTCTGATGTTCAAAAAGCATTGAAGGCAGGATATTCTTATGAGGAAATTTGGAATGGAATTGATGAGTATGGAAATTCTGTAACAGTAGATAGTACAAGAGTTGCAGAGGCACAAGTTATTGCCCCATCTTATCAAACAGTTGTAACAGACGAAGATGGAAATGCTTATACTAAGAAATTACCATTTGGAAAATACATTACAAAGGAAACAAAAACTCCAAAAGACTTCTATACTGCCGAAGATTTCACTTTTACAATTTCACAAGATGAATCTGAAATATCAGAAGTTGCTCAAAAAGTAAAAGATTTATTTGTTAATGATGAACAAATGGAAACATACATCAAATTAGTAAAGAAAGATGCCAATTCTGGAAAAATAGTTTCTTTAACAAGTGCTACATTCCAGATAAAAGCGAGCAAGGATATTTACGATCGTGGAAATGGAAAAATCGTATATAAAAAGGGTGAAATAATTACTCAAAAAGTTGGTAGTACAGTTTATAATTCTTTTACTACAAATTCTAAAAATATTATAGTACCAAATGATAAAAGTTATACTAATTCAAAAGAAGATAATGGAACAGTTATAACACCTCTAATGTTACCAGTTGGAAGTTATGAAATTTCTGAAATACAAATTCCAACAGGATATTTACAATTAGAAAAACCTGTTACATTTACAGTAGATGGTATAAAAGATTATGATAAAGACAATGAAGGCGATTATATAAAAGAGGTTGAAGTAAAAAACGCTAAACCTTTTGGAACATTAATTATAGATAAATCAATAGCTTTAAGAGAAAATGTAGATACATCTCTTGTAGATACTAGCGACCTAAGTGGAATTCAATTTAAGTTCTCTGCAAAAGAGGATGTAATTGATCCAGCAGATGGAAGCATAATCTACAAAAAGGGTCAAGAAATCAAAATATATAACCTAGATAAAAATGGTAATTTAAAAATTGAAAATATCCCTATGGGAACTTATGAAATTCAAGAAATAAAAACATTAGATGGTCTTGTTTTAGATAATACAAAAAGAGAAGTGAAATTCACTCAAAAAGATACTGTTACAAAGGTATATACTGAAACAAGAGAAATCGTAAATGACACTACTCTAACAGAAATTTCTAAACAAGATATTACTGGTGATACAGAATTAGTTGGTGCAAAATTGCAAATTGTAAATTCTGATGGTAAAGTTTTGGATGAATGGATTTCTACAGATAAAACACATACTATTGAAGGTTTAACTGTTGGAAAAGAATATATTTTAAGAGAGTCAATTTCCCCAAACGGATATGTAAAATCTACAGATGTAAAATTTAGAGTTGAAAATACCAAAGATTCCCAAAAAGTAAAAATGATAGATAAAATGGTTGAGATGACTAAAGTTGACATTGGTGGCAAAGAGCTAGAAGGTGCAAAAATGCAAGTGTTCGACAAAGATAATAATTTAGTGGATGAATGGATTTCGACTAAAGAACCACACAAAATTAATAATTTAGTTGAGAATGAATCTTATAAATTACATGAGGAAGTTGCTATTGATGGATATGTCAAAGCTACAGATGTAGAATTTACAGTTACAGAAGATAAAGAAACACAAAAATTACAAATGATTGACAAAATAGTTCAAGTTACTAAAAGCGATTTAACAAATGGCAATGAATTAGAAGGTGCAGAACTAATTGTAACAGATGAAAATGACACTATTATTGATAAATGGACTTCTACAAAAGAAGCTCATTCTATTTCTGGTTTAGAAGAAGGAAAAACATACACTTTAACTGAAAAATCAGCACCTTATGGTTATGAAACTACTGAAAGCATAACATTTACAGTTACAAAAGATAAAGAAACACAAGTTATAGAAATGAAAGATATGCCTATTCTAAAAACAATAAGAATTATAAAAGCTGATAGTTCTACTAAAGAAGTCATAAAAGATAATTTTAAATTTGGAATCTATGAAGATTCAGAATGTGCTAATCTTATAAAAGAAATGAAATCAAATAAAGAAGATGGTACTGTTACATTTGATGATTTAAGATATGGAACATACTATATTAAAGAATTAAAACAACCAAATGGTTATAAATTATCTGATCAAGTTCTAAAATTGGAAATAAATGATAAAGGTGTATTTATTAATAATACAGAAATAGAAGAAAAAGATGCTATTTATAGTGTTACTTTTTATAACGATTTGATACCACAAGTTCAAACTGGAAATGAAATGAATTATATTCTAATATCAACATTAATGGTAATGTCATTAATTGGAATAACTATAATATTAATAAAAAAAAATAGAAAAGAAAGATAATTTTTGAGTGGGTTTTTCCCACTCATTTTTCTTAAAAAGGAGGGATTTTTATAAAAACAAACATTATTTTTAGTTTTGATGACTTGAAAAATATTATATTTAATAATATACAAGTAGGCGATTCATATTTATTATTAGATGAACCTTTTTTTGTAGATGTAGAAAGAAAATCAAAAGTTGCGAGAGAAATATTTTTAGAGATAAGAAAAGTTATAAAACCTATGAACATTGTTAAATACATCAATTTTTATACAAAAGATAAATATACAACTAAACAAATTTATGAATTAATACAAATTTTAAGAAAAAATGCGAATATTTAAGTTACTCTATTTAATGTAAAATCTTGTGAGTGTAATATATTGTTTATAAGTAATAAAGAAGATTATTTGCTAAAGCAATATATCAATGAATTTTTAAATTTGGAGGTAGTATAGATGACTGCTAATGTAAGAATTGTTACAAGTATTAATGGTTATAATAAAATAAAAGAATATATAGATAACTATATAAAAGAGCATCCAGAAAATAAAAACTTGATTAATCTTTTAGAAAAAACAGATTTGAAATATGAAAATAATAAGCAATGTTATTTCGGTTGGAATAATTATAATTGGAATGAATACTCAAATGAAAATGTAGAACTAGTTATGAATGGATTATATGAATTGTCAGATAATAACTATTCATATAGATTTTGCAAACTTGGTGAAGAAATAGAGAATTATGAAGAATATTATTTTGATTCTACACAAGAAAGTGAAAAGAATTTAGAATTTCCTAATATTAAGAGAGAATTTGATGATAGCTATATATATAATATTTTACAAATAGAAAAGCAAAAAAAAGACTTGGATAAGGAAGATTTGGATTATGAATAATAATGTATATGAGGAGATATTAAATAACTCTAATATTAGAACAATACTAGAATATTATGGCTTAAATGTAAATAAAAATAAATGCTTATGTCCTTTTCATAATGATACACATCCATCTATGAATATTCATACCGGAAAAGGAATTGCACATTGCTTTTCGTGTGGAGCTGGTGGAAATGCTATTTCTTTCATACAAAAATATGAATGCGAAATAAATAATAATCCTATATCATTCAAAGATGCTATGCAAAAAGCAATTGATATACAAGGCTTAAATATAACAATTTCATCTAACAATTTTACACCATTAACAGAAGAACAACAACTATTACAAAAACAAACTGGAATATTAAAAGAAGTATTAGAGCTTAATGAAAATAATCTTAAATTGAATAACAATGAAAGTGCAATGGCATTAAAGTATTTAAAAAATAGACATATATCATTAAATACTATAAATTCATTTCATCTGGGATATGTTCCAAATAAAAAAAATTATATTACTGAAATAATGCAAAAAAAATATGAAACAAAAGATTTATTAGATTTAGGAATTTCAAAAAAAGATGAAAAAGGTAATATTTTAGATGTTTTTAATGGTAGAATAACTATTCCTATTTTTGACGAGAATGGAAATCCAGTCGGTTTTGGGGCAAGAACAATAAATAATACTATTAAACCAAAATATTTAAATACAAAGGCAAATAAATTGTTCAATAAAAGTAATTTATTATTCAATTTTCATCAAGCCAAATTCTATGCTAGAAATGATGAAATAATTATAGTAGAAGGATATATGGACGTTATAAGTGCTAAAGAAATGAAAATGGATAATGTAGTAGGAACAATGGGAACTGCACTAACAAAAGAGCATATAAAAATGTTAAAAAAACTAAAATGTGATATTATACTTTGTTTAGATAATGATGAACCAGGAAAAGAGGCTATGACAAGGATTATTCCAGAATTACAAAAAGAAAAATTAAATGTAGATGTTATAGATATTTCAAAACTTGGTAATTATAAAGATTTTGGTGATTTACAGATGGCAGGAATGTCTAGGAAAAAAATATATTCAGCCAAAGTATCTTCGTTTACTTTTTTAATGCAACAAAAGTACATAAAAAGCAAGGTTCTAAATGTAGAGAATATCCACAATATATATAATAAAATGTGGAAAGATGGTCTTATAAAAGACACAAAAGATATTTTAAATTTTAAGGAATATGTTATGGAAAATACAAATTTTAATGATAAAGAAATTGATAATATAATCAATCCAACAATGATTGAAAAAAATAATGACAATATAATTGATAGGTATAAAGATATATTATTTTATTATTATATAAAAGGAGTAATAAAAGATTATGCAATCAAGCATCAAGATACTGTTTTACTAAAATATATAGAACTAGATAAGTTGAAACCTAATTTTTTAATGAATTCTTTGAATAATAAAGAATTTTTAAAAGATGGTGAATTAACAATTAATATTGGAGGATATATAAATGATTTCCTTTTTAAAACAGAAGAATATATAAATTTTAAGAATAATAAAGTTTTTATTTTGGATAATTTACTTAATAATGTAAAATCTTTTGATAATAATGGGAATGTTGTTAATTTAACACTAACAATAGAACAAAAAGAACTGGTAATAAAACAATATAATGAAAGTTTCGACGCATCAATCAGAGAATATATTGAAAATAATCCAGATGAGTTTGAAGAAATATTTATTGCAACAAATAGTGAACAATTTAAAAAGTTATTTCCACAAACTTATGAGGAAAATATGAAAGATTCAGCAATAAATAATTTTAAAAATCATGGTGTTATGGAAGCAATTAAGTATGCAGCAGCTTTTTCTAATGATATAAAAAATGAATTAAGTAGAAAATATGTCAATAATAATAAGTTTAAGACATTATTAGTATTTAATAATAATAAAAACATATTAGGATTGACTGTAGATAATATAAAAAAGGAAAAAGTAGAAAATGAGATTGAACAAAATAAAGAAAATAGTGTAAGAAAAGAGGAAAAAACAGAAATACCACAAAAGCCTATGTCTGTTTTTATTAATTTATCTGGAAAAGAAAGAGAATCTTATAGAGGAATATATTTACCGGTAGATGAAAAAAAACAGGTTTTTATACCAAAAGAACTTTATAAAAAAGACGATAAAAAACTTGAAATATTGAATAGTGAATCTAATCATGCAAAAATGAGTGAATATGAAATTGATGCTAAAGATCAGAAAATGAAATTTTTTTCTAAATTAAGTTTAGAGGAATTTTATCATAAATATCTTAATTTATATGAAATTCAAATGGAGAAAGAGGTGATGGCTTAATGCAGGCAAATAATAAATCGGATATAGCTCAAGTATATGAAGGTGCTACTAGGTCAACACAAAAAGGACTAAAAGGAACTTTTAAATACATTTTGAAACCTCTCACTATATTTGGTTATCATTATTTTGTAGAGGGAATCAAAGCTGTTCAAAAGGATGGACCAACAAAAGAACTAGAAAAGTTAACTAATTTATCTTATGATGAAACAATAAGGGTAATGGAAAAATGTCAAAGGGATGGAATAAGAGTTGTTGCAAGTGAGAGAAAACTATCAACAGATGACAATGAGTTTGGTAAGAAGAAATCAATGTATCAACAAAGAAGAATAACAAAATATTCTCGTAAAATAAAAAGATTAAGTGATTTTAAAGCTAATCATCCTCAAGTTGCTAAATACTTTGGATTAAATAGATTGATAAAAACAATTGAAGCAAAACAAAAGGAACAAATAAAACAACATAAAGAGAAACATTATAATATTTATTATAACAAATCTAAAGCAACGTATATGACTGACCGAATTGCTGATATTATAGAGATGAGAACTGGAATTTCAAATGATTTATTTGATAAAGATGTACGAGATGCAATCGAAGAAATAAGAGAGAATGGAATGAATTTGAATTCACAACAATTAAAGGATTTGTCAAATAAATTCAAATTGCATGAAGTTGGAGAAGTTGAAGTTGAAGATTTTAAAAATGATTATTGCATTCATGAATTACCATTTTCTGCTTTTATGAATATAAATGATGATTTAGAAAGTGCAAATATTCCATATGGAATGAAAGTTATTACAAATGAAAATGATGAAAAGATTGCACATATATATTTTGAAAATAAACATTTGGAAAGGTATAGTGAATTAGGCTTTAATTCTATAGGACAAATCCATGTATATGGAAAAGATAATAAAAATATGCAATGGAACATAAAATCGAAAGATGAAATAATTTCTTTTAAAACGAAAACTGGTGATGAAGAAAAACAAACTTATGAAATATTATCTGGAAAAGAATATATTATGAAAAGACAAGAAAATGAATGCCTTTGGACGGTTTTAAAAGCTGATTTGAAGGAGCTGGCAGAAAAAGAAAAAAAAAGAGATGTAGTGAGTGAAGATTTAGAAAGAATACACACTTTTGAAGAACTTGAAAAATCTGTAGATAACTCCACTACTATCTCTGAAAATGTTAAAGAAATTGAAGTTAATTTCGACAATGATATTGAAAAAGAAGGAGGTGATTAAAATAGAGGAATTAGAAGAAAAAGCCTTTTTTAATTTTGGTAGTAGTGAATATTATGAAGGCTATCATTTAAAAAGTAGAAAATGGAACGGATTTGCTACTCCTAGATTTGAAAAAAATGTAGCTGATAAAATTGCACATAATTGCACAACAAAAGATACAATAACTATTAAATATGATGCTAAAAATGATTGCTATATTATAAAAGAGTTTCAAGATGGAAAAGTTTATAGTACAGAAAAAATCTATAAATCAACAGTACAAACAGAAGATGGAACAAAAGAATTATATGATATTGGTAGTTTCAGTTGGGTTTGGTTAGAATTTTCTTTGGATGAAATAAAAGACAATCCAGATGCTAATATTGTTTATAATAATAATCAAAAAGAAAAT
>ENA-OROU01003307-OROU01003307.1-human-gut-metagenome-genome-assembly--contig:-NODE-3307-length-10407-cov-2.791634_pt1 | contig 10407 bp, 8 predicted proteins | sample MGYA00242131_ERZ509054 | MGnify/ENA primary metagenome ERZ509054 (study PRJEB26280, sample SAMEA2338749) | human gut metagenome | biome: human gut; feature: human-associated habitat; material: faeces... | reverse complement strand
GGGTGTTCTTTTGATTTCCCGTTTTACCGATGGGTATCTCTTCGGTCTGATTGCTTCTGTGCTGGGAGTGATCGGCGTCAACTTTATTTTTACTTACCCTTACTGGGCATTCAACTTCAAGATCACCGGATACCCGCTGACCTTTCTGACCCTTCTTATGGTGTCCGTCATCACCAGCACCCTCACCACCCAGGCTAAGCAGCAAGAGCAGCTTCGGGTAGAAAATGAAAAAGAAAAAATGCGAGCCAATCTGCTGCGCTCCGTATCTCATGATATTCGTACCCCTCTGACCTCGATCATGGGCGCCACCTCCACCATCCTGGAAAATCCAGGTCTTTCTCAGGAAGATCAGCGGGAGCTTCTGGAGGACGCCCGGGACGAAGCACAGTGGTTGATCCGCGTTGTGGAGAATCTGCTCTCCATCACCCGCATCAATGACACGCAGACCGCCCAGATCGCCAAAGAGCCTGAAGTCGCTGAAGAAGTACTGAGCGAGGCTGTCCGCAAATTCCGCAAGCGTTTTCCCCAGATCAGAGTCACGGTGGAGGCCCCGGACACGCTTTTGTTTGTCCCTATGGACCCCATTTTGATTGAGCAGGTTTTGTCGAATCTGATGGAAAACGCGGTGATCCACGGAGGAACCACCTCCCAGGTGCGGGTCTCTGTACAAAAAGAATCTTCTTTTGCACGTTTTTCTATTTGGAACGACGGGCAGGAGATTCCTGCCAAGGATTTGCCGGCGCTCTTTGACGGTACTATCAAGCACAACGAGATCACCCCGGGAGACGGTAAGCGGAATATGGGCCTCGGCCTTTCCGTCTGCATGGCGATCGTGGGTGCCCACGGCGGAACAATGGAAGCAAAAAATCTTGATATGGGGGTGGAATTTACGTTCCGCCTGCCCCTTTCTGAGGAGGAATTACATGAACATCCGTGAAAAAATTCTGGTGGTAGAGGATGAGAAAAGCATTTCCCATTTCATCTCCACCGTCTTGAATTCCCATGGCTACGAAGCGATCCAGGCCCGTTCGGGAACAGAAGCCCTGTCTATCATCTCCTCTCACTGCCCGGATCTTGTGATTTTGGACCTGGGTCTCCCCGATATGGACGGCATGGAGATTCTGCGCAGCATTCGCAGCTGGTCCAGTCTGCCGGTGGTGGTAGTATCCGCCCGTTCCCACGAGCAGGACAAGGTAGCTGCGCTTGATCTGGGTGCGGATGATTATCTGACCAAGCCCTTTGGTACGGATGAGCTGCTTGCCCGGGTCCGCACCGCCATTCGCCACACCCGTACCGCTTCCGGCAATGACGAGATCGCCCGGACGGGGACCTATACGGTCGGCGAGCTGACCATTGACTACAATAAACACCAGGTTCTTGTCCGTGGTGAAAATGTTCACCTGACACTCAGTGAATTTCGGATCGTGGCACTTTTGGGAAAGTTTGCCGGCAAAGTGCTGACATATGATTTTCTGATCAAGGAACTCTGGGGGCCCCGCGCCAGCGGTGATAATCAGATCCTTCGGGTCAATATGGCCAACATCCGCCGCAAGATCGAAAAAAATCCTGCGGAGCCGGAATATTTGTTCACAGAGGTCGGCGTCGGTTACCGTATGGCGGAAGGCGACTGATTCTTACATATCTGTACTTTTGATGATCTTTTCTGCCTGGGAAAACAGGGGCCTGTCTGCTGACAGGGCCCTGTTTTTTTCAAAAGCAAAGGATTCGTTGATAATATTTTTTCTTTGAACGCAAAATCATGGCATATTCTAAACGTTTGTGTCCTATCTTTTAACAGCATTTCTCTTTGAAATCTGCTATCGTATAATCAAGATTTGGTCCTGTTTGGACCAGAAAAGGAGTGTGTGTGTATGACAACATTCATTATCGGCCTTGTGATCCTGTTCGTGGGCGCCGCAGTGTACGGCAAGTTCTGCGAGAAGGTCTTTGGCCCCGACGACCGGGAAACTCCCGCCTTTTCCAAGCAGGACGGCGTGGACTACGTTCCCATGAGAGGCTGGAAGAACGCCCTGATCAACCTGCTCAACATCGCAGGTACCGGCCCCATCTTTGGACCCATCCAGGGCATTTTGTTCGGGCCCATCGCGTTCATTACCATCCCCATCACCAACATCATCGGCGGCGCCATGCACGACTATTTCTCCGGCATGATCTGCCTGCGTGACGGCGGCAGCCAGATGGCTTCCATGATCCGCAAGTATTCCAACAAGGGCGTCTATGGTGTTTACCAGGTGTTCTGCTCCCTGCTTCTGCTGCTGGTGGGCGCCGTGTTCATCTACACCCCCGGCGACATCGCTGCTACGCAGGTCTTCGGCTTTGACGGCAAGGCCACTTCCGCCTCCACCTGGGTCATCTACGGTGTCATCTTTGTCTACTACCTGATCGCCACCCTGTTCCCCATCGACAAGATCATTGGCCGGATCTATCCTGTCTTCGGCGCGATCCTGCTGTTCTCCGCCATCGGCGTGTTCATCGGCCTGTTTATCAAGGGCTATCCCCTGCTGAACGTGTGGGATGACTGGAAGTCCCCCGTGTTCGAGTTCACCGCCGCTGACGGCGCTGTGACCTCCTTCAGCTATGGCGAGTACTTCGACGCCAACCACTTCATCCCCATCTTCTTCATCACCGTGGCCTGCGGCATGCTGTCAGGCTTCCATTCCACCCAGACGGCCATCATCTCCCGCTCCATGAAGAGCGAGCGTCAGGGCCGGATGACCTTCTACAACATGATGGTTCTGGAAGGCTTCATCGCTATGGTTTGGGCCGCTGCTGCTATGGGCGTGTACAACCTGGGCCTGCAGGAGGCCAATGCCTCTCTGGCTACCGGCACCGTCGGCGTGGTCTGCAAGAACATCCTGGGCTCCGTGGGCGGCCTGATCGCCCTGGTGGGTATCATCGTACTGCCCATCACCTCCGGCGATACCGCTCTGCGCGGCCTGCGTCTGCAGATCTCTGAGTCCTTCCATATCGATCAGAGCTCCAAGGGCAAGCGTCTGGGCCTGTCCGCCGTGATCTTCGCTCTGGTGGCTGTGATCCTGGTGTTCGCAAAGTTCAATGCACAGGGCTTCGCTATCCTGTGGCGTTACTTCGCTTGGTCCAACCAGACCCTGTCCCTGTTCGCCTTCCTGGCCATCTCTGTGTGGATGTTCGAGAACGGCAAGGGCAAGTGGGTTTGGATGCCCATGATCCCCGGTGCTTGGTATAGCTTCATCACCATCACCTACATCATGAACGCTAAGATCGGCTTCAACATGCCCTGGCCTGTGGCCTACGGCATCGGCATTGCTGCTGCTGTGGTGTATGTTGCCATCATCTGCTGGTACGGTAAGAAGCGTTCCAGCCGGCTGTCCGCTGCTCACTGAGTAGAGAACACAGCCTTCTCCCAGCTGTATGAAAAGCTCCCCGCCAAATGGTCGGGGGTCGTAAGAAAGTAATATCGTTTTTTGCAGGAACAGCATGGCTTCGGTCATGCCGTTTCCTCTTTCACAAGTTCATTCAGCGGGATAAATCCCACAAGGTCATAGGAAATGCGGATGTTCTGCCGCCGCTTGCCGCTGCTCTTATCAGGTGCTTCAATGTAGATCGCCTTGACAAGCTCCCGCAGGGCGTAGGGGGTAAGCTCCTGCAAATCCTCGTATTTGTGTACTCGTTGGATAAACTGCTCCAAGTTCTCAATCTGTCGTTCCTGTACTTCAATCTCCTGCTGTAAGCTCTGGATTTCCACTTTGAGTTGCGTCTGCTCGTCCTCGTAAGTCCTGCTCATCATGGAAAACCGTTCATCGGTGATGCGCCCGGAAACATTGTCCTCATAGATGCGGATAAACAGTCGGTCAAGCTCTGCAAGGCGGCGTTCTGCCTGTGCAAACTGCGTCTTGTAGCCACGGATGGCTTCCTCGCTGCTCATTCGTAACCGCTGCTCCATAACCGTCCTAAAATGCTTCTCGTAGCGTGTCACATAGAAGATAACCGCTTTCATGTGCATCCAGACCAATTCCTCCAACACAACCGCCCGGATAAAGTGTGCCGAGCAGCTTCCCGTGTTGCTGCGGTAGTTGGCGCATACTAAATGGTCTTGCCGCTTCTCAAAGTAGTTGGTGGTACAATACCGCATTTTCGCTCCGCAGTCGGCGCAATAGACCATGCCGGAAAACAAGCTGCTCTTGCCCGTTTTCGTTCTGCGGTGACGCTGCTTACGGATCTGCTGCACCTTGTCAAAGACTTCCTGCTCGATGATTGCCGGGTGGGTGTTGTAGAAAACCGCCTGTTTCTCAATGGGCGTTTCCCTCTGCTTCTTGTCCCAGATAGAGTTGGTGTAGGTCTTGAAGTTGACCGTACAGCCTGTGTACTCCCGCCGTTCCAGAATATGAACAACCGTGTTGGTGTTCCAATGGTAGGGGTCGGCAGTTTCGGGGCTTGGGGATTTGATGCCCTCCCTGCGTTTGTAGGAAGTGGGGTTAAGCACCTTTTCCGCTTGGAGCAGCTTTGCAATCTGCATCGGACCTCTGCCCTCCATGCACAGCTTGAAGATACGCTTGACTACAAGGGCGGCGGCTTCGTCCACAATCCACTTCGTTCTGTCCTCCGGGTCTTTGCGGTAGCCAAAAGGCACATTTGTTGTCAGCGGTACGCCACGCTCGCCCTTTGCTTTCTGCACAGCCCGGATTTTGCGGCTTGTGTCTTTGGCGAAAAACTCGTTAAACCAGTTTTTGATACCCGCCACATCGTTGTCGGTGCTGTTGGGGTCGATGGTGTCAAAGTGGTCGTTGATGGCAATATAGCGGACGCTGTATTTTGGAAAAGTGAAGTTGATATACAGCCCGGTCAACGAGGAATTACGCCCAAGTCGGGAAAGGTCTTTCGTCAGCACTACTACTACTTTTCCCGCTTCGATTTCAGACAGCATTTGCTGAAAGCCGGGGCGGTCATAGTTGGTGCCGCTGTACCCGTCATCTACGAAAAAGGTCGGGTTGGGAAAGCGGTGTTCTTTGGCGTAGCGGAGCAGGATGTCTTTCTGATTGGTGATGGAATTGCTATCGCCCTCGTTGGCGTCCTCCTGCGAAAGTCGGCAGTATAATGCGGTGATTTTTTCAGTTGCCCGTAACATTTCTGTTTCCTCCTTTAATGGGGCAACTGCCAGTACAGGATTGGTTGCTTCTATTGTACCAAGATTTTGTGAATTTGTCATTCCTGTTCCTCCTTCTTTTCTGTAAACTTTTCGCCCATAATGCGCTCCATTTTCTTGTCAAGCGTTTCCGTTCCGTCATAGCTGCCTGTGACGGTGTAGAGTGTGCCGCCGATCTCCTTTTGCAAGGTGAATTCCGGTAGCCAGAAAGCGGAAAGATTTTTCACGCAGAGATGCCCGTCCTCGTTAAAGTAGCAGTTGTGGCGTACATGGTCGGGCGGTAGGGGCTGCGGTTTGAGATAGGGGTCAGAGCAGGAGAAATAATATTCTGTCAGCTCATCGTGGTCGGCTTCTTCCCATAGCCGGATTTCCTCTAACAGCTCCGGGTCGATTTCATGTTCAAACTCTTTGTTCTTGTTCATGGTGGTTTCCTTTCTCCGATGGCTCATCGGTCTATATTGTGATTTCTGGTTTTGCTCTGCTGCGGTGCGTCCTCTTTCAGCGCAATATCCACATAGCGGTGGATTTTTTGCAGATCGGAAACGACTTCCCGCTGTGCTTTCAGCTTGACGTACTCCGCTTCGTTCTCGGCGGTCAGCTTCGCAAGCTCGGTCTGCCACGCTTTAGGGGCCAGTTTCATATCCGGCAAGTTCGCCCGCAGATAACGGTTAGCCGCTTCCCATATCGTGAGGTCGGCTCGATGCGTTTCTGCAAACTTTTCCTGCTTGCCTTTCCAACGGATTTGCTTGTATTCATCATGGACGGGCTTTGTCTTTTGGAAGTTCTGCGCCTGCTCAATCAGCTTTTGTAGCTGCTTAATTCTCGCTTCCCTCGGCTTCATAGCACCACGGATTTCGCTTGCCTTGTCGCTGACAGAGGACAGGGCAGCGTCCAATTCCTCCAGAGTGAAGATACCCTTTTCCGCAAGAAGATTGACCGCTTTGGAAATGGCTTTAAGTTCATCGGCGGTGTGCTGTTGCTGCCAACTCTGCGAATACTTCCTGCCCTTTGCTTTCTGAATATCCAGATAGCGGAACAGCAGTGTTGACAGGTCGGGAGATTTCGGCTGTTGCGGCTCGGCTCGCAAGGCTTCCTTTGCCTTGAAAATCTCGGACAGCCATTCTTTCAGCTTGCCGATCTGCGCCCGGATTTCACGGAGCATACGATTAGCCGCCTTGATACTGCGGTTGAGTTCGCCACGCTCGGTAACGATGCCTTTCTTCTCCATCTGTGATGCCGCCACGCCGATGTGAACAGTCGGGATTTGCTCAATGCCCTGCCGTTCATAGCTGCGGTGGTCGATGCGTTCCGGGCGGTTACTCTGCTCCAAAAAACTGTTGGCAAGGTCAGCCCACGCCTTGCGCCAGACCTCGGCGTTGTCGTGGCTGTTCCAGTCCACAAGGTCAACTTTTCGTGTCTTGTATCTGCCGCTTGCAAGACGGATGCGCTCGCCGTTTTCATCAAGCACATACTCCTTTTTGGATTTCGGAAGCCACTTGCCCTGCTCGTCCATCGGGCGCATCGTCAAGAGGATATGGGCGTGGGGATTGCCACTGCCTGTGTCGTGGATATTGAAGTCGGCGCACATTCCTTTGGAAACAAATTGAGAGGAACAGTATTCACGGACAAGCCGTAACTGTTCCTCTCTGGATAACTCTATGGGCAGGGCAACTTCCAACTCTCTTGCCAGTTGGGAATTGCCCGCCTTTTCGATTTCCTCCACGCTGTTCCATAGCGTTCCCCGCTCTTTGAAGCCTAGTGGAGCATTGGGTGGCAGCAGAATTTCGGAATGGACGATGCCGCCTTTCTTGGTGTAGTCGTGGGTTATGCCGTCCCACTCGTTTGTGATTTTCTCGCCGCTTCGGTAGGCGGCTGCTGCGACTGCGGATTTACCGCTGCCACGGCTGACGATCTTAATGCTGCAATGGTAAATTGCGATAGTACCACCTCCCGGTTTCGGTTATTCAGACTTGTGGAAAGTGAATAGCTTGCGAAGCAAGGTGTTCGCTTTCCGCAAGTGCGCTAAAGGGTAGACAGCGTAAGCTGTCGCAGGGAAAATGCAGTTTTCCCTGTGCGGCGCAAGCCGCCAATGTGGGAGTGTGGATTTCCCACGCTCCCACAAAGCCCTCGGCAGAGCGCACGACACCCGACAGGGTGTATAAGTGCGCCCTTGTAAACAAGGGTATTATTCCGTAACCCCTCCCTCGGCTCGTTTTTTCAAAAATGCTTTTGCTTCCTCGCTGTGTACTGCGTGGTAAAGGTAGTCTTTCGCTTCCTCGTCCGTCATGGCGATCAACTCCGGCACGATGCTTTCCAGATAGCCGCCACGGGCGCAAAGGCGGTGCGTTCTGATGCGGCGTTCCTCTACGAACAACTTCCGTGTCAGCACTTTCTCCCGGTTTTGATACTGTCGTAGCTGCTTTTGTGCAAGCTCCAATTCGGCGTTACATTCTGCAAGGGTGGTCGGTTGTTTTCTCGGCATATCGTTCCTCCTATGATTTTGTTTTTGATATGAAAAGACCGCCTACCTTTTTACGGTAGACGGTCTGTCATTCGTTTTATCGGCAATCTTTACACCAAGACTGGTTTCTGACTTGCCCATTTTCGCCTTTTTTCATTTTTCTATAACCAAAGTCGCTCAACGGTTTTTCTTTGCCACAGTGAGGGCAAATACGAGTAGGCTCGCTACCGTTGTATCCACTTGATTGAATAATTGGTCTTTGCTTATTGTCTGCCATGCTTTCCACCCTCCTTTTCAGCGGAGAGTTATTCTTCAACAATTCCCAAAATCCAGTTTATCCAACCTATGACTGTGGAAGAACGCCGTAAATATGTGCTGTCAGCTTCAACATGATATAGGCTTGAGTTCTTCATAATTTGGATGATGGTTTGTTTATCCGGCATTTCTCCGCATTGTAGATGTAGTTTTAAGGTTTCGTTGAATACCTTGTGCATCAATATCTGTGTCACAAGAGCAAGTTGGCGTTCCTTGTACTCCAACCCCATTATATGATGTCCACGGGCAGACAACTGGAAAAGAATGTTCCCATCTTCGTCATGCCCTTTGTCGATAAGCCCAAGGTATCGTCCTGCATCAGTATAATAATTTGTCTGCCGCTCATCAAATGCGTATTCCGATGTTATATCTTGCTTTGTCATCGGTTTCTCATTTAACAACTCGATAAGGTTTACAATCCGGGACATACGGTCAGCTTGGGGAAATGAAATTTCAGGCTCAGTTACCAACGGAACAGTTGTCAAAAGGTTTTCAATATCTGACAAGCAGATTTCAGTTGCGATCACATAATTCTTCTGCTTTACCAGTCTAAGCGAATTATAGTTTTGAGGATCGTCAAACTGATATTGATACAAGTTAAACATACCGTTTGAAAAGATAAGGAACACAGGCTTGACCGGCTTGGTTACTCGGCTACTCCATACACGGAAAGGGTAGTAGAGCTGCCTTACAAGAAAATCATCAGACAAGTCCCGTTTCGCTTCAAAAAGAGAAAGATAGTTAATTCCCTCGTATGCGGCATCAATCTCTATTTGAGAATTTGATACAGTGACATATTTAGTGCCGGTGTCTGTTTCAATATTAAAGCCAAAACCGCCGGAACTCATGCGACCGCTTACTGTTGACACGAGAGCGTCATCTTCCAAAAAATCACTCAATATGCCACAAGCATTTGCACAATTCAAAGCAATGGCTTCGCTCACAAGAAACTGCGGCATTAGGCTTTGGATATGAGCAGGAATTGAAATTCTCTGTGCATCAGCAACAGGGGGTTCAAATTCTTTATATGCAGAGAATGATGAAATAACATAATCGCCACGAGTGATAGGCAAGATCGCTAATCCGTTGTCTGCAAAAACAGTTGGGAGATTAACTTTGTGGTCAAACTTAGTCATTAGCCTCGGCTCACGAAATTCTTTGATTTGGTTTGCCGATATTACAAATTGACCACTCCTTTGGATTTCATCAAGAATATCGTACTTGTCAAAGAGGGCTTGCCAAGCAGTATCATTCAGTCCCATAATTTCTGATTAGCACCTCCTCTATTGCCCCTCGCTTGCTTGCATCTGCGTTGATTGCTCGCTTTGCCTTTACGATTGTAATATCGTAATCCTTATACAAATCCTTGATAAAATCGGTGGCTGAGTTAGAAAGCATGAATTTTACTCCACGCTTCGTCAACTCATCACAGCACTGCTTCAATCTAATCTGCTCGTTTCGGTCAAAGCCGCCCTTGTTATAACCTGTGAAACTTGCTGTATCTGAAACAGGATCGTATGGGGGATCAAGATATACAAAACCGCCTTTATTTACTCGTTTCAAAGTTTCAGCAAAATCCTCACTATAAAATGTGATATTGCTTGATGTAAAATATTTGCTAACAGCCCGAAGAACAGGCTCATTAACTATATTGGGGTTTTTGTAGTGACCAAACGGAGAATTAAACTCACCAGAAGAATTAACCCGGAAAAGCCCATTGAAACAAGTTTTGTTAAGATAGATCAATCTGGAAGCTCGCTCAACCTTCGTCATCGCTTGGTATGCTTCCTTATCTCTATCCATATCTCGCAGTGCATAAAAATACTCTGAAGTGTTTTCATGTTTTTTCAAATCTTCAAGCAGAGATTCGAGGTCATCACGAATTGTTTCGTAAACAGCTACCAAATCCCCGTTTAAGTCATTGACGATAGCTTTAGATGGCTGAATGGAAAAAAGAACAGCACCGCCACCTAAAAATGGCTCACAATAAGAAGCGATCCGCTTTGGAAGCAAAGGCGTAATCTCATCTAAAAGCTGGCGTTTTCCGCCAACCCATTTAACAACTGGGGCAACCAGTTTGTTTTTTGCCATTACCACACCTCCTTACAGATCTTTTCATAGTAATTATAGCAAAACAGTCTCATTTTTTCAATCACCTTGCTGTATAAAATTTGTAACTTTTTTTGCATAGTCACTCGCCGCCCGTCGGCGTTCCTCGCTGTACGGTGCGGTCAGACGGAAAGACAATCGCCCCTTTTCAATCTCAAACGCCTTGTAGCCTGTTTCGCTATCCTCGTCCGTCATAGTGCAATGGTCGGGGTACCGCTCCGCATAGGCGGTCAGCCGCTTCTTCAAGTCGGTGTTGTGGGTGTAGACGGTGATCCTGCTCTTGGTTTCATCAAAAAAGATTTCTGTGGTTTTCTGCCGCTTGGTAAGTCCTGTTCGCATTTTAACTCCTTTCTGCGCCCCTGTTACGCAGTAGGGGCAT
>ENA-OROU01003306-OROU01003306.1-human-gut-metagenome-genome-assembly--contig:-NODE-3306-length-10407-cov-2.980294_pt1 | contig 10407 bp, 11 predicted proteins | sample MGYA00242131_ERZ509054 | MGnify/ENA primary metagenome ERZ509054 (study PRJEB26280, sample SAMEA2338749) | human gut metagenome | biome: human gut; feature: human-associated habitat; material: faeces... | reverse complement strand
CAACGGGGGCGGCCCTTGCTTGGGGCCTGTTCCTGCCTGTGCTGCGGGACGCCTTCCGCCCCCTTGCCTGGGTTGCCCGCTCCCTATTGGGCCAGTGGGAGCCGCGCCAAGCCAAATTTGTGGGCTGGGTGCAGGAGTCCGACGGGGACGGCGGGGTCCGTTCCTACCCCTTGTTCTCCCTGGGGCATGGCCAGGACTTTTTCCCGGCCGTCACCCGGCAAAAGCATTTCGCACCGGGGGACATTCTCACCGTTTACAAGAGCCCCAAGGGCCGGTTCTCCCTGGAGCCGGAACCTCTCGACTACCTGCTCCTTCCCCTCCACCTGCTGCCGGTTTTCTTTGTGGGGCTGTTCGTCCTCTGCCTTTTGGTGACGGCGGCCTTTCTGCTGGGGACGGGTGTTGCAGGGCTGGCAGCCTCCCTTTGACGGGGCTGTCGTAGGCTGTGAGTTCCCGGATTTTCTGAGAGAGAAAGGACAGGGCCTCACAAAGTTTCGTTTTGGCCTGAGGCGTGGTTTCTTCCCAATGGACAACCGCCATGATGCGCTCTATGGAGTGGGCCCAGGAGGGGATGGTCAACGTAAGGCTGGTGATCTCCCCGTCAGGATCATAGGCGGGCATGGATTTGATGGGCGGCGGCGGTGTGGGCTGAAATCCCCGGGTCATGGGAGGATGGCTTCGGCCGCGGGCCTTGCGAAGGGAGTTTGGTAAGGCGGATGACCGCACAAGATTGTCCTCCAGCTGTTTGATCTCCCGGGGCTTCTTTTCCGCCAGGGCGATCATATGGGCAAAGGTGAGCTGAGTTTTCCCCGCGAGGATCTGTTCAAACAGAAGAGGGGCGTATTTGCCAATCGTGTCCATGGCAGCGGCAAACACACCATACCGTTGGATGGTCGTAGGCGTGGAACCGTATTCCCGTCCCAGGCGTATCGCGGTTTTCCAACAGCTTTCCAACCCTGCGGGGTTGCTGCCTAGGGATTCTCCATGGAGCGCTCTTTCCATCTGATACCGCCTGCCAATCAAATACCGGCGCTGCTCTTCTGTCAAGTCCTCCCGCAGGGCGTTGTGGGTGCAGATCCACAGGATGGCTTCTTCCCGTCCGGTGAAAGGCAGCTGTTCCACGGTATAGGGAAGCCCCGCGCAAACGCACAGCTCGTATTGCTCAAACCCATCTACAATCCATTGCTTCCACGTTCGAATAGGTGGAGTGGACCCGCCCTGAGAGAGAAGCCTCTCCAGCTCTTGGCGGGTTTCTTTGCCCACGGCAGGGCAAAGCCGCCGGAACTCCTCGTCCACCTTCAAGTCAAGTCTCTTTGCTTCCATGATACCTCCTGCGAGCCACTGTCTGTATCTGTTTGAGAGAGAAATAGGCCACCCTGTTTTCCGCGTCCACTTCCCCGGATAGGCGGTAGTTGTAAGCCGGGTTCATGCCCCCCAAGAGAGGGGAAAGGTTTTCCAAGAGGATAGAGCTATACAACTCTGTGGACTGCGCACTACGAAGTCTATCCGGATTTGTCCGCAGACGGTTGGCCGTGCCGCCCCGCAAGGGCTGGTCGGAACCCAGAACCGCCATGTAGGATTTCTCAGGGTTTACCAAAAACTGCACATAGGCAGGGTAGTGAAGCTGTTTTAAGGTCTCCCGGTGGATGCGGATCCTTTTTCGCAAGGGGTCAATGGTGATTTCCACCGTTTTAGCAGTTTGCTCTGTCATGGCTGCTGCACCCCCTGTTGGGTTTCCGCGGGAGCTTGACTTTCCGCCAAACCGTAGATGGCGTACCCATCCAGCAAATCCACCCGCAGGGACTTTTGATGTTCAGAATAGGGTAATCCAAACTGATTTTTCCATTCTGTCGGAAACAGGGGAGAGCGGGAGGTTTTGGGTTTCTCCCCATCTTTTCCCACCCGCTGATAGATTTCCGTAGCGGTCATGTCAAATACCAGCAGCCGTTCTCCCGCGGCCTGCACCACCTTTCCCAACAACCGGTAGCGGTGGGCGGGGTTCCATTCCATCAGCTCAAACACCTTGGCGAAGAACAGGCGGCAGGTGGCCTGTTTCGGCTTTTTTGATTTCTGCGTCCGCCAAGGGAAGGCGTCCCGGTCTTCCTCCCTGCAAGGGCGCAGTACCAGGAGTTTCCGCTCCCGGTTGATGAGCACCTGCACAAACTCTGTGTCGGGAAACTTCCGCAGGCAGGCGGCGTTCCCGTAGAATTTATAGTTGTTAAAGGTGACGGCAGGCTCGTTTACATGGGCGAAAAATTCCTGCCGCACCACTTGGTACCCCTCGCAGTTGAAAGAATGTGCCAGCCGGATTACATCGTCCGGTTGTTCTGCCGTGTTAACATGATATTCCATCTATAAGCTCCTTTCCCATGGCATCACCCAACATAGAGCGGATATATCTCTCCATCTCTTCCCGGCTGGTGGTGCGAAGTGTTTCCCTGGTTTCCAGCAGGTGACCAGGTTCTTTCATGTTCCAGCTCTCTTTCTCCGTCGGTTCCTCTGGAACAAAGGCCTCCCCAAAGGAGGAAACCCACTCGGCAGGGATGCCCCGGATTTGCTTTCCGGACCGCAGGAGCGGTTCCCATCCGTCAGCTGTGCCGGCCTCCATAACGCGGGGCGTAAAGTACGCTTCGTCATCCCTGGCACGGAAAATGTAGGCCGTCTCCCCCTCCCAATGGTACCCCATTCCGGAGACACGGTACTTAAGGGTTTTATTCCATCCCAACAGCGTGAAGAGCGTGGAAAAATACGCAGCGGCCCCCATCTCCCGGGGGTGGTAAGCCCCGTTGGAGAGAGCCGAACAAATCACTGCGTTCCTGCTGGTGGGAGGGGCGGTCCGGAACGCTAACAGCTTCCGCAAAGGGTCTACCAACAGCTCTATTTTGTTGCGTTCCCCCAAGTCCCGCACACACAATGAACTCAGCCGTACCCTGTTTCGCTGGAAAACCATAAAGGCTTGCTGGGAATCGGAAAAGAGTTGGGCGCGGGCCAACTCAAAGCCTTCCCAGGGGGAAAGGGCAACTTCAGCCTCTTCCTCCCCTTTGTGGACAGCGGCGGAAGCTTGCAGGTAATCTTCTGGCTGAAACCCTGCCCAGCGGGGATGCAGCACCACAAAACCCCGCAGCAGCCCTTGGTCTACCACCCGGAGCTCTGGGAGAAAGGATTTATTGCCATATTTGGAGTTATCCAGCAGATGCTGTGCGGCGATATAATCCTCCCGGGAAACGATGGCTTCGTGATGGTTCCGATAGAGGCTTTGGGGACGGTCCCCTTTATTCTTTTTTGCTTTGTGTGTGAGATAGTTGGGGGTGAATGTCTTTCGGGTGAGTACGTCCCCGCAGTGCCGTTCATTGCGAAGCACCTGCACAACGGCGTTGGATGTCCACTTGATATTCCCCAAATACGTTTTTCTGCCTTGGCGTGTAAGGATTTCTGCAATCTCGCTGGTGGAGTAGCCATAGAGATACAGGTAAAAAATCAGTTTTACCGTGGGGGCTTCTTTGGGGTTGACCACCAGATTCCCTTCGCTGTCGTGGGAATACCCCAGCAGCTTGGGAGTCAGGGGAAGCCCTCCATCCAAACGCATCCGCAGGGAAGTCTCCATGCTCCGGCTGCGGGTGTGGGATTCCTCCTGAGCCATGGTGGCCTGGAAAGACAAAGCCATTTGGGAATCATCCTTCAGGGAGAAAATGCACTCGCTTTCAAAGAACACCCCCACAGGGGAGGACAGTTCGCTGAGCATCCGCACGGTGCTGATGCAGTCCACCACATTCCTGGCAAAGCGGGAAACGCTTTTGGTGAGGATGAGGTCAATCTTCCCTGCCTTACAGTCCGTAATCATCTGGTGGAATTGCTCCCGGCGGGCCAGGGAGGTACCGCTGATCCCTTCATCGGCGTAGATACGCACTAAGTTCCAGTTAGGGTGCCTGCGGACGTAATCCTCGTAATACTTTTTCTGCAGCTCGTAGGAGGAGGTTTGTTCCACATTCCCGGTGGATACCCGGGCGTAGACAGCCACCGACAGCGTGGAACTTTCCCCAAAGAAATCCCGTGGTTCTTTGGCGGGAAAGAACGTGTAATTCTCCTGGTCGATTGGCGTGTGAATGCGCCGACGCACACGTTCCTTTTGGGAGAGGCCATTGTTTTTTTTGACATCATACATCATGATGCTCCTCCCTTGCAGGGGTTTCTGGATCTGGTAGGAAAATGGGATCCCGCAGGTCTTCTTGGTAGTAAGAGGCCAGCGTGAAAATGTCCTCTGAGATAAAGTAGATCCCCACTGGGTGGGGAAGCGCCGCCAAAAGCCTGGCGCAGAAAGACGCCTCAAAGGGCTTTTGAGATACATTTCCCGTTTTCTGCGTGACAATCAAATCTACTTTTCCATCCTGGCAGTTCTGCAGCAGCCGGGCCCAGGCTTTGGCGTTTTCCATGCGGGGCGCGGTGGAACCCTCATCGATATAGAACCCCACAAAGTCCCAGTTGGGACAGCGGGCCAGACAATCCGAAAAAACCTTCTTGTGAAGCTCCAAATAGTTTTCATAGCGGGTCTGATTAAAATACCGGATATATACTGCCACATGGAATGGATGTGCCGGAGAGGGCTGTTCACGCCGGACATTTTCCATCCTCCGCTGCCTTGTATCGGTACCTGTCAGCTGCAGCAATGGTGCGAATAGGGCTTCTTCTTGTCCCCACATTCCCGGTGCCGTAGACGTCATCGCGCTTCTCACCTCCTGTCGGTTCTCATCACCCATTATAGTGAATCCCCCAAAAAACAAAAGCAACCGGGAGTCAGGAACTTGACTCCCGGTCAAAAACGAGAAAATAATTATCGGAAACGCCGCCGCAGCCCTGCGTGGATGCAATGGGCTACCTCTTGAAGTAGTGACAGCTCCCATTCCTCACAGTTGTGAAAAAAGAGGAGGGCTCTCCGGGAGGCCTCCCAGGGGATGTGGGGCAGCTGATCGGCCAGCAAATAGTCGGCGGATACCTGTAGCACGTTGGCGATGTGGACCAAGGTCTCCAGGCTGGCCCCTCTCTTTCCGGTTTCTATAGTGCTGACAGCGGATGGGGATTTTTCAATGGCTTCGGCCAGCTGCTCTTGGGAAAGGCCCGTTTCTTTCCTGGCGGACTGAATGCGTTTTCCCAGTTTTTTGTAGTTGATTTCCATAAACAAAACCTCCAATTGTAAAATTGTAGGTTCATTATAGAGGGCGGGGATTTCTGGAACACGAGATAGACACGATTGCAAATTCAAGGGCAAGGGAAGATTGCAGTTTGCCAACTCAAGTTGGCAACTGGTTGGCAAACCCTGCAATACAGTTGTCAAACTTCGCGTTTTGTTGTCAAACTGAGCATAATGGTTGGCAAGCTGGTAACAGAAAATATCTTTCAGACAGGTGAGTCTCGTATAAATCTCGTTATTAAAACGCCGTTTTTGAAAAAAATTTTCAAAAACCTCAATTTTAACTTGCATATTTTTGGGTTTCCGAGTATCCTAATAGTGGAGAAGGAGTGAGAAACCCATGTTACTGCAGTTCAAGGTAAAGAATTTTCAATCCATCAAAGAAGAGGCTATTTTGAGCATGGTTCCCTCTTCTGATAAATCTCATCCAGGGAATCTTGCCCATATGGGAAAAAGAGACGCACTTAAATCAGCTGCCATTTACGGCGCAAATGCCGCAGGCAAGAGTGCGGTGGTCCGGGCCTTTGTTGCGGCTATTATGGCGGTGCGCACTTCGGACACTAGAAATATCACGCAAAAGATTCCAGGGATGGTTCCCTTCCAGTTTGATGAGGAAACTGCGCAGGGCCCATGTTCTTTCGAGTTCTACTTTGTTGCCCAGAATGGGGTTCCCTACCGCTATGGGTTTGCAGCTGATGCAGACTGCGTGCATGAGGAGTATCTGTATTACTATGCCAGTGCCCGCCCCTCCCGTGTTTTCGAGCGGACAGGGGAAAAATTCATGTATAATCAAACTGACGAGGGCGCTTTTTCAAAATATGAGGAAAAGAATACGCCGAACAAGCTTTTCCTGGCTACAGCTACCAACTGGGGGAACGCCAAGACTGCTCCAGCGTACCAATGGTTGGCAGATTCAATTGATGTCTATGAGCCGGATTTTACTATGCAAACCTTGGCGTTGCAAGCCTTTGAGAAAGATGAGCAAGGTGAGTTAAAGCAGTTTACGCTTTCTCTGCTTCGACAAGCAGATATTAACATTGATGAGATTAAAGTGGATATTGTTCCATTAAGCAATCAAGCAAAAGAGCTTGTTTTTACAGATTCAGCGGGAAATCCTGTTCCACAAGGGCAAGTAAAAGCAGTTCGCATTCATGCGGGACATCATGTGCAATCCCAAAGTGGTGAGGGGTCACAATTCTTCCTGGACCTCAATGAAGAGTCTCTGGGTACTAAACAGCTTTTTTGGCTTTCTCCCATTCTGAAAGAGGTCTTTGGGAAAGGGAAAACCATGGTCATCGATGAACTGGACCGAAGTCTACACCCATTTTTGGTACAATTTCTGGTAGAGCTATTCCACACGCCGGAAATTAACCAAACCAATGCCCAGTTAATTTTTACCACCCACGACACCACGCTTCTCTCTCTCGATACGTTCCGCCGGGATCAGATTTATTTTGTGGAGAAAGACTCTCATACTGCAGCCACGGAGCTCTACTCTTTAGATGAATTCTCCGTGCGAAAAAACGAGAATATCGAGAAAGGGTACTTGCTTGGCCGGTATGGAGCCATTCCCTATCTGCGTCCGGAAGGAGGGCTCTGAGATGGCCAAAGAAAGTGGGCGGTACTTTCGGGATAAGAGCCGCGGGAAACCGCAGAGAAAGAGGAAACCGGTGGTGCTTCTCATTGCAGAAGGGCAGAACAAGACCGAAAAACTTTACTTCTGGCATTTCAGTACGCCCGAGAGCAAATATGCGGTGAAAGTGGTTTCTAGAGGGGAAACCGGTCCCCAGGGGATGCTGGATTCCTTGCAACGTGAGTGCATGGAAAACGATGTGTCCGTCGAGGATGATATCGCTGGAATCATCTTGGATCTGGATTGCAATGAAGAACGAGCCAAACAGCTGCGGGAGTTGTTGAGTCAGGAGGAATATGCGCATTATAAAGCCTTCGCTTCCAACCCCTGCTTTGAGGTTTGGTTTGTGGCCCATTTTCATGAGCTGTGTGGAACATACTCGGGTTCAAGCCAGGTGCTGGAGGATTTGAAACGCCAACTCCCCGACTATGACAAGGGCCGGGATTGCTATCGGAAACTGAAAGATTACACGCAGGAAGCCATTGAGAGATGCAAGGCGAAAGAGAGGCAGTACTGAAAAAATGACTTATGCCACAATCTGCGAAGCTTTGATTCGGGATACCCTACGTAATAAACTAATTGTACAGGATACCGCTGACCTGTTGGCCCAGGGGCACACGCCACTGGTGTTGACCGAACGGTTGGAACACGCCAAAATCTTGGCAGTAGCACTACGCCCACACTGTTCGCACGTGTTTCTGCTCTCCGGTCAGGGAACTGCCAAAGAAAAGCGTGCATTACTAACTGAACTAGCAGCCATACCCAATGACGAGCCGCTTGCCGTGGTTGCGATTGGCAAATACGCCGGTGAGGGGTTCGACCTGCCGCGGCTGGATGTGCTACTCTTAACAATGCCGGTTGTTTGGAAGGGTACTCTGACCCAGTACACCGGCCGCCTACACCGCGCCACACCTGGAAAGCGAGAGGTTTTGCTGTATGATTATGTAGACTTCCGTGTCCCAATGCTGGAACAGCAGTACCGTAAACGGCTGCGCAGCTACGCTGCATTGGCGTATACAGTACGTGGAACGATAGGCGACAGCAATCCAAACACTCTTCAACCCTCGCAAACTGAATCATCAGCTTTTATTGAATTATCCGATTTCTCACGTCTTCTTGCACAAGATCTGGACGCAACTTCTAAAGAGGCACTGTTTTGTGTGCCTTCGCTTTCGGCTCAATCTGTGCATCGGATGACCCCAATCTTGCAACGTTTACAGCATCGAGGCGTGAACGTACAGGTATATCTGCCGCAGCCTGCTCTGTTTCGGTCGGAAATTCAGCCTAAAATTACCGCCAACGTCACCATACTGCAGCAAGCGGGCATCTCGGTAGTATTTTCTCAAAACCATCTCTCCAATTTTTGTGTGCTCGACCAACATCTGGTCTGGTATGGTGGACTAAACCCCTTGGGGCGGATGCCCGCAGAGGAGAGCAACCTGCGCATAGTTTCACCCGAGATCTCGGCGGAGCTAGTGGACTTTTTGCGCAGGATCCTACCGAAATTGTGACCCTTGACACAAGTTATCCATAGTCAAACCGACCGATCAGATTTTGTTTCTGGCTATCCTGTATATCCGTCAAGGGTTGCGGTACTTTGCTATCAACCGATGATTAGAAAAAGTCACTTTTGCAAAGATTCTGTTGTGTTTATCTGCAAGTTACATCGTAGTAGAAGGAACAGAACCAAATACGCCTCTCTGTGACGCGCACCACATCGGGTCATTTCATTTTAGTGGTGAATTCGGGCCGGAGGGGAGAGTACCGCGCAACCACCTCTGTCTCAAAGAAAAAACTTCCCAGTTGACATATCCCTTTAGGTTGCGTATAATAATAATGTAAGGTGAGCAACGGCGTGTGTTCACCGAAGCGCTGAAGTAAGGGAGTGTGCCGGTGGCATTGCCTTATGGAGCTTTCGGGAGGGGTTGTGCAGCGAAACCTCAAGCCGGCGTAGGCGCAAAGCCGAAAGAAAATGCTCCGAAAGACCCCGCTTGTGCGGGGTCTTTCGTTTGTAGGGGGAGGATAAGCTGCGGTGGACTCTTTGCAAAAGTGTGCGAAAGCATTTGACCAGTTGACCCGGTATCAATATCACTTTGTGATTGGCCGTAAGGGACAGACTTTGAAATTCACAGTATCTTTTGACCCCTCGGACTTTCACCATCTGGCTGGCCTTCATAAGCTAAAAGACAATGTCCGCTTGCAAACTGGACAGCGATCCACTATTTTTCGAGATGTTCTCGATGGCAAGTATCCTTTCGAACAAATAAAGCACAGTGCTTACTTCAGGGAGATGGAGCAGCGGCTGACTCCCCTTGCCCATTTGGAGGAGTTTTTGGACAGCAACGAGATCATTTTTCGCTATAATGAAAAAGCAAATAGATTCTCCGCCATTCAAGCGGATTATCTTCTTTTGAATGATGTGAAAGAGATACCTGTATATGTTTTTCTGGCGCAACGCACGGGGCAGGAGACGTATGTCTGTCGGACTCTCTTTCCCAAAACCGGTAAAGACTATACCGTGGGCCAGCCAAAGTACACGTTGCTTCAAAAGGAAAAGTGCAATCTGATAACGGGAGAAACTATCGTCCAGTATGACCGTTTGTTTATGAAAAATCAAGCCGAAACCTGATTATCCCTTGAAAACACTGTATCCACGGGCATTTCAGACAGGTCAAACCCACCTCATTTACTACGATTTTACTACTGTTGAGTGAGCCTTGACACGCTGAAAGACCACGAAATGCCAAGATACGGATACTGCACCCCGTCAATCGGGGCCTCCGCCCCGTAACCATATAACTGAATACAGATCGGCCATCTGCCGGGGCAACGCCATGGGTAACACAAACCTGTGGCGTTTTTTTATGCCCTGCCGGGGGTACGCAAAACTGTATGAATACGGGTGGGAAATCCCCTGTTTTTTCGCCTGTGGGCGGCGCAAACGAGGCCGCCCATATCCTTTCCCTCATGGGAGGGCCGGGCGGTGGTACAGGGGCGCAAAACCACCGAAATGAACACTTTTCAAAACCGAAGGAAGGAGGTATCCAATATGGCGGTATTCCGCATTGAGAAAACCCGCGATTACACGGTGATGTCCAACCATCACCTGCGGGACAAGTCGCTCTCGTTGAAAGCGAAGGGACTTCTCTCCCTCATGCTCTCCCTGCCGGAGGAGTGGGACTAGGGAAATCTTCGGTCGTTGTTAAATGTGCGACTTGACTTGAAATAATGCTTCAAAATAACTGCGCGCAGCGGGAGGTTTTTCGGTTTCAAATTCTCCACCTGGAAAAGCGGGAAAGCATGAAGGAAACCGCCTGCAACATTTCCCGTTTCGGGCTTGCGGGCGGGGGATTCCGGCGGTATAATAGGAAAAAAATCGGGCAGCCAAGGGCCCGTGAAAACGTGGAGGATTTGTTCGCTATGGAGAAACTTCGCATTTTGTTTACCGGCGATTCCATCACCGATGTGAACCGCACAGACATGGTCCGCATGACAGAGGAGTGGATGTCCCGGGACCCCAACGCCACCCCCCAGCAGCGGGAGGAGGCTGTCGACCGGGCGCTGGGCTGCGGCTACCCGCTGCTGGTGGCCT
>ENA-OROU01003300-OROU01003300.1-human-gut-metagenome-genome-assembly--contig:-NODE-3300-length-10422-cov-12.912318_pt1 | contig 10422 bp, 11 predicted proteins | sample MGYA00242131_ERZ509054 | MGnify/ENA primary metagenome ERZ509054 (study PRJEB26280, sample SAMEA2338749) | human gut metagenome | biome: human gut; feature: human-associated habitat; material: faeces... | reverse complement strand
GATGGAACGGTTCAAATTTATGCTGGATTATTCGGACGAGGCGGTGGAGATGTGTACCGAGCCATTGGCTCCGGGAGAATTGATACGGGTGGTCAAAGGTCCGCTAAAGGGTCTGGAAGGAGAACTGGTGGAAGTGGATGGAAAAGCGAAAGTGGTGGTAAGACTGGATTTGCTGGGATGTGCTGGGGTTGATATGCCGGTAGGGTTTGTGGAGAAGATGAAATAAGGATGGCGGACGCTAGGAAATGTGGAGGGGAATTTGTAGCTTTGCGGTAAGAAAGGAGAATAAAGGCATGCGTTTGCAATCTAAAGAAATACAGACCATCATCCAAATAGCCAAAGATATTTATGGTGAAACAGTGCAGGTATATCTCTTCGGTTCCCGTCTGAATGACGAAAAACGCGGAGGAGATATTGATTTATTAGTCCGCAGCACGGGAGAAAAGAAGGGGGTATTGGCACGCATCCGCATGACCGCACGCTTGAAACTGCATTTGGGTGACCAAAAGATTGACGTCATCGGTGACCATGAGGATTCACCGGTAGTACAGGAAGCCTTGAAAAACGGAATACAACTGATATGACAGAAAAGAAAATTCACAGGATTATTCTTTGCTTGAAACGGATGTTACCGTCATTTTGAATGAACTGTTTTCCAAAAGTGCCTTCAAAGGCAACAGACACGCTTGAGGTGTGATACAGGCTATTCTTTCCCGAAACTTTTTTCTATAACATAAACTTCGTAACAAAGTTATCGAGAGGAAGCAAACGCATTTAGAAATTCACCGTTAAATAAGATTTTCTCTACCATCTACTAATTTATAAAAAAGCAGTCGCTCGATCTGTGACCGTGTGAAAAAGAGGTAAGGTTCATATCCTATCTTGGGTCGGAATATAGAATTCCATAAAGAAATAGTTAATATTAAACAAGATTCATTCGTTGGTAAATGAAACCTGACCCATCCTGTAAGAGAAATTTAATTGGAAGAAATTTTCTAAATTCATATTGTTGACTATTAGCTCATTAAAAATAACATTTTTTCTTGAAATCAGAAAGATATCTATTAAACAAATAGAAGAAAAACTTTTAAAATAAACATTCCATCCATCAATGTCTGACAATTTTAACAAAAATCGCTTAGCTAAAAACACCATTTTACTTTATGTACGTATGCTGTTTACGATGTGGTTAAATTTGTATACCACACGTTTAACACTTGCCAATCTTGGTGTAGAGGATATGGGAATCTATGGTGTCGTTGGTAGTATTGTCAGTATGTTCGCTGTTTTCAGTGGTGGAATGGGCAATGCCGTACAACGTTTTCTGACCTATGAAATAGGACGTGATAACGGTGATCCAAATAAAGTATTTTGTTCTTGCTTAAATGTCATATTCTTATTGTCCGGAATCATATTTATACTACTTGAGGTCGGAGGTCTATGGTTTCTACATACCAAAATAAACATACCAGCGGAAAGTATGGATGCAGCCCAATGGGTGTTTCAAATATCAGTACTCACTTGTATAGTCAATCTTATAAGTATTCCTTATAATTCACTAATCGTAGCACATGAAAAAATGAATGCTTTTGCTGCTATCAGTATTCTTCAAGTAATCTTAACATGTGCTTCAGCCTATTGCCTTAGTTACTTTCCTACCGGCCGTTTATTAATCTATGCTATATTGATGGCAACAATAAGCATATTAATAAGAATAGCTTATCAGATATATTGCCATCGCAAATTTCCGGAAGTCCATTACCATATGATTATAGACAAAAACCAAATAATGCAAATTGGCAAATTTGCCGGTATATCCTCTGCTTCCGGTGCTTTGCAGGTTCTTTCGTCACAAGGGTTTATCCTCGTTATCAATCTTACATTCGGGGTGGCTATTAACGCTGTATATACAATTTCAATGCAATTGAAAAACTCAGTTCTGTCATTTGCTCAAAATTTGCAACGTGCCATTGCTCCACAAATAACAAAAACATATGCCAATGGTGAGCTGGATATACATAAAAAGCTTGTCTATGCAGGAAGTAAATTTCAAGTATTTCTTATTTTTTTTATAATGATACCATTTCTTTTTCAAACGGAATATATCATGCACCTCTGGCTAGGTAATGTGCCACCATATGCTGTGACTTATGCACAATGCACCATATTTCTGAGTCTTACCTATGCTTCTTTTGAAACAATACGAACAGCAGTATATGCAACCGGTAATATTACTAAATTTATGATATGGCCCGAAGCTATATATTTATTAGTTTTGCCTATCAGCTACTATGCCGGCATAATAACCAATGATCCTAATGCCCTGATAATAGCAATGGTATTGTATGAAATATTTGTTTGTACAATACGAGTATGGATAGCATCAAAAGTTTCAATCATAAGAATAAATGAATTGCTTAAAAAAGTAATCAAACCTTGCTTCTGCGTAGCAGTACCAGCATTGTTTATATGCAAAATAATTACATTGTTTATTCCACAGACTATTTGGGGGCTAATCTCGATTCTCTGTTTAAACAGCATTTCATTAAGTTTAATCATTATAGTAATCGGATTAAGCAAACAAGAAAGAAATATGATAAGTACATTCTTAAAGAATAAAATGAAATAAACAGTAATGACATATATACTTTCTGATTATTGCCAATTGTTTAGAAATAAAAATAGACTATTTTATTCAGAGTTCGGAATGGTTATAATATTCTGATACAGATTTTATTGTATAACTCATATACAAATGAAGTTCGTATATACTTTCAAACAAAATGTAGACACAAAACAGCAATATAAAGAAAAAAAAATTCTCACTTCGATAGATAAATGTATTTTCCAATACATTGTTAATCCACCCTAAAATGAAACACTATATATTATTTCAAACTCAACAAAAACTTAATTAGCTAGAATTCATCTATTGAATAGGAAAATTACTAGAAGTCCCCCTTTAGATATTAATAATACCAAATAACTTCTACGACTTTCAAAGCATACATATATATTGAACATTTCCTTTTCCATATTTGAGCAATAGCAATGAATATATTTAAACAATAATGAAAAAAATTTTCCTTTTTGAGCCCTGTATTGGATCCGAAAACGTAGGAGACCAAATTATCGTTGATTCAATAAAGCATGAAATGCATGAATTATTTTCTCCATCTTTTTGCATAGAGTTACCTACTCACACTCCCCTATCTAATCGATATATGTATTTTTTAGGAAAATCTAATTATAAATTTATACTAGGGAGTAACCTTATCGTTGGTGATTTAAATCCCATTATTCATCTTAAGCAATGGAATTTAACACCTCTAACATTACCTAACATCAAAAATGCAATATTGATAGGTGTTGGTGCGCAGCAATATAATCAAAAATTTACTTTCTTAACCAAGATTTCATATAAATGGCTTTTTAAAGGAAACACATTACATTCCGTTCGTGACAGCTATACAGAAAAACTACTAAAAAATATTGGGATTGACAACGTTATCAATACAGGATGTCCTACAATGTGGTCACTAACACCTACATTATGCACTTTAATTCCATCTAAAAAAGCCAAAGAGGCTGTTTTGACCTTGACTGACTATAAACCTAATCCAGAGCGCGACAACCATATAATAGAAGTCCTAAAACAGGATTACAGTAAAGTCTTTTTTTGGCCTCAAGGACATCGGGATTATTCTTATTTCAAAACATTGAAAAAAACAAATGAAATAGAAATCATAAATCCCCACCTAAGTGATTATGATAATTTTCTAAAAAAACATGAAGTTGATTTTATAGGAACACGACTACATGGAGGTATTCGTGCTTTACAACATAAAAGAAGAAGTATTATCATTGGTATAGATAATAGAGCTACGGAATTAAATAGAGATTTTAATTTACCTGTAGTAAATCAAGAGAATATTTCAAATCTTAGTAAAATAATCAATAGTAATTTCAAAACAGAAATTATATTACCAAAAACAAATATACAAACATTCCTTTCACAGTTTAACATTAACTATAATGGATAATATTAAAATAATCGTTTCTCATCCAGGAAAACAACATTCTTTTCAAACCGCAACAGCAATGGAAAGAACTGGTATTCTCCAATATTATGTTACATCAGTTTACAATAAAAGGGGAAGCATTACGTCATTGATTTCAAAAATCGCAAAAGGAGATTTAAAGAAAAAGCTATCAACACGCTTTTGTTCGTCTATATCAGAAAATAAAGTAAAACAAATCAATGAGATATTTGTAGTAATAACTCTTTTTTTAAATCGCTTTCCTCTACTTAATTATTTCACCGAAAATTGGAATTTCTTTGTTGAATCACTTTTCTATAAAAAATTAATGAAATTTGTTAAAAAAGAATCTCCAGATGCAATAATTATATACAATGGTAGCTCTAACAAACATTTAAAAGAACTAGACAACACTAGAATTGTTAAAATCATGGATATGTCTATTGCCAAAAGAGAATACATCCATGATATTCTTCAAAAAGAAATAGATGAAACCGGCTTAAAAGAAATTAGAAAAATGCATATGAGCTATTGGGATGAAAAGATGATTAGAAACGACAAAGAAGGATGTAATATGGTAGATTATTTCCTTGTCCCATCTCATTTTGTAGAGTTAAGTCTTCTTTCTAATGGAATATCTAGAGAAAAAATTAAATTAGTTCCATATGGAGTTGATATAAAAATGTTTTCATATAAAGAACGGAAAAGAAAAGATGATATTCTTAGGATTATTTATGTAGGTAATATTTCTTATAGAAAAGGTTCACATCGTTTACTCCAAGTCGTATCTGAAATAGATGGCGTTGAATTATTTTTAGCTGGCACATACGATAAAAATTCTTCATTATATACAAATTATTCAGGTATTAAAAATATACATTTCATGGGATTTATTACCCGCGATAAATTAAATGATTTATATAATCAATGTGATATTTTTATTCTTCCCTCTTTGTGTGAAGGCATGGCTATGGTAGGACTAGAGGCAATGGCTACTGGATTACCACTTTTATGCACATATTATTCAGGAGTTAATGATGTCATTGAAAATGGCATTAATGGCTTCGTCTATAATGCAAACAAAAACGATGAACTAAAACATCATATTATTTGGTTCAAAAATAATATGGATAAAATATCAGAAATGTCTAAATGTGCCCGAGAAACCTCACTCAGATATTCTTGGGATATATATCAGAAAAATGTATCAAAAGCAATTTTAGAATGTATAAAAGAGAAAAAAATATTAAGGTCTTAATTATATGGAGAGGTCCATCTCCTTATAGAGTAGATTTTTTTAACGAACTAGGTAAACTCTGTGACTTAACAGTATTATTTGAACGGCGTCCTGATCAAATTACAGATAAAGAAAAATCATGGTTTCATGAAGATTTCACTCACTTTAAAGGAATATACTTAAAGTCTATAACATTTCGTAATACTGCATTTTCTTTAGAACAATTCAAATATCTTCGAAAAAATGCTGAATATGACTATATTGTAATCGGTATGTATAGCACATTTATCCAAATGTCATCACTACTTTATTTAAAACTATTTAAGATACCCTATTTATTAAACTCTGATGGAGGATTCATAAAGAAAGAAAATAAAATTACTTACTATATTAAACGCTTTTTTATCTCTGGAGCAAAAGCTTACCTATCTTCTAGTAAAGGCACTAGCAAATATCTGCAATATTATGGTGCTAATAATAAAATAATGGTTTATCCATTCACGACCTCTTTCCAAAAAGACGTATATAAGAACTTAACTGCTGAAGACAAACTAAAATATAAAAAGATTCTTGGTATTAAATATAATGTCATAATACTTTTTTCTGGACAATTTATTTATAGAAAAGGTGTTGACATCTTACTTAAAGCAGCAAAAAACATTTCAAAACAATGCGGAATTTATATTGTAGGAGGTGAACCCACTAGAGAATATTTAAGTTTATGTAAAGAGAACAATTTAAACAATGTTCATTTCATAGGTTTTACACCACCACAAGATCTTGCTCAATATTATATAGCTTCTGATATATATGTATTGCCAACAAGAGAAGACATTTGGGGATTAGTAATAAATGAAGCTATGGCCTATGGATTGCCTATTATTACAACAGACAATTGTCTTGCAGGATTAGAATTAATCAAAAACGAAGAAAATGGTTATATTATTCCCGTAAATAATACAGAATTATTAGCCCAATATGCTAATTTACTAATAGATAATAAATCCCTAAGAGATAAAATTGCTGCTAATAACAGAAAAAAAATTCAATTATATACATTAGAAAATATGGCAAAAACACATATTGACTTTTTGCACAACCTAAAAGATTAATAGCCTTGATTGAAATCTTAATTATTATTTATATAATAGTAAATATCTATATGATATATTACTATTACAGAAAGCCAATGGGAATCTTTTCTCCTGTTTATGTAATTGCATTTATGTCATTGGGACAAATCCTTCCTCAATTGACAACAATTTATTATCTACCCCATGTGTACAATCCCTCTATTTTATACAACCTCCTCATAACAATGATTAGTTGCAATTTAGCATTTATGATTGGTTATGAGCGTAAAGTCACTTTGAAATCTAATAAAATACTTGACATAAAGAGTTCATGGATAAAACCTCTTATCATTCTTTTTGCACCAGGCTCTTTAATTTTTGATTTAATTATGTCGGCAAGTCATGCTGGTATAAAAACTGCAACTGATGGTGTTATTGCATTTCAATTTCAGGCATTAGGCTACATATCTCTCATTCTAACATTAATGTATTTGCGGGAAAATAAATTAACACTTTGGCTAGTTGGATGCTTAATCCTGTCAACTCTTCCAATTTTGCATTATGCGTTTGGAATTTATGGTTCTAGATTATCCACTTTTACAGTTGCATTATTATACGCTTATTTACTAGCTATAAAATTCCCCAATAGATATAATTTAATAAAGAAAATTTTCACTATTTTTTTTATTGTAGGCTGCATTGGCAGTTTAAGTATTAGCGAAATAAGAACCAATATGGGAAAGGATTCCCAAAATAGCATTAGTGATATCAATTTCATAAAAAATATCAAAAAGTCTTTTACAGGAGGTTCTTATAATGAACGTGCAGGTATGGATTTAGGTAATGCTGCATTAGGTATAGATTATTGCTTTCAAAAGAATGAATATAATTATGGATCGTTCATATGGAATGGATTTGTTTTCAATTATATACCTAAAAGATTAGTTGGTGAAAATATTAAAACATCTCTTATAATACCATTTGAAGCAGATAAATATATACAAGCACTTACCAATGGAATAACTTGTACCACAGGATATTACGATGCTTTTTCTGCCTTTTCATGGTTCGGTTTTTTTGTTTTCTATTTCCTTGCACGAATTTTTGCATGGATAAGAAAGAGAGGGAGCTATTCTACTTTATATATGACCTTATTTTTCTATATGCTAGCAAATTCCACTGTAGGTGTAACACATGGATTACAGCTAATTTTTGCCAAAATTGAATTCTTAATTCTACTATTTTTTACAATTCAATTTGTCATACACAAAAAAAATATCAGAATTGTAATTCTAAAGCGAATTTTAGCACTAAATCTTACAGCCAAAAAATTAATAACAAAAAGAATATACAATAGAAAATATTATAATCAATGAAAATACTTATTTTCACCTATTCCATCACTCGTAAAGCAGGAGGCGTTTTTAATGCCGTTTGTGATTTATTTACAAATAAAGCTTTTACAGGAGAAGAGATAAAAATCTTTTCATATAAAGATGAAAATGTTCTCAAAGATTTACCTAGTTGGAAAGGATTACCTATACAACTTTTTAGAGCAGGTCCAATGCTCTACTCAAAAGAAGTCAAAAAAAATTATTACAAGAAACTGCTGATATTTTTCACATGGAAGCCTTATGGCGTTATCCTCATATATTAATGGGTATATGGAAAAAACATTATAAGATTCCTATCGTTTGTTCTCCGCATGGAATGCTAGATCCATACATCATTAAGAAACAAGGTAAAATAAAAAGAATTATCGCAAATATTTTTTTTTCAAAAGGACTTAAAGCAGTTAATTGCTATCATGCTTTATGCCAAAAGGAAATGGAAGATATTCGTGCTTATGGTTTGAAACAACCCATAGCTATTATACCTAATGGAATAAATCTTCCTAAAACCACAAAGAAATACGTAAAGCCGGATTCAAATTATCATTTACTATATTTAGGAAGATTGCATCCTAAAAAAGGAATCGATATTTTACTACAAGCAATAGCCACCTTAAAAAAAGAGAATCCTAATATCTTTAATAATTGGATCATTGATATAGTAGGCTGGGATCATGAAAATTGCCAAACAAAACTGGAGCATATAGTCCATTCCAACAATTTAAAAGAGATTGTAATATTCCATGGAGGATTGTTTGGAGAAGATAAAATAAAAATGTACGCAAACGCAGATGCTTACATCTTGCCTTCACATGGAGAAGGGCTTCCTATGACCATACTTGAAGCATGGTCATGGAAACTTCCTGTAGTAATGACTCCACAATGCAATATACCTGAAGGTTTTGAAGCAAATGCAGCCATCAGAATAGAAGATAATGTATCATCTATTAAACAAGGGCTTCAAACTCTTTTTAACATGAGTGACGAAGAACGTATTAGCATGGGAAATAGAGGATATAAATTAGTAAGTGAAAACTTTACATGGGATGCATCAGCCCAAAAAATGATAATGCTATATAAATGGTTAACTAATCAAGGAGAAAAACCCGATTTTGTATATGAATAGTAAAACAGAGCTGAATATAGCAGAAAACCGTAACCACCTAAACTACTCCAAATGGATTTACGTAAAACGTATACTGTGGACATTCGGAAAATTCTTTTTCCGTAATTCTCCCCGTATAGCCTTCGGATACAGAAATACGATACTACGCCTATTCGGAGCTAAAATAGGAAAACATGTCCATATATACTCCTCTACCGTTATCTGGTTCCCGTGGAATCTGGAAATAGGCGATTGGAGTGCCATTGGAGAAGAAACCCTGATCTATAATTTAGGTAAAGTAACAATAGGAGAAAAAGCTACTGTCAGCCATCGGGTCCATGTATGTGCAGGCACACATGACTATACCGATCCGGCTCTTCCCCTACTGCGTCCCGAAATCCGTATCGGCAATCAGACATGGATTTGCGCTAATACATTCATCGGTCCTGATATAGAAATTGGGGAAGGTGCTGTGATAGGCGCAGGTACAGTAATGGTGAAAGATGCAGAGCCGTGGGGAGTTTATGCAGGAAATCCGGCTAAATATATAAAAAAAAGAATTTTGAAAAATGAATAATTCCATAGCTGCCATCATTCTTACATACAACGAAGAGAAACATATATCCCGTTGTATCAACTCGCTTAAAAATATCTGTGAGGAAATATTCGTCATCGATTCTTTCAGCAAAGACCGAACTGTAGAAATTGCGAAAGAAGCAGGAGCGCAAGTTTACCAAAATCCTTGGAAAAACTATGCGACACAGTTCAACTGGGGGCTGAAGAATTGTCCCATTACAACAGAATGGATATGGCGCATTGACGCTGATGAGTTTTTGGAGGGTAACTTGGGACCTGCCATGAAAAAAGCATTGGCGGAATGTAACAATGAGGTAAATGGAGTATACGTCCGCAAGCGTATAGATTTTATGGGAAAGCCTCTGCTACACGGGGGATGGTATCCTTCTTACCACCTAAAAGTATGGCGAAGAGGACATGGGGAGTGTGAGAACCGATGGATGGATGAACATATCCGCATCTTCAGTGGAACAACAATCACAGTGGAAGAGGGGAATCAAGTGGACGCCAATTTGAATGACCTGACCTGGTGGACAGAAAAGCACAATGGATATGCTACACGGGAAATGGCGGATATGCTGATGATGGAATACGGACTGGACGACAGAGGCAAAGAAGTACAGGCCAAGTTTTGGGGTACAGAGGAACAGCGTAAACGGTGGCTGAAAGTGAAATATATAAAAGCACCGCTATTCTTACGGCCATTTATTAATTTCAATATACGCTACATTCTGAAAGGGGGATTTCTGGATGGAAAAGAGGGCTTTATATGGCACTTTTTACAAGGTTTCTGGTATCGTTTCCTGGTAGATGCCAAAATTTATGAAATTAAAAAACGCTTTGGATGGAATGACAAGAGAATCAAGGCATTCATAAAAGAAACGTATTTAGATAAATAACCACTTACATTATAAAAGCATCAACATTATGAAAGTTTCAATTATCACTTCCTGCTACAACCGGGAAGCCACCATTCGTGGAGCAATAGAAAGTGTGCTGG
>ENA-OROU01003290-OROU01003290.1-human-gut-metagenome-genome-assembly--contig:-NODE-3290-length-10456-cov-3.142775_pt1 | contig 10456 bp, 9 predicted proteins | sample MGYA00242131_ERZ509054 | MGnify/ENA primary metagenome ERZ509054 (study PRJEB26280, sample SAMEA2338749) | human gut metagenome | biome: human gut; feature: human-associated habitat; material: faeces... | reverse complement strand
ACAAGATCATAGTCAAGGGCTAGGGAATGTTATAGCACTTCCGTTACAAGGTAAATGATGATAACTATATTATACCATGGGACAGCGTTGAAAAATGGTGTGAGGATACAGAGAGTTTTTATTTGTTTTTAAAAGGTGGCAGCAATGAAAAACAGGCGGTTCCCGTATGTTTTGTAATTGGTAAAAAAGATTTTGAGGGAGCAAAAGATTTTAGAGAGCTGTGTACTGCAGTTATGGCGGTAAGGATAGGTGATAATAATGATTAAAATATTAGGTATAGACGATTTTTCAGAAATTTATAATAAAAGACTTGTCAATGATTTCCCGGAGAGCGAAGTAAAGTCATTAAAGAAGATAATTGATATGTATAAGAAAGATATGTATTTTGTATACGGATATTACAATGAAAATGGTGAGCTTGCAGGATATGCTTTCTTTATTAATGACAGAACAAAAGATACCGTTCTTCTTGATTATTTTGCAATAGTTCCTGAAAAAAGAAGCAGCGGAATCGGTTCTGAATTTCTTGGGAAAATCAAAGAAAAAATTGCAGACAGCGGCAACAGGCTTATTCTTGAGGTTGAAAATCCTGAGTATGCAGAGGATGGACCGGCTAAGGATTATATGATAAAAAGGATAGGATTTTACAAGAAAAATGATATGAATTTAAGCGGAGTAAGCTGTAACTTTTATGATAATGAATATAGAATTCTTTATGCAGGGGAATTTATGGATGATGAAGAAGTTTATAACCGTACACATTCAGTATATCTTGATTTTATGGGAGAAGAGTTAGACAGCCGGTGTTTATTTCACTAAAATAAAACGGATGTTTGACAAAGTCCTGTAAATATAGCATAATAGCGTCAGTTTGTAAGATTTATTACAGGAAATAGCGTTTTGGAGGTAGGAAGAAATGAACAATCAACAGATGATGGAACTGACAACCGTTGAGAAGAGTGCATTTGAGGAGCTTGTAAAGCAGTGTACCCGTTCAGGCTCTATTGACCCGTCACTCTATGTTGACTATGATGTAAAACGTGGTCTTCGTGACAGTAATGGTAACGGTGTACTCACAGGACTTACGGAAATTTCCGATGTTGTTGGTACACGCAGTGATAATGGTCGAAAGGTCCCTGTTGACGGTGAATTATATTTCCAGGGATTCAATGTTGCTGAGATTATTGCCGGATTTGGTGACAGAAAGTATGGTTTTGAGGAGACAACATACCTTTTGTTATTCGGTAAGCTTCCAACAGAGGAGCAGAGAAAGAATTTTATTCATATTCTTACCGACCTTGAAGAGCTTTCAGGAGCATTCCTTCGAGATGTAATTATGAAGGCGACAAGTACAAACCTAATGAATTCTCTTATGAAGAGTATCTTAAGCCTTTATTCTTATGATGAAAATCCTGATGATGTATGCGTTCCTAACGTGTTGAGACAGTCATTGCAGCTCATCGCAAAAATGCCGCTTATATCTGTATATGCTTATCAGGCATACAGACATTATAAGCTTGATGGAACACTTATGATTAAGAATCCAAGAAAAGATTATTCAATTGCAGAAAATATTCTTTATATGTTAAGAGACGACGGACAGTTTACAGAACTTGAAGCTAAAGTTCTTGATATCTGCCTTGTCCTTCATGCAGAGCATGGTGGTGGTAATAACTCAACATTTACAACACACGTAGTAACCTCTTCAGGTACTGATACATATTCGGCAATAGCTGCTTCAATTGCGTCACTTAAAGGTCCTAAGCATGGTGGTGCTAACTTAAAGGTACAGCGTATGTTTGCAGATATTATGGAACATTGCAGCGACTGGGAAAATAAAGATGAGATATGTGAATATCTCCTTAAAATACTTGATAAGCAGGCATTTGACCATGCTGGTCTTATATATGGCATGGGACACGCTGTATACACACTTTCAGATCCTAGAGCTGTAATTCTTAAAAAATTTGCAAAAAGCCTTTCGGAAGAAAAAGGCATGCAGAAAGAATTTGCTTTGTATGAACTTGTTGAGAGAGAGGCAGGAAATCTCATCATGCAGAAGCGTCAGATGTTTAAGCCTGTCTGTGCAAATGTGGATTTTTACAGCGGTTTTGTATATTCAATGCTTGGAATACCTGAAGAGCTGTTTACACCTATATTTGCTATTTCAAGAGTTTCGGGATGGTGCTCACATCGTCTTGAGGAACTTGTAAATGCAGGAAAAATCATACGTCCGGCATATAAGTATGTTGGTCATCACAGACCATATTACGATATTAATAACAGAGATTGTGAGCAAAAGTAAGGCGAAAGGCATGGTGCGTTGGTAGAAATGTCACAATATAAAGTAAAAAAACCGGCACATAATATTAATTGTGAAGTTGAAGTACCGGGTTCAAAAAGTATTACAAACAGAGCGTTGCTTATGGCAGCTCTCTCAGACGGAGAATGTTGCCTGAACGGTGTTTTGTTCAGTGATGATTCAAGATATTTTTTGTCAAGTCTCATATCGCTTGGATACATAATCGAAGCGAGTGAGATTGAAAAGTATGCAATAATTCACGGTCACGGTGGAGGCATTCCGAATAAGTCAGCCACAATTAATGTAGGAAGTGCGGGAACAGCAGCAAGATTTCTCACAGCTATGCTTGCACTTTCGGACGGTAAATATTTTATCGACGCATCGCAGCAGATGAAAAAACGTCCGATGAAGCCTTTATTTGATGCACTTGAATCAATGGGAGCACAGTTTGAATTTACAGAAAAAGAAGGCCATCTTCCTGTAAATGTAACAGGAGCAGCTTTTGGAGGCAGGAAGCCGACAAAAGAGGTTTCTATTGATATAAGTGAGAGCACACAGTTTTTAAGTGCATTGATGATGGTTGCACCAATGCTTGATGATGGTCTTACTATTCATATTACAAGCAAAAAAACAGATGGCTCATATATAAGAATTACTAAAAAAATGATGGCACAGTTTGGATGTGCAGTTTCATTTGACGGTAAAACATACGTTATAGAGGCAGGTTCTAAGTATCAGCCGGAGACATATCAGATTGAGCCGGATGTGTCGGCAGCATGTTATTTTTATGCAGCAGCGGCAATTACCGGTGGAAGTATTCTTGTAAGAAATGTACATTCTACATCTATGCAGGGTGATATGAGATTTTTAAATGTACTTGAGAAAATGGGTTGTGATGTTAAAGAGGAACGGCGTGGAATCCGCGTAACAGCACCAGCTGACGGAACTCTTCATGGCATTGAGATTGATATGAATGATTTTTCAGACCAGTCTATGACACTTGCTGCTATAGCACCATTTGCAAAAGAGCCTGTATATATAAAAAATATAGGACATATAAGACTTCAGGAATCAGACAGAATCCATGCGATAGTTACTGAACTGGCAAGGCTGGGTGTAAGAGTTGAAGAAGAACAGGATGCGGTAAAGATTTATCCGTCTGATGTTAAGCCGGCGGTTGTGCAGACTTATGATGATCACAGAATGGCTATGTCATTTGCTCTAATAGGATTAAAAGTTGACGGAATAGTTATAGATAATTACGAATGTTGTAAAAAAACATTTGAAAATTATTTTGATGTTTTGGAAAGCATAGAAGAATAGGCGGACATGCAAAATCAGGTTTGACGTCCGTGTAAATTATATAAAATGCGGGGCGGTACTAAAGTTATGCTGCTCCGCATTTTGAGGTTGACAAGTTTGATATAATAACATCAGAGGCGAAAATTAAAGAATAAATGTCGTTAAAACGGCTTAAATTATTAGAATGGAGGATTGTTTAACATGACAAAAGTAGATATTATATCAGGATTTCTTGGTGCAGGAAAAACAACTCTTATCAGCAAACTCTTAAAAGAGGCATTGCCGGATGAGCAGCTTGTTCTTATTGAGAATGAATTCGGTGAAATAGGTATTGATGGCGGTTTCTTAAAGGATTCAGGCGTTGAAATCAGAGAGATGAACTCAGGCTGTATCTGTTGTTCACTTGTAGGTGATTTTGGAAATGCACTTAAAGATGTGCTTGAAAAATACAGTCCTGACAGAGTTATCATTGAGCCTTCAGGTGTAGGTAAGCTTTCAGATGTTATAAAGGCAGTTAAAAATATCGGGGATGATGTAAAGATAAACAGTACGGCAGCTGTAGTTGATGCATCAAAATGCAAGATGTATATGAAGAATTATGGTGAGTTTTACAATAACCAGATTGAGAGTGCCGGAACAATAATTTTAAGCCGTACACAAAATATATCAGAAGAAAAACTTGCAAAAGTTCTTACAATGATAAAAGAAAGAAATGACGAGGCTTTTGTTATAACAACACCGTGGGATGAGATAGACGGAAAGATTGTACTTGAGGCAATGGAGAAAGTAAATACTCTTGAAAAAGAACTTCTCGAGGAGCATCATCATCACGACCACGATGGAGAGTGTGGCTGCGGACATGACCATGAGCAGCATCATCACGACCACGACGGAGAGTGTTGTTGTGGACACCACCATGACCATGGACACCACCATGCAGATGATGTATTTACAAGCTGGGGAGTTGAGAATGCCCATAAATTTACAGAGGAAGAACTTAAGGACATTATATCAAAACTTGCAAGCGACAAATCATTTGGTGATGTTCTCCGTGCTAAAGGAATTGTTGCTTCAGATGAGGGAGAGTGGTTCCATTTTGATCTTGTACCTGAAGAGACAGAGCTTAGAAGAGGCGCAGCAGACTATACAGGAAGAATATGCGTAATAGGTTCAAATCTTAACGAAGCTACAATAAAAGAACTTTTTCATGTAGCATAAACAGATACAAAACTAAATATACTTGCACGACTTAAGTAAATTTATTGATAGTTTTGTAGAGTGTTATTTGGTATGTGCAGCTTACAGTTAGTATGTAGGAAGGATTAATATGTTTGGAAAGAAAAAAGAAGAAATGATGGTATATGTTGTCATGGGATTTCTTGAGGCAGGAAAGACAAGCCTTATAAGAGATCTTATCGTTGACGACATGTTTGATGATAAGATTAAGACACTTATTCTTGCATGTGAGGAAGGTGAGGAAGAATTTGAGGAGGCTGACCTTAAAAAAGGATGTGCTGTATGCGAATATATTGAGGATGAGGACTCTTTTAACGGAAAAGTTATCCAAAAATTCTTAAAGAAGCACAGACCGGACAGAATAATTATTGAGTACAATGGAATGTGGTCTGCGGCAAAAATTCCTGAATTTTATGACGAACTTGAAGAAATCTGTTTTGACAGGGAAGTTATAATGCAGACACTTGATGTTGTAAACGATGAGACATTCTCACTTTATATGAAAAACATGCCTTCACTTATGGTTGAGCAGTTCAAAGTAGCAGAAATGATAATTGTCAACAGATGTACTGTAGAGAATACAAAGAAATCTGCCATAAGAGGAAGTGTTAAAGCTGTAAATCCTCGTGCTCAGATAGTATATGAGTCGGAAGACGATGCATTTTATGATATGAAAGAAGAAATGCCGTTTGATATAAATGCGGATGTTATTGAGGTGAGCGAAGGCGATTTTGGTCTTTGGTATATTGATATGATAGACCATCAGGAAAATTATGACGGAAAAACGCTTAAACTTACGGGAATGATTCAGAAACCGGGTGGACTTGATAAAGGTTTTGCGGTATTTGGAAGATATGCAATGACCTGCTGTGCAGATGATGTACAGTTTATGGGATTTTTGTGTAAAGCAGACGATTGGTCGCAGATTAAAAGCGGCCAGTATGTCACTGTGACAGCACGCATGGAGTACAAGTTTATGGCTGAATACGGCGAGGAAGGTCCTGTATTTTATGCGGAGGAAATTGTACTTGCAGAGAAACCGGAAGATGAGCTGGTGTACTTTAATTAGGCTGGTCTAGTGGTTAACAGTGACAGAAAGGTGACATATATGAGTAAAATTTTAATAATCGAGGATGATGCGGCTATTGCGGAGCTTGAAAAGGATTATCTTGAATTGAGCGATTTTGAGGTTGCTATTGAGTCAGATGGCAGTTCAGGTGCGGCTCACGCTCTTGATGAGGATTTTGACCTTATCCTTTTGGATCTTATGCTTCCGGGGATGGACGGTTTTGAAATCTGCAAGTATATAAGAGAGAAAAAAGATACACCGATACTTATGGTTTCTGCAAAGAAGGATGATATTGACAAGATAAGAGGACTTGGTCTTGGTGCAGATGATTATATTACTAAGCCGTTCAGTCCGAGTGAGCTTATAGCGAGAGTAAAGGCACATCTTGCACGCTACAAGAGACTTACTTCTTCCGGAACTCAGGAAAATGATGTTATAGAGATAAGAGGACTTAAAATAGATAAGACTGCAAGAAGAGTTTATATCAATGGTGTTGAGAAAAACTTCACCACAAAAGAGTTTGATCTTTTGACATTTCTTGCGTCAAATCCAAATCATGTATATTCTAAGGAAGAGTTATTTAAGGAAATATGGGAGATGGAGTCTGTAGGTGATATAGCTACTGTTACAGTGCATATCAAGAAGATAAGAGAGAAGATTGAAGAGAGTACATCGAAACCTCAGTATATTGAGACGATTTGGGGCGTAGGTTATCGCTTTAAAGTGTAATTTAGTTGTATAAAAAAATAAAGCCGGACTGTTTTGATGATATAACAGTCCGGCTTTTTAGACTTTTTAACAAACCAAATTCCTGCTTTACCGGGTGTCATCCTTGACTTTGAGTGTGAAGTAAATACTTGTTCCGGTTCCCGGAGTACTTTTTGCCCATATATTTCCACCGTGGTCAAGTATGATTTTTTTGACTATGGCAAGTCCAAGACCACTTCCACGTTTAGCGGAATTTCTTGAAGCATCTGCTCTGAAAAATCTGTCAAATATGTTAGGAAGATCTTTTTCTGAAATTCCCGGTCCGTCATCTGAAATCTCAATACGCACAAATTCTTCAGGTTTTACAGGAGGATTGACATCGGTACCATCTTTGTTTATCTGCCTGTAAAGTGGTTTTTTATGTTTGTGTGGTTTATACGAAAGAGCAATTCTTATATTACCATGCTCCTTATCTTTGTATTTAAGGGCATTTCCGGTAATATTATTTAAAACCCTGCGAAGCTGCTCAGGGTCGGCAGATACCAATATGCCATCAGGAGCAGTATTTTCGTAGGAAACATTCATATTGTTTGCTTCGTAATCAAAAGATATTGAATCAATATAATTTTCAAGATATTCTGCGATATCAAATGTGACAAAATTGTATGGGATTGAATTCTGCTCTATTTTTGAAAAGAGTGACAATTCATCTACAAGATATGTCATATCGTTTGCTTTTGAATAAATTGTTTTAAGATATTTCTGCTGTTTCTCAGGTGTCTTTGCAATGCCGTCTATAAGTCCCTCGGAATATCCTTTTATGGCTGTAAGAGGTGTCTTTAAATCGTGTGATATGTTGCTCATCATTTCACGTGTATCATTTTCGTATTGGATGCGTTCTTCAAGCATTGACTTGAGACGGATACGCATTTCTTCAAAATCACGGCACAGTATACCGATTTCATCGCAGGAGTTTACATGAACGGGATTATCAAGATTACCCTCCCCTATCTGCATCGTGGCAATACGAAGAATATTTAAAGGTTTTATAATACTGTGGTATAACCATAGTAAAAGAATACAAGCTGTTGTAAACAAAATTAGGGTGAAAGCAATTGCTATGTCCTTCACGGAACTTTCCCATCTTGGTATGAGATTTGAGAGTTTTGTTATAAGAAAAAGCTGCCCTGAGGTGCCGTCTGAAAAATAGAAATCTTTGCTGCGTGTAAGTGTTGAACTTTTTGGGTCTATAAGGATATTGTCGTTTTTGCCCTGCGAATATTCGCTGAAAGAAGGAAGGGTAGAAATACAATCATAAAAATCCATGTTTCCTATGTAATATTCTTTCTTTCCTTTAAATACTACGATAAAAGAATCCTTAGACGATATGGAACGTGAAGTATCATCCAGAAAACTTTTATCAAGAAGCTTGTCGGGAGTTTCATCGGCAATTTTTACAAGTTTATTGTAATCATTTAATGTAAGCTTATAAAGAAGCTGAACCGGATTTAGGACAAGTCCGTAATCATAGTTGTTTTCCGTCTGTGTACTGTAATAAGAAGATAATATGTCGGTTTGGTTTTGCACAATTAAATGAAAGCAGACTAAACCGGCACAAAGCGGAAAAATAGCAATAATTAAAAAAGAAATTATAAGTTTTCCTCTGATTTTCATATAAAGCCTCATTTCTGAGCAGAATATTGTATAAGTAAATAATCAAAGCTATTTGTTTTTGCTCAGAAACAAATAGCTTTATAAAAATTATATTTAGTATGCATTTTTGTTGACTTTTCGTCCGAAAAACGTGAGGAAAAGTATCTTGAAGTCAAGTGCCAGTGTCCAGTTTTCGACATAATAAAGGTCACATTCAATACGTCCTGTTATGGAAGTATCACCTCTGAAACCGTTTACCTGTGCCCATCCTGTCATACCCGGGCGTACCTGATGTTTTATCATGTATCGTGGAATTTCTTCCTTGAATTTATTTACAAAATAAGGTCTTTCAGGTCTTGGACCGACAAGGCTCATGTCTCCTTTCAGTACGTTAAATATCTGAGGAAGTTCATCGATATTTGTCTTTCTCATAAATTTACCGATAGGAGTAACTCTAGGGTCATCCTTGGTGGTCCATGCTTTCTTTTCTTCGCTTTCTTTCTGCACTTTCATTGAGCGGAACTTGTACATATCAAATTCCCTGTTGTGAAGTCCGACACGCTTTTGTTTAAATATAAGCGGTCCTGGTGAAGTCACTTTTACTATGATAGCAGTTATTATCATAGGTATGGCAAAAAGAATGAGTGCAACAGTAGCACCGAATATGTCTACTGCACGTTTCAAAACTATATTGTATGATGAACTTAACGGAACATGGCGTACATGTATGACAGGAATTCCGTCTAAATCTTCAGTATAAGGTTTTGTCGGGATAATGTTATTGTAATCAGGAGCAAATTTTGTGTGAACTCCCGATTTCTCACATACGGCAACAAGTCCTTCAAGTTTTGAATACTCATCAATACTAAGAGTGATGACAATCTCGTCAAATTCATTGGACGAAAGATATTTTTCAAGTGAATTTAATCTGTCAACGACTTTGACGGTTCTGTATTCGTGACCTATTTTTTTGTTGTCATCAAGTATGCCGTGGATTTTGTAACCCCATTCAGGATGAAGCCTCAGACGTCTTATATAATTTTCTGCTGTTCGGCTGTATCCGACAATAAGCACATGCTTAAGATTTTTGCCCTCTTTTCTCATTTTTCTGAGAATTGAAATAACAACAAGTCTGAAAGCATAATCAATAAAAATATTTATACATACGAAAATACCAAGTAAAAGTCTTGCGTAATCCCATTGTTTGAAAAAATAAAGTGCTGCAAGACAGTAGATAATGCCAAAAAAGTTTGATTTGATAAGGCAGAAAAGCTCTGCACGCCGTCCGCTAGTTCTCTTTGGATCATACATGCCGCAGAAACCGTAAATAATCAGATAACAGGGTACTATCATTGTGAGCAGGTTCTGATATTGTGAAAGGTCTTTATAATAACCTGCTGGTGGGGCGATAATGTGCCATCTGATTAGCGGGCTGTTAAATTCATCTAATCTAAGGACATATGCCAAATTAAATGATAGGTATATTATTACTGCATCAACAATAATATGCAGTATATTTAATAATCGCTGATTTTCTTTAATCAATTTTTCATCCTCTCAATCTCTTGTAGCTTTTGTGTGTTAACAATAACGGTACAACGAAAATTTTTATAAGTCATTTGGCGAAATGTCAATTATACATCACGCCAGTATGTTGTACTGGATTTATCATATAAATTATGATAAAATAGTTAATTGTTTAGTTGCTGTTCGTATCATAAGTGTGAATAGCAACATTGTTTGTGCTCTAATCATTATATAGGTTATGATTATTTTGCGCAACAATAAAATCTTTTATAATATATGAAATGAAAAAGTTATATTTTCTTCACAACTTATACACAAAAAGCTGTTAGAATTTGTTTTACAAGTAAGAGAAAATATAAAGGGAGGTACCGATAATGGATGAGAATAATAATTTAAACGGGACAGATGAAAATCAGTCTCAGGACGGATATACAGGTGAATACGGAAACTCAGTGGAAGGAGATGGGAACACTTTAGACTCATCAATTTACAGTTATTCATATAAAGATGGTGAGAATAATGCACAGTCAACACATTCAGGTGACTATTATGCAGGCTCTCAGTCAGAAAATTATGCATCACAGAACAGCCAGAGTTATGATAGTGGGCAGAAAACAAATCCATATGATAACAACGCAAATACAGGATACAACAGCACA
>ENA-OROU01003289-OROU01003289.1-human-gut-metagenome-genome-assembly--contig:-NODE-3289-length-10459-cov-13.203864_pt1 | contig 10459 bp, 9 predicted proteins | sample MGYA00242131_ERZ509054 | MGnify/ENA primary metagenome ERZ509054 (study PRJEB26280, sample SAMEA2338749) | human gut metagenome | biome: human gut; feature: human-associated habitat; material: faeces... | reverse complement strand
AAAAGCAGGACCCCCAGTACCCGCACCAGACGGGCCGGGAGCTTTATTGCAAGCAGGATGGCCAGCCCATTCTGCTGCTGTGCAACGGCACCCCTGACACCCCCGACATCACGGCGGTGGTCTACTGCACCACCGGCCGCACGCTGGACTGGTCGCCCCAGTTTTCCGCCGGGACCGGCAGCCCGGAGCCGGTGGAGGGCGTGGACGTTTTTTCCAACCACCCGGCGTCCGGCGCTGCCCCCTGAGGTGCGCCCCGGCAGGGCATGAGAAAGGAGAACTTATGAAAAACCTGAAGCTTCTGGCAGCCCTGCTGGCGCTGACTATCGGTCTGGCGGGCTGCGGCAAAGGCAGCAGCGCGTCCAGCTCCAAGCCCGAAAAAATGCTGGACGGAGACAACATGATCGCATCGTCCTCCGCCAAACAGGAGTACACCGAGCCGGAGGACGTGACCTACATGCGCCTTCTGGCAGGGGAGGACAAATACCGCGCCTGCGTGCTGTATCTGGGCGGCTCCTACGAGATCACCACCGATGTGCAGCAGGTGCTGGACAGCCAGACCGACCTGCGGGAGCTGTGGGGCTTCGTCTACGACATCCCGCAGGATCACTGGGTCGTGGCACCGGATGGCGGGTGCGACCTGTACTGCATCTTCCCGCAGGAGGCGCAGGCTACCCTGTTCGTCTACGAGACGAGCCTGACAGACGATGCCGAAAAACCGCTCCAGCGCGGTAAACAGCTCTATTACAGTGAGGACGGTCAGCCCATCCTGCTGCTGTGCAACATCAGCGATATCGTCCCCAACACCGAGGTGGAGCTGTACCCCAGCACCGGCGAAGAGCTGGTATTCAGCCCCTTCCTTTCCGGCGAGAACGGCCATGTGGTGGAAGCCGAGGGCGTGTGCGATTTTACCATCTACCCGGAAGGGGACGACTGGGAGACCGACACCAGCCCGTGGTCGCTGGAGGGTAACTGGCTGGAGACCGGCCGCGACACCGACGAGGGCTATTTTGACACTGACCCCGCAGACGCCGACCGGATGTGCTTTTTGCCCACCGACGCCGACACCGAAGGCAGCCAGCTGCCCTTCACCGCCAGCTACATCACCCCCTACCCGGAGCTGAACGTGGAAGAAGCCGACCTGTTCTATCAGGAGGGCACCCCGGAGGTACCCTTCCAGACCAATCAGGAGTGGTACGCCACCTTTACCGGGCCCCACGGCGACCGCTACGCCGTCACGCTGGAGGACGAGGACACCCTTGCCCTCAAGTGCTATCTGGAGGGCCAGGAGAGCTACCTGAGCCTTGTCAACACCGTCTATTTTGCGCGGCAGGAGGCCATGGGGTGACCACCGCCGCCGACCCACACCGGGAGGAATGCACCATGAAACACACCAAAAAGATCACCATCCTCCACTCCAATGATCTGCACGGAGACTTTCTGGCAGAGCAGGTGGACGAAAAACTGGTGGGCGGCGTGTCCATGCTGTCCGGCTACATCGAAAAGGTGAGGGCAGAGGAGCCCAACACCATCTACGCCATTGCAGGTGATATGTTCCGGGGCTCGGTCATTGATTCCGAATACAAGGGGCTTTCCACCATCGAGATCATGAACGCCCTTGCCCCGGACATCGTCACCATCGGCAACCACGAGGTGGATTACGGCATCGCGCATCTGCTGTTCATCGAAAAATGCGCGCGCTTTCCCATCATCAACGCCAACCTCTACATCAAAAACACCTCCACCCGGCTGTTTACCCCCTACAAGATCCTGCGGGTGGACGGCATGAACATCCTCTTCATCGGCATCATCACGCAAGACGTCATCAACCAGACCAAGTCCGAATCGCTGGTGGGGTCCTTTGTGGACACCGCCGCCGCTGCCGCCGAGGTGGGCAAGATCTGCAACGCCCACAACAGCATCGACATCGATTTTACCGTGCTGCTGACCCACATCGGCTTTGAGGAGGACCGCCATCTGGCCCGCCAGCTGGACCCGGCCTGGGGGGTGGACCTGATCATCGGCGGACACAGCCACACCCTGCCAGAGCACGCGGTGGAGGAAAACGGCGTGGTCATTGCGCAGGCGGGCACCGGCACCGACCAGATCGGGCGCTTTGACATCATTGTAGACACGGACAACAACTGCATCGATTCCTACACATGGCACACGGTACCCATCACCGCCGAGACCTGCCCCCGCAACCCCGCCATGGAGCAGGTGCTGCACCGCTTCACCAGTCAGGTGGACGAAAAGTACAGCCACATCGTGGCGCGCTTCCGCCGGGAGCTGACCCACCCGGAGCGCACCCGGGAGACCGAGCTGGGCAACCTGTTTGCGGACATCTTCACCCGCAGCCTTGGCATCGATATTATGCTCATCGGCTCCGGCAGCATCCGGGCCGAAAAGCTGGGCCCCATCGTCACCTACGGCGACCTCATCGAGGGCTTCCCCTACGATGATGGCGTGTTCATGTTCAAGGTGACAGGCCGGCAGCTGCGCCAGATGCTCCACTACATGCTGCGGGAGGAGGCCTACACCGGCCACACCGAGTTCTACCAGCTGCCCTCCACCCTGCGGCTGCGCTACGACCGCGCCAAGGGCGACTTTGATTACTTTACCTACTGCGGCAAGGAGGTGGGCAAGGAGATCAGCGACGATGCCCTGTTCACCGTGGGGCTGCAGAACTACCACTTCAAAAACATCGAGAGCTTTTTCAACATCTCCTACGAAACCATCTGCAAGCTGCAGAAGCCTCGCAGCGTGGCAACCTCCTGTCAGGATATCCTGATGGAGTATTTCCGGGAGCACGAGATGCTGGACGCGGCAGTGGACGGCAGAATGACCATTCTGCCCTCTGCCGGGCAATGACCACTTTTTTCGGGGGAAGCTGACGCTTCTCCCGAATGGGGCCCTAAAAAAATTTTACCACAGAAAGGAGCACCCCATGAAACAACGATTCTCAAAACGAACACGCCTTGTCAGTGCCCTTTTGACGCTGGCTATGGTATTCACCTTTTTGCCCTTCAGCGCCTTTGCGGAAGGGGGGTGACGGGTGGTTATAGCATCACCTCAATAGTATTGTATCGTTCTTACAGAAAGAACAGTACAACATCATCGTTCGGGTGATTTTGTCCTGTTGTGCTGATTTATGCCTTTTCCCGGTCGAGTTATAAAAAACGGTAACTCGTCTGGGCGATTTCACACGCTATCCGATCACAGTTGCTGTTTGTGGAGGTAACTGTGATTTTTTATTGGGGTAACGCATCAAAAAAGCCTGTCTGCTGCCGTAGACCAGACCGCTCCGAAACAGGCACAATCGTTCCGTTTTGCCACCCACGATCGTGCCGATATGCTGTACTGCGCCAGCTTCCCTCAATGGGAGGCTGGCGTTTTTGCGCTTTTAAGGGCAAGGTGTCGTGGGCCACCACGATCCTTTTTGTCCAAATGCTCACATTCCGTAAAATAACTGGAGGATTATTGATAATGAGATCGACCTATTTGCTTCCGTGGTTCAAGATGACCACATGGTACTTCCGACTGTCTCGATTGCTGGAAGTTTCCAACGTCAAAAAGCGCACCAAAAATCATAGTGCTGATGCCGACCGTATTTTCATGTTGGTGAAAAATCATGTGCTGGCCGTATCCGGCATGGGAGATGAAGCTCCGCCCTCTCACGGCGGAAGAAACGGAGGGTGTGATGCATTATGATCCTGCTGCAACGGGTGAACGAATCTGCAACGAGCTGTTTACATGGGCGGATGTGTACGACACTGCCAACCACGATGAACGCCGCGCCATTTTGCAGCAGTTCATCAAGGAGATTCGCGTCCGAAAAGACTATGAGATCTCGATTACGCTGAACGCCAGCTTCAATCAAGTGGAGCAGCTCAAGGCTGTATCGACCTACGATGGTGCGGAGATTTTTGAAGGGATTTCCGAGAAGGGGGCATAAAAGCGATGCACTTGCCCGCAGCACTCTGCAAAATGCAAAGAAAGAAGCGTGAAACCGATGGATTTTCAAAAAGTACATTGATGACCCCGCCCGGTTCGCATCCGACTTCAGGGTTCGGAGCCCGGCACGGTCTGCCAAAGTTTTTTAGGCATAAAAAACGCCGCATCATACAAAACGATGCGGCAAATTGGTGGACCTAGAGGGATTCGAACCCTTGACCTCTCGGATGCGAACCGAACGCTCTCCCAGCTGAGCTATAGGCCCATATTTGTTTTTCAGAACGAGAACAGTGTAACTCTTTTAGAAGGATTTGTCAAGGACTTTTCACCTGGGCGGCCTGCGGGGAATGTCCGGCTGAATCGGACGCGCCGTTTCTTAAAAAACGACAGATCCTTTAGTAAAAATAACAGTGGCTCTCAGAGAAAAAGCGTGCTACAATAATGCTGAGACTTCTGTACATAAAAAGTCTATCACCCAAAGTCAGGAGGACAACGGTTATGGAATTTACTAAGGTCGTTGCAGAGCGTTATTCCTGCAAGAATTTCAGCACACGTAAGGTAGAAGCCGAGAAGTTGACGGAGATCCTAGAAGCGGGGCGGCTGGCCCCGACCGCCAAGAATTTTCAGGAGCAGCGCATTTATGTGCTGCAGTCGGAAGAAAGTCTGGCAAAGCTCGACAAGGTGACGCCCTGCCGCTATGGCGCGCCTACCTGCCTCGTCGTGGCCTTCGATAAAAACAGCGTCTTTACTTATCCCGGCGGAAAGCGGGACTCCGGCGTGGAGGATGCCGCCATCGTGGCGACCCACCTGATGCTGGCCGCCGCCAACGCAGGTGTGGACAGCTGTTGGCTCAACTTCTTCGATCCGGATGAGCTGGCCAAGGAGCTGGGCCTGCCGGAAAATGAAGAGGTCCTGATGATCCTCGACCTCGGCTATGCCGCAGAAGGCTCAGGGCCGCTGGCAAACCACGGCTCGAGAAAGCCCTTGTCCGCGACGGTCGCATACCTGTAATACCAAAAAACACCCGGAGATGCTTCCGGGTGTTTTTGCGTTATTGTCCGACGATGCGCCAGTGTTCGGGTTTGTTGTGATCGGTGGTCACGCCGTCGTCGGTATACATCCGGTAGGGCGCAGGCTGGCCGTCGGGCGCGAAGCGCCAGAAGGTGAGGGCCGTATCGTTCAGCTGGGCGGTGTTGGCGGCGGGCTGTGCCACCTCCCGGATGTCGGCCTCCGTCTTGTAGCCGAAGCGGCTCTGGGCCAGACCAAACGCCCACTTGGGCGGGATATAGCTGGGGCCGATGAGCTGCCGGAATTTCTTTGCGACCTCTGCCGCTGTAGGGGCTGTGATGAGGTAGAGCGCATAGTTCGGCTCTGCCGTGGCGAAGCGGAGGGTGTCGTGGCGGGTATAGCCGATACAACAAAACCGGCATTTTCGGCAGAACAGGCGGCCCAGGGCTTGTTTGGGCAGGGGAAAATGGTATATAATAAGTATATTCTAGGAATAAAAGGGAGAACCATCATGTATCAAAAAGGAATCAAGCGGCTGCTGGACGTGGTACTGTCGGCCTGCGGGCTGCTGGTGCTGTCACCGCTGCTGCTTTTGCTCTGCCTTGCCATCAAGCTGGACTCGCCGGGGCCGGTGTTCTTCAAGCAGAAGCGGGTGGGCATCCATAAGAGCTATTTCAACATCCTGAAATTCCGCACCATGCGCATCGACACCCCCCACGACATGCCCACCCATCTGCTCCACGACCCGGAGCAGTATATCACCCGGGTGGGCCGTTTCCTGCGCAAGACCAGCCTGGACGAGCTGCCCCAGCTGTGGAATATCCTTGTGGGCGATATGGCAGTCATCGGTCCGCGCCCGGCCCTCTGGAACCAGTACGACCTGTTGGCCGAACGGGACAAGTACGGCGCAAACGACGTCCGCCCCGGCCTGACCGGCTGGGCGCAGATCCATGGCCGCGACGAGCTGGAGATCACGGAGAAAGCGAAGCTCGACGGCTGGTATGTGGAGCATATGAGCTTCTGGCTGGACATCAAATGCTTCTTCGGCACCATCAAGGCTGTGGCCGACCACGACGGCGTGGTGGAGGGCGGCACCGGGACGCTGCACGAAGAAGAGAAAAATGACCATAAATAAGGGAAACATAACATGCTGAATGCACTGTATCATTTTGCGACTCCATGGGCAAAGGCAACGAAACGCCAGATCAACGTGAACCGGATGCTTGGAGTGGCGGCGAATGCCCTTTATCCGATATATTGTGCATGGAGTCCGCTCCCGAAGCAGAGAACAACGCAGGGCGAAAGGATGGTGGTATCTCTGACCACCTTCCCGCTCCGAATCGGGAAAGTCCATCTGACGATCCAGAGCATCCTGCGGCAGAGCCGTCCGGCGGATCGTATCCTGCTCTGGTTGTCCAAGGAGGAATTTCCGGAGGAAGCACAGCTCCCGGCAAACCTGCTCCGCCTGAAAGAAAAGGGACTGGACATCCGCTTCTGCGACAATATCCGCTCCTTTAAAAAGGTGTTCTACACCGCGCGGGAATTTGAAAATGATGTGATCGTTACGGCGGATGATGATGCGCTCTACCCGGAAAACTGGCTGGAAGGGCTGTGGGATACCCACGAAAAGTATCCGGGCTGCGTGTGCTGTTACCGCGCGCATGAAATCACGTTTGAAGGCGGAAGGGTGGCGCCTTATCAGGAGTGGTACGGCTTGTCGCCAGACAAAAAAGGACCTTCGGAAGCACTTTTTCCGGTGGGCGTTGGAGGGGTGTTGTATCCTGCAGGCTATTTCAGCGGCATCGAGTTCGACAGCGGGAAGATTATGAAGCTGTGCCCGACGGCGGACGATATGTGGCTCAAGATCGTGGGAGCGCAGAAAAGGATCCCGGCAGTGAAGGTGAGCACCAACTCGAAGGAGTGGTTCACCGTCCGGAACAGCCAGCGCCAGTGCCTGATGTCGGTCAACACCGCCGGAAGGATGCGGAACGATGAAGCACTTCAGAACCTGATGGAATATTATCACGTTACAGCGGAGATGCTGGGCGGCACATCAACAGAGCAGAAAGGCAAAGGATAAAAGATGGCGGGCAGAACAGATGTGAAGATCAGCGTGATCGTACCGGTCTATAATGTAGAAAAAGAACTCCCCCGCTGCATCGAGAGCCTCCTGACACAGACGTATTCGAATTTTGAGCTGCTCCTGATAAACGATGGCTCATCGGATGGCAGCCCTGAGATCATGGAGAGATACGCGGAGAAGGACCCGCGCATCCGCACCCTACATAAGAAAAATGGCGGGGTGTCCTCAGCACGCAACAGGGGACTGGAACAGGCAAAAGGCGAATATGTGTGCTTTGTGGATGCGGACGATGTGGTGGCTTCGTGTTATCTGGAATGGCTTTGCCGGGCAATACAAGAAAGCAGGCTTCCTCTTGCAATTTGCAAACAGGTGGATTTTGAGGAGAAAGAGACGGATCCATTCTGTGACCTTCCGACAGAAATGCCTGCGCTGAAAACACATAAAATTGAAAATTATACATTTTGGGATGAAAATGTGTGTACCCGGTGCGTTCGAGGAATGATGAGAGCGGATTTGGTTCGAGATATTCGATATGACGAACAGATTGCTATCGGAGAAGATGCTCTATTTATGGTGCAGGCCTTGCTGCGGACGAAGGGGTACGTTTGTGTGCCCTGTGCACTTTATGCCTATTACATCCGGCCGGATTCAGCGATTCATCAGAGCGACTTTTCACCAAAACAATACAGCGAAATAACTACTTGGGAAAAAATTTGTGCCTTGGTGGAAAGACAGCCGGGCAGTATGAGCCGTACAGCGGAAGAGCGGTTCGTGGTGGCCTGCGCCCATGTATATTACCGGATGGCGGGCAGCGACCATGCCGATCCGGAGCTGCAAGCCAAGATCGTGCGGATGGCGCGAGAGCACTGGCGGGCGGCCTTGCGAGTCCCGAACAGCAAGAAGCGTGAAAAGAGCAAGCTCTGGATGCTGATCTGCTGCCCGGCGGCGGGACGCTGGATGTGGAGGCTGGGAAAAAAGCTGAAACAGGGATGAGCCGGAGCATCTTGAGAAACGAAGTGGTTTTGTCTTGATTTATGTCGGAAATGTTATATAATAAAACAGTATACAAGACACAGAAGGAGGATTTCCATGGAACGCACCTATATCAATGAGGTACAAAAGGAAATTGGCAGCACGGTCAAGGTGCAGGGCTTTATCGAGAACCTGCGCAACAGCAAATATATGGCCTTCATCGTGCTGAAGGATATTACCGGCAAACTTCAGATCACCATCGAGAAGGAGGACCACCCTGAGCTGGTGGACACCATCGACAAGCTGACCCCGGACTCTGTCATCACCGTCACCGGCAAGGTGATGGAGAACGACTACGTCAAGATGGGCGGCATCGAGATGATCCCCGAGGCCATCGAGATCGAGAGCATCGCCGACGCGCTGCCCATCGTCCGCAAGGAGATCGCCGCCACCAAGAAGAAGAAGGCTGTGGAGCGTTCCAGCATCGACCAGCGCATCGACTACCGCTGGATCGACCTGCGCACCGACGAGAACCAGCTGATGTTCAAGGCACAGAGCTGCTTCGTCAACGCCATGCGTCAGTTCCTGCTCGAGCGCAGCTTCATCGAGATCCATACCCCGAAGCTCATCGCTGCTGCCAGCGAGAGCGGCTCTGAGGTGTTCAAGGTGGACTACTTCGACCGCAACGCCTATCTGGCCCAGAGCCCTCAGTTCTATAAGCAGATGGCCATGGCCGCCGGCTTCGAGCGCATCTTTGAGACCGGCCCCGTCTTCCGCGCGGAGAAGAGCTACACCAACAAGCACTCCACCGAGTTTTCCGGCTTCGACCTTGAGTTCAGCTACATCACCTCTTACAAGGACGTCATGAAGATGGAGGAAGAGCTTCTGACTGCCGGTCTGAAGGCCGTCAAGGAGCAGTACGGCGAGCAGATCAAGGAGCTGTTTGGTCTGGAAGTCGTCGTCCCCACCACGCCGTTCCCTGTGGTCAAGCTGGCCGACCTGTACAAGGGTCTGGAAGAGGAGTTCGGCTACACTGTCGATGAGAGCGAGAAGGGCGACCTGACCACCGAGGCCGAGCGCTTGAGCTACGACTGGGTCAAGAAGCACTACGGCCACGAGTTCCTGTTCATCACCGACTACTCCGCTGAGAAGCGTGCTTTCTACCACATGCGCGACGAGAACGGCGTGCCGCAGGGCTACGACCTCATCTGGCGCGGCGTGGAGATCACCACCGGCGCACAGCGTGAGCATCGCTACGACGTGCTGAAGAAGCAGGCAGAGGAGAAGGGCCTGGCCGATGACGTCAAGTTCTATCTGGAGTTCTTCCAGTACGGCTGCCCCCCGCACGGCGGCTTCGGTCTGGGCATCGACCGTTTGACCATGCTGCTCTGCGGCCAGTCCATCAAGGACGCCGAGTTCCTGTTCCGCGGCCCCAACCGTCTGACTCCGTAAGGAATGAAACCTCTCCGTCAATGCTTCGCATTGCCACCTCTCCTATCGAGGAGAGGCCTTGGCATTTCGTAAAGCTTTGTCTCTTCGCCAGAGGCTCCCCTCGGTAGGGGCAACAGTGACGACCGCCGCCAGTGGCGGAAACAGGGAGTCGCTGTTGGGGCAGCGGCCAGCGAGACGCAAGCAATGCGCAGCGGATGCTGGGAGCCGCAACTCGGCCTTGTCGAGCGATAGCGAGACTGAGAGGTTATGACCTATAACAAAAGCCAGCGCACATTTCTTGTGCGCTGGCTTTTCTGCATTTTACAGCTTACTGGATGCCGGTGACCTTGTAGTCCTGTGCCTCGACGGCGTTCTTGAGCACGTCGTCGGCGACCTCGGCGTTCAGGGTGACGATGGCGGTGCCGGCCTCGTGGCTCACCACGGCCTCGTCCACCTCGGGCAGGGCTTCCAGAGCCTTCTTCACGCGGGCTTCGCAGTGGCCGCACATCATGCCTTCCACTTTCAGGGTCTTCTTCATGGTATGATCCTCCGTTTTGACTTCGGGCGCTTCGGCGTCCGATTTTTTGTTATTTTCAGCCGCAGACTGCACCGGGGCAGCAGCGGGAGAAGCGGTTTTGTGGTCGTGCCTGGTGCTGTGCAAATCGAACAGGTTCAGCCGCAGGGCGTTGCTCACGACGCAGAAGCTGGACAGGCTCATGGCAGCAGCACCGAACATGGGGTTCAGCGTCAGGCCGAAGGGGATGAACAGACCAGCCGCCAGCGGGATGCCGATGATATTGTAGATGAACGCCCAGAACAGGTTCTCGTGGATGTTCCGCAGGGTGGCGCGGCTGAGGCGGATGGCCGCAGGCACGTCCGAGAGCTTCGAGTTCATCAGCACGACGTCGGCGGCGTCAATGGCCACGTCGGTGCCTGCGCCGATGGCAATGCCGGTGTCGGCACGGGTGAGGGCGGGAGCGTCGTTGATGCCGTCACCCACCATGGCCACCTTGC
>ENA-OROU01003273-OROU01003273.1-human-gut-metagenome-genome-assembly--contig:-NODE-3273-length-10498-cov-2.289476_pt1 | contig 10498 bp, 8 predicted proteins | sample MGYA00242131_ERZ509054 | MGnify/ENA primary metagenome ERZ509054 (study PRJEB26280, sample SAMEA2338749) | human gut metagenome | biome: human gut; feature: human-associated habitat; material: faeces... | reverse complement strand
TCCGAGCTGGGTGTAGCGGCGGAGCTGGGATTTCACGCGGGCTACGAGCTCTAACGGATTAAACGGCTTTGTGATATAGTCGTCGGCGCCGATGTTTAACCCTAAGATCTTATCGGTATCCTCGGATTTCGCAGAGAGGATGATGATCGGGATACTGCTGGTCTCGCGGACCTTAAGTGTGGTGCGGATCCCGTCGAGACCCGGCATCATGACATCCACGATCATTAAGTTTACTTCATTCTTCTCCAGAAGCTCCAGCGCTTCGTAGCCGTCGTAGGCCTTAATTACATTGAAACCTTCGCCGGTCAGATAAATATTGATCGCTTCTACGATCTGTTTGTCGTCATCGCAGACGAGAATGGTTGGCATAATTGATTCCTCCTCATATAAAACTGATTTAAGATGAAAAATCGTAACTGACCATGTTTCCAGTTACGAAAAATCGAATCAAAGAAAAAAATATATCATAGTCCAGTATAGCATAAAAATGACACAAAAACATAAGGAACGTTCTTAAATTTTTATGTAGAGATGTAAAGGGGTTACTGTATTGTACGGAATTTTCGATTCAGAAAAGCTTTTGGTACGACGCGGCGCTTTGATGCAGTGACATAGGTAAAAAAATACGAACGTAAAAATTTGTGTATAATGTTGTGAAATAGAAGAATAAATAATTGCGCAAGAGGCTAAAACAATAAAAAAATATAGAAAACTTTGTGAGAATTGTACAAAATATATATTTTAATGTGAAATGGTTGATAATAATTGTGCAATGTGCTATGATTGAGCTAACTTAAAAAAGAAGCCGTGATAGGAGAGCAAAATGTGATCAGCTAACGATTAGCTGTTGCTTGGTGCGCTCCTTTTCTTTTTGAGAAATGGAGAAAAGTTTAGTGAAACATTATTTTTATCAGGCACTGGAAGAAAACCCGATCATCGCAGCGATCAAAAACATGGATGATCTGGAACTTTGCTGTTCTCTGGAAGAGATCCGAGTGGTATTCGTCCTGTTCGGCGATATCTGTACGATCCGGGCGATCGTAAAACGCCTAAAGGACGCTGGGAAGATCGCAATCGTGCATGTAGACCTGATCGTGGGCTTAAGCAGCAAGGAGATCGTGGTGGACTTTATTAAAATGTCGACAGAGGCAGACGGGATCATTAGTACAAAGGTCCCACTGATCAGAAGGGGAAATGAACTGAATTTCATAACGGTCCAGAGGTGCTTTTTACTGGATTCCATGGCATATGAAAATTTAAGACAGCAGCAGCATCAGGTGAAGCCGGATTATATCGAGGTTCTTCCGGGAATCATGCCGCAGGTCATCTCAAAGATGTGTAAGGTGTCGAAAGCGCCGATCATCGCGGGTGGACTGATTTCCGAGAAGGAATCCGTTATGAGCGCTATCTCGGCGGGGGCAATGGCAGTTTCATCTACGAATCATGAAGTCTGGAAGCTGTGAATAGACTGATAACACAAGCTGTTTCAATGCCGGGAAAAGGGCAGTTGAGATAAAGCATGGGAAAACTATATTGAAGGAGGAATTGGTATGGCAAAGTATGTAATGGCACTCGACGCGGGGACAACCAGCAACAGATGTATCCTGTTCAACGAAAAAGGTGAGATGTGCAGCGTAGCGCAGAGAGAGTTTACCCAGTACTTCCCGAAGCCGGGCTGGGTAGAGCACGATGCGGACGAGATCTGGGCAAGTATGCTGGGGGTTGCCGTAGAGGCAATGAATATGATCGGTGCCACCGCGGCGGATATCGCGGCCATCGGTATCACGAACCAGCGTGAGACAACGATCGTCTGGGATAAGAATACCGGAGAGCCGATCCATCACGCGATCGTCTGGCAGTGCCGCAGAACATCGGAATACTGCGACACCTTAAAAGAAAAAGGCCTGACCGACAAGTTCAGAGAGAAAACAGGCCTCGTGATCGATGCGTACTTCTCAGGAACAAAGGTAAAATGGCTGCTTGACAATGTGCCGGGTGCAAGGGAAAAAGCAGAGAAGGGTGAGCTGTTATTCGGTACGGTTGAGACATGGCTGATCTGGAAACTTACAAAGGGCGCGGTTCATGTCACAGACTATTCCAACGCATCCCGTACAATGCTCTTCAATATCAATACTTTGCAGTGGGATGATGAGATCTTAGCGGAACTCGATATCCCGAAGTGTATTCTCCCGGAGCCGAAGCCGTCAAGCTGCATTTACGGCGAGACAGATCCGTCTTACCTCGGCGGACCGATCCCGATCGGAGGAGCTGCTGGTGACCAGCAGTCCGCACTGTTCGGACAGACCTGCTTCAATCCTGGCGAGGCAAAGAATACATACGGAACCGGCTGCTTCATGTTAATGAACACTGGTGAGAAGCCGATCTTCTCAAAGAATGGTCTTGTTACAACAATTGCATGGGGCTTAGACGGAAAAGTCAACTACGCTCTTGAGGGCTCTATCTTCGTTGCAGGCGCTGCGATTCAGTGGCTCCGCGATGAGTTAAGAATTATCGATTCCGCACCGGATTCCGAGTACATGGCAAAGAAAGTAAAGGATACGAACGGCTGCTATGTTGTACCGGCATTCACAGGTCTCGGAGCTCCGCACTGGGATCAGTATGCGCGCGGAACGATCGTAGGAATCACCCGTGGTGTCAATAAGTACCACATTATCCGTGCGACTCTGGAATCCCTCGCATACCAGGTAAACGATGTTCTGGAAGCGATGAAGGCAGATTCCGGTATCGAGCTTGCAGCTCTTAAGGTTGACGGCGGCGCAAGTGCCAACGACTTCTTAATGCAGACACAGGCCGATATCATCAACGCGCCGGTGAACCGTCCACAGTGCGTAGAGACGACAGCTATGGGTGCCGCTTATCTTGCAGGTCTCGCAGTTGGTTACTGGAGCAGCAAGGAAGACGTTATCAAGAACTGGGCAATCGATAAGACATTCGAGCCGAAGATCGAAGCGGCTGAGAGAGAAAAACGGATCAAAGGCTGGAATAAGGCTGTGAAATACGCTTACGGATGGGCGAAGGAAGACTAAACGAGATATAAAATGAGGAAAAGGTTTCGGGTAAGAATTGCGGCTTGCAGAGAACGGACTTGAATGGAATGATTACTCAAAGTTGTTGAAACAAAACAGAAAGTTTTGAAAAAACAGAAAACTGTCTCCGGCTTTTTGGGGGAACGAAAGCCGGAGATGCCTAAAACAACAAAAAGGGGGATTTTCTATGCTGCCTTATATTGCAGAGTTTCTTGGAACCATGATGCTTATCATCCTTGGTGATGGTGTTGTTGCAAACGTAAACCTCAACAAGTCCGGAATGAAAGGTGCGGGAGCTGTCCAGATCACACTGGCGTGGGGCCTTGCGGTCCTGGTACCGGCATTTATCTTCGGTGAAGCTTCCGGCGCATCCTTCAATCCGGCGCTCACGATCGCTCTTGCGGTTGACGGAAGTTTCGCGTGGTCCATGGTGCCTGGGTATGTGATCGCACAGCTGGCAGGTGCATTTGTCGGCGCATCGATCGTTTACCTGCTCTTCAAGGGACAGTTTGACGCGACAGAAGATCCGGGAACAAAACTCGGTGTATTCTGTACAGGTCCGTCGATCCCGAACACAGGATTAAACATTTTGAGCGAAGCAGTTGGTACATTTATCCTCGTTTTCGCGATCAAAGGTATCGGCAATGTAACTGGTCTTTCCACAGGTGTTGATAAACTCTTCGTATTCGGAATCATTGTTTCCGTAGGTATGTCCCTCGGCGGACTTACCGGTTATGCGATCAACCCGGCAAGAGATTTAGGACCTCGTCTTGCACATGCAGTCCTTCCGATCAAGGGCAAAGGCGATTCCAACTTCTCTTACGGTCTCGTAGTTCCGATCGTTGGACCGATCATCGGTGCGATCGTAGCGGTTCTCCTTTATGGAGCGATCCCGTGGTAGGATAAAAAACAGAGGGCTGTGCCCGGTGCAGTACAGCTTGACAATCAGATAATTATGGCATGAGATGAGAGAGCCTGACAGGATAACCGCATAAGGGTATGCGTTTACTTGGCAGGCTCTTTTCTCTTAAGACCGGAACATTGCTGGATCTGCAAAAACGGCAGAAATGGCGGAAAACTTCTAAAAAGAGACAGGATGTAAAGGAGTGAACGGTAAATGTATGATGTGATCATAATCGGAGCAGGCGTAGCCGGATCGGCATCTGCGAGGGAATTGTCGCGGTATCAGGCAAAGATCTGCGTGTTGGAGAAAGAAGAGGACGTGTGCTGTGGCACTTCCAAGGCAAACAGCGCCATCGTCCATGCGGGCTATGACGCGGCGGAAGGCTCCCTGATGGCAAAACTCAATGTACGCGGAAATGAAATGATGGAACAACTGTCGAAGGACCTGGATTTTCCGTTTAAGAGAAATGGTTCACTGGTAGTCTGCCTGCATGAAGACGAGATGCCGGGGCTTGAAGCTCTTTATAAACGAGGAATCACAAACGGAGTTCCGGGTCTCAGGATCTTAAACCGGGAAGAACTCCGGGCAATGGAGCCGAATATTTCCGATGAGGCATGCGCAGCTCTTTATGCGCCCACGGGCGGAATCGTATGTCCGTTTAACTTAAATATCGCGATGGCGGAGAATGCCAACGCGAATGGAGTAGAATTCCATTTTAATACGGAGGTCACCGACCTAAGACCGGTGGAAGACGGCTGGGAGATCCGGACAAGCAAGGGCACGTATAAGACGCGGTATGTCGTGAACGCGGCGGGTGTCTACGCAGACAAATTCCACAATATGGTAAGCAACAAGAAGATCCATATCACCCCAAGACGTGGAGATTACTGTCTGCTCGATAAAACTGCCGGAAATCATGTGAGCCATACGGTGTTTGCTCTTCCCGGAAAATACGGAAAAGGCGTTCTCGTGACACCGACGGTCCACGGAAATCTGTTGGTGGGACCGACAGCAATCGATATTGAGAATAAAGAGGGAACCAATACTACGAGAGAGGGCTTAAATGAAGTTATCACAAAGGCAGAGATGAATGTGAAGAACATTCCGATGCGTCAGGTGATCACTTCTTTCGCCGGACTCCGTGCCCATGAGGATGGACATGAATTCCTGATCGGTGAGCTGGAGGACGCAAAAGGCTTTATCGACTGTGCGGGAATCGAGTCTCCGGGTCTGACAAGCTCCCCTGCGATCGGCGAGATGGTGGCGGATATCCTGAAAGAGAAGATGGATCTCAAGGAAAAAGAGAACTTCATCGCGACGAGAAAAGGTGTTCTGAATCCGAATACTTTAAGTAAGGAAGAACGAATCCAGTTAATTAAGGAAAAACCAGAGTACGGAAATATTATCTGCCGATGCGAGATGATCACAGAAGGCGAGATCATCGATGCGATCCGAAGACCTTTAGGCGCAAAATCCTTAGACGGAGTAAAACGCAGAACGAGAGCCGGAATGGGGCGCTGCCAGGCAGGCTTCTGTTCCCCGAGAACTATGGAGATCCTTGCGAGAGAATGTCATAAGAGCATGTTTGAGATCACAAAATCCGGCGGAAACTCGCAGATCGTCAAGGGAATCAATAAGGATTCGTTATAAAAGGGAGGTGTCAGAGCATGAAATCGTATGATATTGTGATCATCGGAGGCGGACCGGCGGGTCTTGCCGCTGCAGTTTCCGCGAAGAAAAACGGAATCGAGAGTATTCTGATTCTGGAACGTGACAGGGAGTTAGGCGGAATCTTAAACCAGTGCATTCATAACGGCTTTGGACTCCACACCTTCAAGGAAGAACTTACGGGTCCGGAGTACGCGGGACGGTTTATTAAACAGGCAGAAGAATTAAATATCGAGTATAAACTGAACACTATGGTTATGGATATCAGTGAGCAGAAGATCGTGACGGCCATGAACCGGGAAGAAGGTCTCTTCGAGATCCGGGCGAAAGCAGTGATCCTCGCAATGGGATGCAGAGAGCGGTCGAGAGGCGCTTTAAGTATTCCCGGATACCGCCCGGCGGGAATCTTCTCTGCAGGAACGGCTCAGAGGCTTGTAAACATTGAGGGATATATGCCGGGACGCGAAGTTGTGATCTTAGGTTCCGGAGATATCGGACTCATCATGGCGAGACGAATGACGCTTGAGGGCGCGAAGGTTAAAGTCGTTGCGGAGCTGATGCCGTATTCCGGCGGATTAAAGAGAAATATCGTCCAGTGTCTCGATGATTATGGAATTCCGCTAAAGTTGAGCCATACGGTGGTGGACATCAAGGGAAAAGAGAGGTTGGAAGGAATTACACTGGCTCAGGTAGACGGAAAAGGAAAGCCGATTCCCGGAACGGAAGAGGAATACAGCTGTGATACGCTGCTTCTCTCCGTCGGATTGATCCCGGAGAATGAGATCTCCCGTGGAATGGGTGTGGACATGAATCCGGTAACATCCGGACCGAAGGTCAATGAAAGTCTTGAGACGAATATTGAGGGAGTTTTCGCCTGCGGAAATGTGCTTCATGTCCACGATCTCGTGGATTTTGTATCTGAGGAGGCGGCGATTGCCGGAAAGAATGCGGCGGCCTATGTGAAACAGGGCGAGAACCGTCCGTCCGGCGGACATGAGATCGTCTTAAAGCCGATCGAAGGTGTGCGCTACACAGTTCCTGGAACCATCGATCCGGCGAGAATGGACGAGGAGCTGACCGTCCGCTTCCGTGTCGGCGGTGTTTATAAGAACTGCTATGTGAGTGCGTATTTCGGTGACGAGCGTGTGATCCACAGAAAACGTCCGGTAGTGGCACCGGGGGAGATGGAGGAACTGAAATTCAAAAAGGCAGATTTTTTGAAATATCCGGATCTTGAGACGATCACGGTCAAAATCGAGGAGGCATAGACGATGGAGGAAAGAAGATTAACATGTATCGGCTGTCCGATGGGCTGTCCTCTTGTCGTAACGATGGACGGCGGTGAGGTCGTAAGCGTGACGGGAAATACCTGTAAGCGCGGCGAGATCTATGGACGGAAAGAAGTGACAAACCCGACGAGGATCGTGACTTCCACAGTCCGGGTATCCGGCGGAAGTATCGACATGGTGTCGGTGAAGACGAAAGAAGATATCCCGAAGGGAAAGATCTTTGACTGTGTGAAAGCGTTAAAGACAGTCGAGGTTGCTGCTCCGGTGCATATCGGGGATGTGATCATGAAGGACGTTGCCGGAACGGGAGTTGATGTTGTGGCGACGAAGAACGTGGTGTAAGAGAAAATAAAGGTCAGTAAATGCAAGAAATATAGGTGATGATTAGGGTGCTGTCCGCTTACCGTTTCTGAGTAGAATGGGAGGCGGGCAGTGCCTATTTATGTGGAAAATTAGAACATCCGTCCTGAAGCTGTTTTTAGTGGATCCAGGACGGATGTGTTACTTGCAAAACATATATTTTCAGTTGAACTTAAAGATCGCAGCCCCATATGCCGGCAGCGGATACGCGAAGGAGTACGGCTGGCCATCGCACTCGCGCTTCTTGGAGCGGGAGGAGAACGCATGCTCGCCGCGCTTGTAGAGCCCATGCCCGGAATCCAGGATCAGGGAGTAGGTTCCGGACTTTGGAACGCCTACCCGGTAATCGTCGCGTGCAACCGGTGTAAAGTTAATGACGAATAAGAGATTCTTCTTGCCCGTCTCGTCACGGCGGATAAAGCTGAAGATGCTGCGGTCACCGTCGTTGGCGTTGATCCACTGGAAACCGTTCCAGTCGGAATCCAGCTGCCACAGTGCCGGATATTTCTGGTATACATGCAGCAGGTCGCTGTAATATTTCTGCAGGTCTTTGTGAAGCGGCTCGTCGGCGAGATACCAGTCGAGGGAAACCTTCTCATCCCACTCATGATACTGACCGAAATCCTGGCCCATAAACAGGAGCTTCTTTCCCGGATGCCCCATCATGAAGGTGTATCCTGCTTTCAGATTCGCAAATTTGTCACCATTTAAGCCCGGCATCTTGTTGATCATGGAACACTTCAGGTGAACGACCTCGTCGTGGGACAGCGTCAGGATATAATTCTCACTGGTGGCGTAGGTGATGCCGAATGTCATCTTATTGTGGTTGAATTTTCTGAAATATGGATCCAGTTTCATGTACTCCAGGAAATCATGCATCCAGCCCATGTTCCACTTGAAGGTGAAGCCGAGACCTCCCTCTTCCGGCGGTTTTGTGACACCCGGCCAGGCGGTGGACTCTTCGGCGATCATCATAGCACCGGTGAGATGCCCGGTGAGGACGCTGTTTAAGTGGCGGAAGAACTCGATAGCCTCGAGGTTTTTGTTTTCACCGTATTTATTCGGAAGCCAGTTTCCGTCGCTGCGGCCGTAATCCAGGTACAGCATGGACGCGACGGCATCTACGCGGAGACCGTCAACATGGAAGTTCTCTACCCAGTAGAGGGCGTTAGCGATCAAGAAGTTTTTGACCTCATTTTTGCTGTAATCGAAGACCTTTGTGCCCCAGTCCGGGTGCTCGCCCTTTCGCGGATCTGCGTATTCATAGAGCGGCTGACCGTCGAAGTCGGCAAGTCCGTGGGCATCCTTCGGGAAGTGGGCCGGAACCCAGTCAAGGATGATACCGATCCCTTTTTTGTGGAGGTAGTTCACAAAGTACATGAACTCTTTTGGAGTGCCGTAACGGGAAGTCGGCGCGTAGTAGCCGGTAACCTGATAGCCCCAGGAACCGTCGTATGGATGTTCCGCAATTCCCATGAGTTCTACGTGGGTGTAGCCCATCTTCTTTACATAATCAGCCAGCTCGTGGGCAGCTTCCATATATGTATAGTAACCTTCCTTCTGTGGACGGTCTTTCTTGCGCCAGGAACCGAGATGGACCTCGTAGATTGCCATCGGGGATTTCACAGGATCAGCTTTTTTTCTTGTCTCCATCCAGGCTGCGTCATCCCATTTGAAGCCGTTAATGTCTTCTGTGATAGAAGCGGTTCCCGGACGGAATTCCGCATGGACCGCATACGGGTCAGCCTTGAACAGGATCATTCCCTCCTGTGTGGTGATCGCGAATTTATAGAGTTCTCCGAGACCGACGCCGGGAATAAACGCCTCGTAGATTCCGGAGTCAGCTAACGGGGACATCGGTGCGGCGTCCGGATCCCAGCCGTTGAAATCGCCCACAACACCGACGGCCTTTGCGTGGGGAGCCCAGACGGCAAAATACATTCCGGCTTTCCCCTTATAAGTCTTTGGATGTGCACCAAGTTTTTCGAAGATTTTATAATGGGTCCCCTGTCCGAAGAGATAGCGGTCCAGTTCGGTGATGAAACCGAGACCGATCTCCTTTGTTTTGGCAGGAGCTGTAGTTTTCTTTGTTCTTGTCATCACTTAAACCTCCTGAAGTTTAAAGATCGCGCCGCCGTTTGCCGGGAGCGTGACGGAAAGTCTGCCGTTTTCGAGGGAGAATGGGGTCTCTCCGGGCAGCAGGGATACAACATCTGAGGCTGCGCATGGCAGCGGGATCGAGATGGATGCCGGCTGTTCATCATTATTGACAGCGGAGATCACGGTTCCATGTTCCCCGGACCGGCTGAAAGCATACTGGCGGTTCGTGAGGAGAAGTTCCTTGTAGGAGCCGTTGTGGAACGCGTCATTTTCTGTGTGGATTTTTCCGAGTGCCGCGATGTGGGACGCGAGCTCCGGAGCTTTTCCAAGCATGTCAGACAGGTTGAGTGCCGGGCGAAGGACCTCATCGGATGTTCTGGAACGCTTTCCTTCAATTCCCCACTCACTTCCATAATAGACAGAAGGAATTCCGGGGAGAGTGAAGAGAAGCTGGTACACCGGAAACAGGTTTGCCAGGTTGTTTAATTTACTTGCGATCCGGTCCTCGTCGTGGTTGTCCACAAAGGTGTAAAGCGATCTTCCCACCGCCTCCAGACGTCGCACATTGTGGGCAATCTCAAAGTAGTTGTGGTCATTGTGACCGGAGTAGAGCGCCTTGTGAAGCTCATAGTTTGTCACGGAATGCAGCATTTCCGGGTTCACCCAGCGGTTATATTCGCCGTGGATCACCTCGCCCATGAGCCAGAAATCAGGTTTCATGGCGGAGGTCTTTTCCCGGAGCTCTTTCATGAACCCGAAATCCAGGACGTTCGCGCAGTCCAGGCGGATCCCGTCGATATTGAAGTTGTCGACCCAGAACTGGATCGAGTCAAACAGATACTGGCGGACCTCCGGGTTCCAGAGATTTAAGCAGGGGAGCTCGAAATGTCCCTGCCAGGCCTCGTAGCCGAATGGGTCACCCAAAGGGCTTCCCCAGCCGAAGTTTACGCCGCGGTACCAGTCCTTATACGGGGAAGCTTCCCGCTTTTCGCGGATATCCTGGAAAGCGAAAAACTCACGTCCGGTATGGTTGAAGACGCCGTCCACCACAACGCGGATTCCGTTTTCATGGCAGAGGCGGTCAAGATTCTGTCCCCACAGAAAAGGGTATTGTTATCCAACAGCAATGC
>ENA-OROU01003268-OROU01003268.1-human-gut-metagenome-genome-assembly--contig:-NODE-3268-length-10517-cov-2.134200_pt1 | contig 10517 bp, 4 predicted proteins | sample MGYA00242131_ERZ509054 | MGnify/ENA primary metagenome ERZ509054 (study PRJEB26280, sample SAMEA2338749) | human gut metagenome | biome: human gut; feature: human-associated habitat; material: faeces... | reverse complement strand
TCGGCCTCGGCAACTACTTTCTCCGCTTTCTTAATCCCTTTACTCAGTTCCTTCCTTGCCTCATAGGAGAGCTTGTTTTGAGATACCTGAGCCTCACCGGTACCGGATGTGGAAGTGCTCGTCCCGGTAGAACGTTCCAATTCACGCAAGCTATCCATTTTCTTATGCTCCAAGAAATTATAGATGCCGCCTAAGTGCTCGACGACTTTCTGGTTACCGAACTCATAGACCTTATCGACTAGGCCATCCAAGAACTCACGGTCGTGGGAAACCAGAATCACCGTGCCGTCGAACTCCCTCAAGGCGTCTTTCAGCACGTCTTTCGAACGCATATCCAAGTGGTTCGTCGGCTCATCGAGAATTAGCAGGTTGACCGGCTCCAATAACAAGCGGATCATCGCCAAACGGGTACGCTCGCCACCCGACAGGACTTTCACCTTCTTATCGGAAGCCTCGCCGCCAAACATGAAAGCGCCTAGGATATCCCGTATCTTCAAGCGGATATCTCCTTGGGCTACGTAATCGATCGTATCAAAAACGGTAAGATTCTCGTTCAATAGCTGCGCTTGGTTCTGGGCGAAGTAACCGATCTTCACGTTATGACCTAATTGGAGCTTTCCGGTGAAATCGGCAATCTCTCCCATGATACATTTCACCAAGGTAGATTTACCCTCGCCGTTCTTTCCGACGAAAGCTACTTTATCGCCCCGATTGTTCGTCAAGGTCACATGGTCGAAGATCAGATGATCGCCATAACGCTTCGCCACCTCCTCACAGATCACCGGATAGGAACCGGAACGGGGAGCGGGCGGGAATTTCAGCCGCAGCATGGCTGTATCCACATCGTCTACCTCGATACGTTCCACCTTCTCCAATTGCTTGATGCGGGATTGTACCTGTACGGACTTCGTGGCTTTATAACGAAAACGCTCGATAAACGCCTCGGTATCGGCCAATTTCTTTTGTTGGTTCTCATAAGCGCGCTGCTGCTGCTCACGGCGTTCTTGGCGAAGTACGACGTACTCCGAATATTTCACTTTATAATCGTAGACCTTGCCTAATTCGATCTCCAAGGTGCGGAAAGTCGTATTATCAATAAAGGCACGGTCGTGCGAGACTAAGATCACGGCGTTGGCACGGGTAGCGATAAAGTTCTCCAGCCATTGGATGGATTCTATATCCAGATGATTCGTCGGCTCGTCCAGCAACAACACGTCCGGTTGCCGGAGTAAGAGCTTTGCCAGCTCGATACGCATACGCCAGCCTCCGCTGAACTCAGACGTCGGGCGGTCGAAATCGCTACGGCTAAAGCCTAATCCGACCAATGTACGCTCCAACTCCGCATGGTAGTTGTTTCCTCCCATCATCTGGAAATGCTCGGATAGGTACGTGACACGATCGATCAGCTTTTGATAGCTCTCGGAGTCATAATCCGTACGCTCCGCCAATTGGGTATTCAAGCGGTTGATCTCCTCCTCCATCTCATGGATATGCTCGAAAGCGCATTCCGCCTCCTCCCGCACCGTACGGGTATCAACTAATTGCATGTGCTGGGGCAAATACCCGATAGTAACATCTTTCGGTACGCTAACAGTTCCGGAAGTGGGTGATTGCAAACCGGCGAATATCTTCAACATCGTCGATTTACCCGCACCGTTCTTACCTACCAAGGCTATACGATCCTTCTTGTTTACTACAAATGAAATGTCATCAAAAAGCGTAAAACCGCCAAACTCAACTGTTAGTCCTTCAACCGAAATCATACTGTCTCTTTAATTTATGACCGCAAAGATACAACAGTTCAAGGTTTACTCACAAACTTTTCAATTAATATCAGCACATCCTTATGCAACGGAAGGGCGGGATCGGTATAGGTAGCCATTTGCCTCTGCTGGTCCATCGTATCGCAGGTCTTCATCAGATGGTTCATATTTCCAATCAAATGATAATCCGCCGAAGGCTGGGCTTGCTTCAATAGTTCGGCATCTTTTACGGATACTTGCATATCCTTATCCCCTTGTAAAATCAACACCGGCACTTTTAATTTTTTGATGATTTCTTGCGGATTATACGTATACCATGAGATCATATAAGGCTGTACCGACGAACGGAACAAGGATTGTAAGCCGATCGGCACGTCCGGTACGAGCTTCCCTTCCTTCAAGGACGCATTTATCGACTTTACCATGTCCCGGATCACTTCCGGCTGACCCGCCATTTGCTCCTCCACGATCTCATAGGCTGGACGCCCCGCACCTGCCACCGAAATGTATCCTTTCACTTTCGGGTTATCCACCGAAGCCGCCATACCGACTAACGCTCCCTCGCTATGCCCCAACACATAGATTCCGGAAATACGTTTATCCCGGCTCAAATAATCGATCCAGCCTCGTGCGTCCTTGATCCCGTCCTCGAAACGCATGGAATACTCATCCTTTCCCGCTGAGGCGCTGGAGGCGATACCCCGTTTATCATACCGCAAGGAAGCGATACCTTTTCCCGCTAGCCCTTCCGCCAAGTATTTAAGGGAGTTATTCTTACCCGGCAAGGCGGCGGAGTTCCCATCCATATCCGTAGGGCCGGAACCGGGTATAATCAATACCACAGGATAACCGGACTCCTGATTGGGAGTTACCATCTTCCCTTTTAATGCCCCGGTAGACGTATTTAGCACCACCGAACGCTCGTTCAACCGTACAGGCAACTGCGGCAAACAAGACAAGGATACGAGAAGAAAGCAGGCAAAAACTATCAGTTTCTTTTTCATAACGGAATCAATTTATATACTTAAGCACATGAGACATACAATCTCAATATTCGCCAAATGTAACTAAAAAAGGGGAGAACCTCTCGGCCTTCCCCCCCTTTTTATCTAACATCTCATAGGAAACTAATACCCCGGATTCTGTTTCAAGTTTGGATTCTTATCCATGCTTGTTTGAGGAATCGGCAAGTAACGGTTACGAGAAGAGAACTGACGAGTCTCAATAACAGCCGTACCCGTGATTTCCGCACGTTTAGTAGGCTCAGACTCCCCATAATTAATCGTTCCTGTAACACGTAACAAATCACCATTCAGGACTTTCTCGGCAAGCATCTTTCCATCTTCCTGCCAACGGACGATGTCCGCACGACGCAAGCCTTCGCCGGCCAACTCTACCGTACGCTCACGACGGATCAATTCACGAAGTTTCTCCTTCGTCCCATATTTAGCCTTATCCACTTCCCGCATTCCTACACGCTGACGGATCTGATTCAAATAACCATAGATCTCATCAGAAGGACCGCTCAACTCATTCGCAGCCTCCGCATACGTCAATAGAACCTCCGCATAACGGAATACGATCGGACAAGCTCCCGAGCTCCAAACATCTCCATATTGATCCATCGGATCCAAGTATTTCGCCCAAGTCAAAGCACTCTTGGAAGCATTATCTGTATAAGTCGGGAAGTTCTTGTTGACAGTACCATCTTGAAGTTTCTCGTCCAAAGTATTCAAGACATCACCTCTCCAGTCACGTCCCGGATATAAAATGGTCATGGCCATACGAGGGTCACGATTCGCGAACGGATGCTTTGCGTCATAAGTCTTCGACTCTTCTTTCGTCAATCCATCAGACATTTCATACATATCCACCAAATTCTGGGTCGGGACGATAGAAGACCAGCCTTGGTCTACATTACTGTACATTTGCCCGATGGTTCCCAATCCGTCCAACGTCTCAATATTCTGATCCGCTAGGATTATCTCTTTAGAATCCACTCCCGATACCTTAAAAAGATTCGTATAATCCGGATCCAACTCATACTGCTTCAAATCAATGATTGCCTTAGCTGCGTCTTTTGCCTTTTGCCAATCACCATAATACAAAGCCTCACGCATCTTGATAGCTAAAACAGCACCTTTAGCGATATAGCCACGAGCCTCCGGAGCCTCCGCGATCCCAGCTAAGGCCTCGTCTAAATCCTTAGCTATATAATCGCGTACCTCTTGTTCCGTATTGCGTTCCACTTTAGCCTCGTCCGCACTTGAATAAGAACTAATAATAGGCACACCACCATACCACCAATTCATCAAGAAATACTTATAAGCACGGATCGCTTTAGCTTGAGCCACATAATTAGCTTTTACAGCGTCACTAGAAAACGTCACCTTGTCTACATTCTCCAAGAATGTATTCGCCTTACGAATCGACTTGTAATCATAAAGGATCTGCCCAGGATTAGAACTAGACAATGACCCATCCCCCCACGGGCGGAATCCTTCCCAAGGGAAATTATTATAGCCTATATCTGAGCCACAATCCAGATAAAGCAACGTATTTCCATCTAGCAAATCCTTATAACAGCCTACTATGAAGCCCTTCGCATCCGCCTCTGTCTGCCATGTGGTAGAGGGAGCCAACTGATCCTTAGGCACCGTATCCAGAAAATCCGAACACGAAGTAGATAACGCAGCCATACCAGCCGCCAACATATATATTGATAATCGTTTCATAAAATCTTCTATTTAAATGGTCTTAACTAATTAGAATGTCACATTTACGCCAAAAGAATTTGTCATCACTAATGGGTAGCTAGACAAACGGGAACTAACAGTCTCCGGGTCTACGTTCAATGGCATAGAATCTATCGTAAACAAATTCTCCGCAGAATAATAAACACGTACATTCGACAAACCGATAGCGTTCAGCACACTCTTTGGAAGCGTATATCCCAATTGCAATGTCTTCAGACGCAGGTAACTGGTATTAATTACCCAGAAATCAGACATCACGTTAGAAGCCTCACTCGGAGATTTTCTAGACTCCGCTACACGCGGCATACTTGCATTGGTATTTTCCGGTGTCCAGCTATCCAGCCATGCAGTAGAAGGATGTCCGGCACTACCCGAGAACTCACCAAACGCTTCTTTCGTAAACGCACGGCCTACATTAGCCGCACCGGTGAAGTTCAAAGTCAAGTCAAATGCTTTATAGCCTACATTCAAGTTCAAACCAAATGTAACAACTGGATTGATAGTCTTAGACAATACACGGTCATCCGCATCCAGCTTTCCATCTCCATTCGTATCTACATAACGTAAATCACCGGCTTGGAAATCCTGTCCGAACGGGTAGCCGTCTTTTCCTTTATAGGTATCCATCCATTGCTGTGCCTCTGCGTCAGATTGGAAAAAGCCATCAGCCTTATATACATAGTAAGAATCGATTGGCTTTCCAACAAAACGCCACAAATCACCGTCATCAGGATTTGTCATACGGTCTACACCTCCTAAATCCTCGATCTTGTTCTTATTATAGGCCATATTTCCCATCACATTCAATGACCAGTCATTCCACTTATTGTTATAACCTAGCTGTACCTCGACACCTCGGTTACGCATAGAACCCACGTTGTCGAAATAAGGATCCAAGCCAAACTCAGTCGGGACCGGTACCTCCATGATGATATCCGTAGTCTTGCGATCATAGTAATCAACCGTAAAAGTCACATGATTAATAACCGCATCCAAGCCAATACCCCAAGTCGTAGATTTCTCCCATGACAAATCCTCGATACGATAGGCTTTCTGATAATATCCCGTCGTCAAGTTGCCTCCCATAGGATAATTACCATCCAAATTATAAGTCTGCATCCAAGGATAATATTGGTTCTCCCAAGGATTCGATTTATTTAAGGCGTCTTGATTACCTAACATACCCCAAGAAGCACGAATCTTCAAACTGCTCAACCAATCATGCGTACTTTCCATAAACTCCTCCTCGCTGATACGCCAAGCACCGGAGAAAGAAGGGAAATATCCCCAACGATGTCCCGGAGCAAAACGAGAGGAAGCATCCGCACGGAAGTTTGCCTCTAATAAATATTTTCCCGCAAAATCATAATTAATACGCCCAAAATAGGAAAGCATGGCAAGCTCTCGGCTCAAACCATCATTTGTTTGTGTAGAAGCCCCACCGGCATCCATATCATTCAGGCTATTACTCGGGAAATTATTCCTCTGCATCTGATTCTTGCTAACCTCATACTTCTCCGCATGATAACCTACCATCACTTTCAAGCCATGCTGACCAAAGTTCTTGCTGTAATTCAGCAAAGCATCGAAATTATAACGTTTCCAATTCACGAAACGTTCAACCAAGGAAGTGGTACGAGACGCAGATGCCGGATCATCCGGTATGCTCAGGACTCGCTCCGTATGACGTTGGTCCTCGTTCACATAGGCACCCGTCACAGTAGCCTTCAGCCCATCAATAATATCATAATCAACAGAAAGTGCCCCCGTAAAATTCTGGTTACAATTATCCACCGTCTGCCCGGAATCCAACCATGCGATAGGGTTACCATCGTTAGTTTGTCCGTATTTGCCATCCTTATCCTTGACAGGGATCATCGGGCTAATAATATTCAATTGACGGATAATCTGGTCGGAAGAACCACCATAATAGCTAGCATTCGGATCCGAGAAGTCATTCTTGATAAAAGACATGTTCATCCGAACAGCCAGTTTCTTCGTCAACTGCATATCCAGATTCGTACGTCCGTTAAACTGTTTACGATCTGAGTTAGGAAGGATACCCGTCTGCCCTAAATATCCGGCCGAAGCCATATACTTCACGTTCTCCGCACCTCCTGTAATACTAACATTGTGCTTATGCAACAAACCTGTCCGATAAGCCTCATCATTCCAGTCCGTATTAGGATGTCCGTAAGGATCAGAGCCATCCTCAAACATCCGGATGTCCTCGTCACTATAACGTCCCGGCTCGAAACGATTCCACAAACGTGCGTAATCGGCTGAGCTGACACGATCAATCATGGAAGTAGCTTTCGAGGCACCCACATATCCGTTATAAGAAATACGAGGAGCACCCGTCTTACCACGTTTTGTCGTGATCAAGATAACACCATTAGAAGCCTTCGAACCGTAAATAGCGGCGGAAGAAGCGTCTTTCAATACAGAAATACTCTCAATATCATTCGGATCGATATCATTCATGGAGCCACTCTCGATACCATCGATCAAGATATATGGGCTGGCAGAGTTCAAAGTACCGACACCACGGATACGGATCGTACTACCATCCTGTCCCGGACGGCCTTGACCCGAGGTAACGGTTACACCCGGCATCATACCTTGAAGACCGGAAGACACGTTGGAGATAGGACGGCTTGTCAACTCCTTGCTATCCAATTGGGCTACCGCTCCCGACAAGTTCGCCTTCTGTTGCGTACCATAACCGACAACGATCACCTCATCTAATTTCTGGGTATCTTCCTGCAAGGACACATTGATGGAAGGCTCTCCATTATATTTGAATTCTTGAGTTAGATAACCGATAAAGGATACTTGGATCACATCCCCTTTCTTCACATCCAACACGAAATTACCATTCATGTCGGTTACAGTACCATTCGTAGTACCTTTTACAACTATTGACGCTCCGGCCACAGGGCCAAAACTGTCACTAACCGTTCCCTTCAAACTACCTTCTTGCTGGGAAATACCTACCCTCGGAGTTATCGCCGCACGATCAGAAGCATGAACCACACCCCCGGAACAAAACGCTGCAGACAATAGAACAAAACTGACAGGTCTTACAATTTTCAACATAAGAATCGTTTTTTGTTTATTAAATAGCTGTTACTATTATAAGACTTAAGGCATACTATTTTAGATCTCGTTTCTTATAATATTCACTCTTCTAAATCATTAATGTATAATTATAAATCCTCGGTTAACTACCATGAAAGCACTTCTTCATCGTTCTGGCGGAACTTATAATCATTAGACGCAGCAAATATAGCACTATTTTTAATTATAAAACAAAAAAGACTAATTTTTCGCATACGAATCTAAAACAACACCACCTAGTTATTAAAATATTTAACAAACAATCTTTCCAACCATAATCTTTTTTAGTATGGAGCTATGGACATCAAAGAGGTATATGGTTTGAAATTCAAACATGAAGTTAGTGTATATTAGTAATAAACGGAGTTCCGCCAGAACTACGTACTTAATAGAAGCTTGATTAATATTAAGGCACTTATTCCATTTATTCCTTTATAACCACTATTTATCATGAAAAAGTTGTTATCTTCGTCCCTTGTAATAACTAATTATTAAATTATGAAAAAGAAAAGCTTAACTTTATTACTAGCGACTACGGTGGCAAGTAGTATCCTATTTTCGTCCTGTATAGGATCTTTTGGTTTAACAAACAAACTTTTAACGTGGAATAGAAGCATCGACAGTAAGTTTGTTAATGAGCTAGTGTTCATTGCTTTCTGGATTGTCCCGGTTTACGAGATTTCCGCTTTGGCTGATGTCCTTGTGATCAACTCTATCGAATTTTGGAGCGGAAGTAATCCTGTAGCAGATGTAGGTAACGTTAAAACAATCGATGGTAAAGACGGCGTTTATACCGTAGAAACAAAAGTTGACGGATACCATATCCAAAAGGAAGGCGACGAGAAAGCGCTTGACTTAGTTTTCAACGAAGCAGATCAAAGCTGGAATGTAGAGGCTGACGGTGAAAGCACAAAATTGTTAAAATTCAATGGCAATGACGAAGTTGTCATGTACCTACCGGACGGAAAAGAAATGAATGTCGAGTTAAGCCAATCTGGGGTTTTAGCATTCCAGCAAGTAGCTAACGGATATTCTTACTATGCAGCTAAATAATTGAAAATTGAGAATTGAGAATTGAAAATTACGTAGAGTCACTTCTAATTTTCAATTCTCAATTTTCAATTCTCAATTTTCAATTCCCCAGTGCTAATCTAAATAAAATACGATGAATATGAACTCTATCAAAAAAATGATGCTTTCCGGAGCATTAGGTTGCCTTATTTCCGGAATGGCTTATGCGGACGGTTCTTCACCCCAACCCGTAAAACCTTATTGGCAAGACATTCAAGTCGTAGCCGTAAACAAGGAAAAACCCAGAAGCTCCTTCATGAGTTATGCGGACCGGGAAACCGCCCTCACCTCTCGATTTGAGAAAAGCCCGTACTATTCCCTATTAAACGGTACTTGGAAATTTTTCTTTGTCGACTCTTACAAAGATCTTCCTCAAAATATCACAGATCCTTCCGTTAATACCTCTTCATGGGATGATATAACCGTTCCCGGAAACTGGGAAGTACAAGGACATGGCGTAGCCATTTATACGAATCATGGTTACGAGTTTAAACCAAGAAATCCCCAACCTCCATTATTGCCGGAAGCGAATCCGGTTGGCGTATACCGCAGAGACATCGAGATACCCGCAAGTTGGGATAACCGGGATATTTATTTACACATCGGCGGAGCTAAATCCGGCCTTTACGTATATTTAAACGGGAAAGAAGTGGGTTATAGCGAGGATTCCAAAAATCCCGCCGAGTTCCTGATCAATAAATACCTGCAACCCGGAAAGAATGTGCTTACATTAAAGATATTCCGTTGGAGCACCGGTTCTTATTTGGAATGTCAGGATTTCTGGAGAATGAGCGGTATCGAACGTGACGTATTCCTTTGGTCTCAACCCAAGGCCAGTATTCAAGATTTCCGTGTCGTCTCAACCTTGGACGATACGTATACGAACGGAATCTTCAAACTGGCGGTAGACTTAAAGAATCATACCCAAGAAACAAAAAACTTAAATGTCGGATATGAGCTTTTGGACGCAAAAGGTAATCTTGTGACCTCCGAGGCTAATGATATATGGGTAAGTCCTGCAAGTCCTCAAACAGCATCTTTCGAGTATGATTTAAAGAACGTAGCCCCTTGGAGTGCCGAGCATCCGAATCTATACAAATTATTGATGACGATAAAAGAAGAGGGTAAGGTAATCGAGGTAGTTCCATTCAATGTTGGTTTCCGCCGGTTCGAGATGAAGCAAATCGACCAAGTAGCGGAAAACGGAAAACCTTATACGGTCTTATTATTCAACGGACAACCGGTGAAGTTCAAGGGTGTCAATATCCATGAGCATAACCCGGAAACCGGACATTACGTAACCGAGGAACTCATGCGTAAGGATTTCGAGCTGATGAAGCAAAACAATATCAACGCTGTCCGCCTATGCCACTATCCGCAAGACCGTAAATTCTATGAACTCTGCGACGAATACGGATTGTATGTTTACGATGAGGCGAATATCGAGTCTCACGGTATGTATTACAGTCTGAAAAAAGGCGGCACTTTGGGTAATAATCCGGAATGGCTGATCCCGCATATGGACCGTACGATGAATATGTACGAACGAAACAAGAATTATCCGAGCGTTACTTTCTGGTCACTCGGAAACGAGGCTGGAAACGGATACAACTTCTATCAAACTTATTTATATCTGAAAGACAAGGAAATAAATAGCATGAATCGTCCGGTGAACTATGAACGTGCCCTTTGGGAATGGAATACGGATATGTACGTACCTCAATACCCGAGCGCTGAATGGCTAGAGGAAATCGGGCGTAAGGGTAGTGATCGTCCGGTAGCTCCTTCGGAGTATTCACATGCGACG
>ENA-OROU01003239-OROU01003239.1-human-gut-metagenome-genome-assembly--contig:-NODE-3239-length-10613-cov-3.271642_pt1 | contig 10613 bp, 6 predicted proteins | sample MGYA00242131_ERZ509054 | MGnify/ENA primary metagenome ERZ509054 (study PRJEB26280, sample SAMEA2338749) | human gut metagenome | biome: human gut; feature: human-associated habitat; material: faeces... | reverse complement strand
AAAACATTGCGTATGGGCCAGGAACTCTCCTTGTCAGATGAGCAAATGCTTGCAATGTTGGTATTTAAGAACTTGTATCCGAGTGATTTTGCAGATATTCAGAACGAAAAAGGCATTCTGAAAAAAGCGTTTATGGATAAGAGTGACTTTATTGCAAGAAAGAAGCAGAGCATCCAGGATAACATTGATAACTACTCTTCAGTTATTCAGCATGCCCAAAATGATACTTGCAAGTCCATTAGAGAGCTCAAGTACGCTATGTTGGCAATCTTAATGGGTGGGCCTTACAAATTCAACGAGTTTTACGCCACAACTTGGAATACTCCAGGCCTTGAAACCGCTACACTCATGAAGGATGAGTATGACATGACGCAACTCATGCAATTCGGATACAAGCATATTCGGTTTTTAAATCAAAATCGTTATTCCGATGATAGGGAGTTTGATCCTGCAGATTTGGCCGCTTACGTTGAACGCTGGAAGGTCATAAAAGAAGTTGGAGAAAAGGGACTGGAAAATTTGCAGGTGGAGTTGGAGAAACTCCGCGAAAGACAGCACAAATTATCTGGGATGTCCATTGTAGAACTGTTAAAGGTATATCCCGCAAATGAAGTCTTCTCTGAGAATGTGAAGGCCAATAAGCTGCTTGTTTTTCTGTTGCGCCGTGGTTATATTGATGAAAAGTATGCAAGTTATATTAACTATTTCAAGGGAACAAGCATTACAAAGGATGACATGAATTTTATTCTGGCGGTAAAAAACCAGCCACCTCTGGATTTTGATTACCACCTGACGAAGATTCCAATGGTTGTCGAGCGCTTACAAGAATATGAATTCGAGCAAAAAGCTATCTATAATTTTGACCTTTTGGAAGAACTGTTAGGAGAAGAAAATTCTGAAAAACTGATAGCATTCATCCAGCAGCTGGCCGATGGTGATGAGCTTAGCTGGCGTTTTATTGATGAGTTTGTCAACCGGACATCCAAACAGGCGTTATTCATCCGTTTGTTATCTAAGAATTGGACTGGCATGTGGGCACATATATCAGCGGACGAAACACTAACATATGACCATCAGCTTATGTACCTGCAAAATATATTGTCTGAGTCGGAGATTTCAACGATCGAGGCGCAGAATATAGACAGCTGCATGACACATTATTTTGAAGAACATGCCGATATTCTTCAAAAACTGAGAGATTGCAATAACGAAAAAATCATTTCTGTTATAGACAGTTTGGATGTGCATTTTCCAGCACTCAGTACAGCTACGGTTCCTTCCAATGTATTGGATAGCATTTTTGAAAAGCGTCACTATGTGATGAATGAAGATATGATCAAGACTGTAATTGCGTACAAGAACAGCAATTTCCTTGACGAGTTTGAAGGGAAGCCTTATTCTGCAGTGGTCACACTGAACTATCCGGCATTGCTACAGTATATTCAGGACAATATTGTAGAGTTTGTTGATGAAATTGTTCTTGCGCAGAGAAGTTTATCTGATAGCTCGGAAGATATAGTGGATATGTTGATCCGGCTTGAAGGAAAAACAAAAATTCAGGTCAAACTGGTTGAGCAAGAGAGTTTTTGCATGGATTGCATTGATGATTGCGCAGGTGAACATGTGCGAGCCAACAAAAATGTGTGGATGTCGGTTTGGGATGCACTGTTAAAGAAAAATGCCGTAAAGGTAAGCTGGGAGAATGTTTTTGACTATTGGAAAGTGTACCAGTATAGCGAGGCATTGAAGGAATATGTGGATTTGCATGCAGAAGAACTGGCTGAGATGGATACAGCTGTTGTTGATGACAGTTTTATAAAAGCATTTATCGAAGCAGATTTTGAGCAGGAAATTGAGCAAAAACTCCTTCCTGTTTTGCGGTTGGAAAAATTCGACCTTGAAATCTCGTCGATTGCAGAACCTACACTGAGAATCATGGTTGACTGCAATTATTTTGAATTTTCTGCTGACAGGTATATTGCGGTGAATGATGTATCCTCTGAGATTGGTATTAAGTTCATCTTGAAGAATCAGGAAGACTATATGAGCTTGAACGATAGCATTCGCATGACATCAAGTTTACTGGAACAGTTGGTCTTTAACGATGATTTTGCTGTAAACAACCGACATCAAGTGTTCTGCGATTATGCGGAAAGCTACATGACAGAGAAAATTGCCATGCAAATGAAGGCGCATAATTTACCGGTTTCAAAGGATATTTTTGAGGCTGCATGGAATTGTACTGCACAGGAAGATCACATTGAGCTGCTGCTCGATTATTGCACGATACTAAACGCAGGTGAACTTGAACAGTATTTTGCAGAGCTCGGAGCACCATATTCAGAGCTTAGTGATCGTTCTCGAAGACATGAAGTTAGCTTGCCAATAAAGGATAAAAACAAAGCATTGGCAGAACACTTGAAGAAGATAGGATATCTCACGAACTGGGAAGAAAAAGCCGAAAAATACTTCGATGCAGCTACTGATGGTGAGAAAACAAGAAAAATTTTAAGGCTGCGTATTAAGCAGGTAAAATAGGAGGAAACCACTAATGGACAAAATGCGTATGGAATCCATTGATATGACCGAAAAGAATATAGAGAAAATCGGGGCTTTATTCCCGAACTGCATTACTGAGACGAAGAATACGGACGGCAAGCCGAAGAAGGCCATTAACTTTGATTTGCTGCGGCAGATGCTGTCCGGAGATGTGATTGAGGGCGATGAAGCCTATGAATTCACCTGGGTAGGCAAAAAGGCAGCTATCGTTGAGGCTAATAAGCCGATTCGCAAGACCCTGCGTCCTTGCAAAGAAGAGAGCGTGAATTGGGATACCACTGAGAACCTCTATATCGAGGGCGACAACCTGGAAGTGCTGAAGCTTTTGCAGGAAAGCTATCTCGGTAAGGTAAAGATGATCTATATTGATCCGCCGTACAACACTGGAAACGACTTTATTTATCGGGATGATTTTAAGCAGTCCGCCGCAGATTATGACGAGGATAGTGGCGTGTACGATGAAGATGGTAACCGTATGTTCAAGAATACGGATACCAATGGACGTTTTCATTCTGATTGGTGTAGCATGATTTATTCACGGTTGATGTTGGCGCGGAACTTCCTGACGGAGGATGGAATTGTTTTTGTTTCAATTGATGATAATGAGGTCAATTCCTTAATTTCGCTCGGAAAAGAAATATTTGGAGATTCTAATTATATTGCAACCTTTATTTGGGAGAAGAGAAAAACACGAGAGAATCGAAAAATTGTGTCTATAAGACATGACTATATTGTTTGCTTTGTCAAAAATTTTGATGAACGTATAAATGCGATTGGTCTTGAACAAATGAATGAAGATGCAATTGAACGATATAAAAATCCAGATAATGATCCTCGCGGAGTTTGGACTTCTGTACCAGCCATTGCGCAGGCTGGTCACGGAACAAAAAGTCAATTTTATACTCTAATATCTCCTAAAGGTTTGAAATTCAACCCTCCATCAGGATCTTGCTGGAGATATACCGAAAGTAAGATGAAAGAGGCTATTGATGATAATAGAATATGGTTTGGTTCGGACGGAACTGGTGTTCCAAGAATTAAAAAGTTTTTAACAGAGGGCAAACAAGGACTTACGCCAGAGACGATGCTATTAGCGGATGCAGTGGGAACAAATGACTCCGCGAAGCGTGAATTGGTGTCTCTTTTTGAGGGAGTAGCGGTATTTGAAACTCCAAAACCTGTATCGTTGGTTGCACACTTGATAAGCATCTGTAATGGGGCAAAAGATGCTACCTGTTTGGATTTCTTCTCTGGGACAGCAACAACTGCTCATGCTGTTATGCAGTTGAATGTTAAAGATGGCGGAAATCGTAAATTCATCATGGTGCAGCTCCCAGAGAAGTGTGATGAAGCGAGCGAGGCCTATAAAGCCGGTTATTCCAACATCTGTGAAATTGGCAAGGAGCGCATCCGTCGTGCGGCAAAGAAGATTGCCGAGGAACATCCGGATGCTAAGTTTGACGGCGGATTCCGTGTCCTGAAGCTGGATGACACCAACATGAAGGATGTGTATTATGCACCTGCGGATTACGAGCAGAATGTTCTTGACCTGTTGGAGAGCAACATTAAGGAAGACCGCACCGACCTTGACCTACTGTTTGGCTGTCTGCTGGAATGGGGTCTGCCTCTCTCCATGCCGTACACATCTGAAGAAATCGGCGGCTGCACCGTCCACACCTACAATGACGGCGACCTGATTGCTTGCTTTGATGAGAATATCCCGGACGAGGTGGTAAAGACCATTGCAAAGCGTCAGCCTCTCCGTGCTGTGTTCCGTGACAGCAGCTTTGCAGGCAGTCCGGCAAAAATAAATGTAACCCAGATTTTCAAAGAACTTGCACCGGATACTTCTGTGAAAGTGCTGTAAGGAGGCGAAGACGATGAGACTACGATTTAAGCATCAGAAATTTCAGGCTGATGCAGCAAAGGCCGTGGTGGATGTCTTTGCAGGACAGCCATATCTGACACCTTCGTACATGATAGACAGAGGCAATGGTTTTTACCAGCAGACGATGACCGATGAAGAGGATTTCACCGGTTGGAGCAACCATAAGATCTTGCCGGAGCTTTCCGACCGTATCATTTTGGAAAACCTGCAAAAGGTTCAACGGACAAATCAGCTCAAGCCGTCTGAGAAGCTGGAGGGACACTTCAACCTGACTATTGAGATGGAAACCGGTGTCGGCAAGACCTATACCTATATCAAGACCATGTATGAGCTGAATAAACATTATGGATGGAGTAAGTTTATTGTGGTTGTGCCGTCTATCGCCATCCGTGAGGGAGTATACAAATCCTTTCAGGTAACGCAGGAACATTTTGCTGAAGAATATGGCAAGAAGGTACGCTTCTTCATTTATAACTCTGCTCAGCTGACGGAAATTGACCGTTTTGCATCGGATAATTCCATCTGTGCCATGATTATAAACTCTCAGGCGTTCAATGCCAGGGGTAAGGATGCAAGACGTATCAGCATGAAGCTGGATGAGTTCCGATCCCGTAGACCGATTGATATCATTGCTAAGACGAACCCAATTTTGATTATCGATGAGCCTCAGTCCGTGGAGGGGAAGCAGACCAAGGAGAACTTGAAGCAGTTCAATCCTCTGTTGACCCTGCGCTATTCCGCAACCCATAAGAGCGACAGCATTTATAACATGGTTTACCGTCTGGATGCAATGGAGGCATATAACAAGCGGCTGGTAAAGAAGATTGCCGTAAAAGGTATTTCGGAATCCGGCAGTACTGCAACGGAAAGCTATGTATATCTGGAGAGTATCAACCTTTCCAAGGCTGCGCCTACGGCAACGATTCAGTTTGATTATAAGGGTGCAAGTGGTATTCGCAAAATTACTCGTACCGTTTCGGAAGGATACAATTTATACGATAATTCCGGCAGCATGGAAGAGTATAAACAAGGCTTTGTGGTGTCCCGTATTGACGGACGCGATGATTCTGTAGAATTTTTGAACGGCATCAAAATCTACGCAGGTGATGTAATCGGCAAGGTCAGCGAGGATCAGTTGCGGCGCATTCAGATCAGAGAGACGATTTTGTCCCATATACAGAGAGAACGGGAGCTGTTCTATAAGGGTATCAAGGTTCTCTCCCTGTTCTTCATTGATGAAGTGGCAAAATACCGTGTTTATGATGAAGCCGGACAGGCAACTGACGGCATTTATGCTCAGATGTTTGTAGAAGAGTATAACGATATCATTGAAAGTTTGCAGATCGGCATCGGTGAGGATGACTACATGAAGTATTTGCAGGCGATTCCCGCTGAGAAGACTCACGCCGGATACTTCTCCATCGACAAAAAAGGCAAGATGATTGATTCTAAGGTAGGCCGTAAGGAAACTACGACAGATGATGTGGATGCCTATGAGTTGATTATGAAGAACAAGGAACTGCTGCTGGATCGCGATCCAAAGCGCTCTCCGGTTCGCTTTATCTTTTCGCATTCCGCCCTGAGAGAAGGCTGGGATAACCCGAATGTATTCCAAATCTGCACCTTGAAGCAGAGCAGCAGTGAAGTGCGCAAACGTCAGGAAGTTGGGCGTGGACTGCGACTCTGCGTTAATCAGGACGGCGAGCGCATGGACACCAATGTACTGGGCGAAGATGTACAGAATGTCAATGTGCTGACCGTTATTGCCAGCGAAAGCTACGACAGCTTTGCAAAGGGTTTACAGACGGAAATTGCAGAAGCAGTGGCAGACCGTCCTCGCGCGGTTACGGCAGAATTGTTTGTCGGCAAGGTGATTAAGGATGATAAAGGTAATGAACAGGTCGTTGATCAGGATACGGCAAGAGCAATCCATTTTGACCTGATCGTCAACGGTTACATTGATAAGAAAGGCATCCTCACCGATAAATACTATGTCGACAAGGCCAATCATGAAATCAAGGTTGCCGAGGAAGTGGCAGATTCCGCTGCCTCTGTGATTGAGATTATCGACACTATTTATGACGGCAAATCTATGATGCCCGAAAATGCCAGAAGCAACAACGTGGAACTGCAGGTGGATGAAAATAAGCTTGCTATGCCCGAATTTAAGGCATTGTGGGCGAAGATCAATGCCAAATCTACCTATGTGGTTGACTTTGATACCGAGGAACTGATCCGTAAGGCTGTTCAGTCCCTTGATCGTAAACTCAGAGTATCAAAAATCGTCTTCAAGGTGGAAACTGGAACAATGGATACAATTAAATCCAAGGAAGAACTGGTATCCGGAACTTCCTTTGTGAAGGAGGAATCTGCAAGCTATGGCCATACCATAACTGCCAGCACGAATGTGAAATACGATCTGATTGGCAAGCTTGTAGAGGGAACAGGGCTTACCCGCAAGGCAGTTATTCAGATTCTGAAGGGTATTCAACCGAGTGTGTTCAATCAGTTTAAGGATAATCCGGAGGAATTTATTATCAAGGCTGCAGCTCTTATCAATGATGAAAAGGCCACGGCGATTATTGAGCACATTACCTACGATGTGATAGATGACCATTATGGCACAGAAGTTTTCACTGATCCGACCATTAAAGGGCGTCTTGGTGTGAATGCCATGAAGGCGAAGAAGCATCTGTACGACCATATCGTATATGACTCCAACAATGAGCAAAAATTTGCTAGGGAACTGGATACGAATACAAATGTTGCGGTCTATGTGAAACTTCCGGATGGATTCTACATTTCAACACCAGTAGGACATTATAATCCGGACTGGGCGATTGCCTTTTATGAGGGAACGGTCAAGCATATCTATTTTGTGGCCGAAACGAAGGGCTCTCTGAATTCGATGCAGTTGCGTCTGATCGAGGAATCCAAGATTCACTGTGCGAGGGAGCATTTTAAGGCAATTAGCAATGGTGAAGTGGTCTATGATGTAGTAGATAGTTATCAGAGCCTGATGGATTTGGTTACGAAGTAAGCTTTGTTGAGATTTATCTGAAGTGAAAATTGTGCAACAGGTTGTTGCACAATTTCACCAAGGATACGACTAAATTTATAAAAATATAGATTTAATTACAGTAATAGGAAAAATACTCGACCTGGAAGGATTATTATGGCAGATACTCGAAAGAAAGCTTCTATGTCACAGGTTCTGACAGATATAAAGCCTTACATAACGAAAAAGTTTATGGCGGCTCCCTGTGTTAATGAGCAAGACATTCAGACTGTTTGTCAAATCCTCCTGCCCAGATACAGGAATGTGCAGCTCATGCAGGGACTGACTAACAACAAGCCGGATTTCAGAATTCAGGTGAAAGGTCTGTTCGGGACGGAAGAAAAACGGTTTGAAGTGGTTGGTGGTGATAAGAAAAGGTCAGCAGCAAAGAAGAAATCTGACTTGGGCTGGATTGATAGGCTGGAAGAGATTGATGCTGCGCTGGATGATTTCTGACATCAATGCAGCGTGGAGAGTTATCTGAGGCAAGAATTTGTGCAACAGGTTGTTGCACAAAACCACACATAAAACAGCGGGGAAGCGATGGAGTGACACGACAAGAATTATTTACATGGATACGCCAGCAGTACGGCACAGAGCCGGAATATCCCTGGCATGACTGGAATGCTGTGCTGCGGCACAACGACAATAATAAATGGTATGGTGTAGTTCTGGAAGTATCTGCTGATAAGTTGGGATTGCCGGAAGCCGGCATCATGGATGTTCTCAATGTGAAAAGTGATCCGCTGTTAATAGGCTCTCTTCGCGGGCAGGATGGCTATTTTCCGGCCTATCACATGAATAAGGAGAAGTGGCTCAGTATTCAAGTATTCAGCCTGGTAAATTGGAACTGGATGATGCCATCAAAGACCTGCTTTCTTTAAGCTATGAGCTGACAGCACCGAAAAAGCGCAGCAAAAAATCATCAGCAAAAAATCCGGGAGATTCCGCAAATGGCAAAGAAAAAGAATTTGACGAAGGCTGAGCAAAAGAAAGCGCGCCTTCGACAGCGGAGAATGGAGCGGGAAGCGAAAGAACGGGAACGGCTGGCAGAACTGTATGAGGACTGCGATGGTCGTTTTGCTTTTATCGCTGGATACACAGATGGCGGCGCACCGTATGGTGTGATGTGGGAAGAAGTCGGCATTGATCCGGGACTGCCGTTCGAGGAAAAAGTGAAGCTCTATCACATGCAGATGTAAAAACGGATAGTAGTCGTAAGAAAAGGAGCTAAAAAGGGAGCCGAAAGGGAGCCGAAAAGAGGAGCTAATCCAGGCTCCTCGAAGGTACGTTGTTTCAAAAAGTTGCGCTTATGTTCCAGCGCGTGCAGATTATATCCAAATGTGGCCAGGTGCAAAGGGGGCAGCCAGTAGCCAGACCCCGGTCAAACCCCGTTTGGATTGATATTAAGAACGACTTGATGAATGAGTTGATTTTTGAAGTGGAAAATAAGAAAACTGTGGGTATTTTATAATATGAATGGTTGCAATAGCTGCCATGGAGAGCGAGGTGTTATGATGACCATAGAAGGAATTCTTGCAGGAGAATCGAAGAATGTGGAGTTCAAAGAGAACCTGCCGGAGAAAAGCATCAAATATATGAAGTCTGTGGTTGCCTTTGCAAATGGAACCGGAGGAAAAATCATTTTCGGAATTGCCGATAAAACCAGAGAGGTTGTTGGCTTTGACAAGGAAGATGTATTCAAGAAAATGGATGCCATTGCCAATGCCGTATCAGACAGCTGTGAACCGGCAATCATCCCGGATATTACTTTACAGACGGTTGAAGGAAAAACTGTCATTGTGGTAGAGGTTTCTGAGGGCAGACAGCGCCCATATTATATCAAAGCCCTTGGCAGAGATGGCGGTGTATATGTCCGTGTTGCAGGAACTACCCGCCTTGCCGACGAGTATATGGTAAAAGAGCTGTTGTTTGAGGGCAGTAACCGTTACTACGATCAGGCTTTGTGTACGGGGCTGGATATCACGGATGAAGATATTGATGCTCTTTGCAAAGCGATGAAGGAGCAGGCAGTCAGGAATGCCCATAATGAGGAGCAAAAAGCATCCATCAAAGATGTTGGCAGACAGCAGCTGCGTTCCTGGGGGGTTTTGATTGAGCGTGATGGAAAAGATTATCCGTCCAATGCCTTTGCTATTTTGACAGGCAACGGTGGACTTCATGTTGCAACGCAATGTGGCGTGTTCAAGGGTACAACGAAAGCGGTATTTGTTGACCGTAGAGAATATACCGGTCCGCTTTGGAAGCAGATAGAGGAAGCATTTCAGTTTGTTTTGAGAAATATTCATCTGGGTGCTAACATTGTGGGAATTTATCGGCAGGATGTTTATGAGATTCCACCGGATGCCATTCGTGAGTTGATTATCAATGCTATGGTACATCGTAGTTATCTGGATCATGGTACGATACAGGTTGCGGTATATGACAACCGATTGGAAATTACTTCTCCAGGAAAGCTGCCAATGGGACAAACGATAGAGCGTATGAAAGAAGGCTATTCCAAAATCAGAAATGAAGCCCTTGCCCATGCGTTTGCTTATATGAACCTGATTGAGCATTGGGGAAGCGGTATTCCGAGAATTATTGATAAAGTAAAAGCTGCCGGACTGCGGGAGCCGGAGTTTATTGGTGGCGAAGTTGATTTGCGTATCAATATTTATCGAGGCCAGGTTGATACCAATAACGCCATAATTAACGCCAATGACACTAAAAATGGCGCTAATGGCGTTAATTGTGGCGCTAATGATGACACTAATGGCGCTGAAATGCCGCTTAATAAGGAACAGACGCAGATAGAAAAATTGTTGCAGATTATAGAGAAGAATCCGTCTGCAACACAGGCATATTATGCGGAAGAAATAGGTATATCGAAAAGAACGGTTTCTCGAATGTTCGCTTCTTTACAGGAAAAAGGTAGATTGGTACAGGGCGGAACAAAACGAAAAGCAAATTGGAAAATTATAAGGTAGGAGGACAGCATGGATACAGATAAAATAATACAAGATTTAAATCGCAGGTTTGCTGCACCTCTTCCTGAGTTTTATCAGCGTCGTATCATTTTCTGGTACGATGAAGATAAGGAATTTG
>ENA-OROU01003228-OROU01003228.1-human-gut-metagenome-genome-assembly--contig:-NODE-3228-length-10636-cov-4.117286_pt1 | contig 10636 bp, 7 predicted proteins | sample MGYA00242131_ERZ509054 | MGnify/ENA primary metagenome ERZ509054 (study PRJEB26280, sample SAMEA2338749) | human gut metagenome | biome: human gut; feature: human-associated habitat; material: faeces... | reverse complement strand
GCGGCACACGAAGGCGGCGTTCGCGCAGAAATCCGTGCTCTCCGTGCAGAATCTGCTCGACGGCTACGACGCCGAGACCACGGGAACCGTGCTCCTGTCGGATGGCAATCGCGTAACTGCGTCGGACGAGCCGTCCCTCATCGGTACGGATACCACGGAAAATGATCTGCTCCGCCGCATCCGCTCGAGCGGCCATGCCGACCGGCTGGTCTATGCCGGACGCAGGGGCCTGACCCGATATTACGGCATGTACAGCCACGGGCGCAACTTCTACTACTATATATATGTCCCGGGCAGACTGCTCTACAGGGACACGCCGATCAATTTGATCGTATCGTTCTTCGCCTGTGCGATCGTTCTAACGCTGCTCCTGTTCGTGCGGCGAGGAACGGAAAAGAGCTTCCTCCAGCAGCAGAAAACGCTCGAAAAGGAATATCAGACCTCACTTGAGCAGAAGAACGCCGAGCTTGAACGCGCTATCCGTCAGGAAACGGCGGCAAACCGCGCCAAGCGCGAATTTCTGTTCAATATGTCGCACGACATCCGCACGCCGATGAACGCGATCATCGGCTTCACCTCGCTTGCGGCCACCCATATCGACAACCGTGAGCAGGTGCTCGACTACCTGAAAAAGACCGCGACGGCGAGCCAGCATCTGCTCTCGCTCATCAACGATGTGCTCGATATGAGCCGTATCGAGAGCGGCAAGGTTTCTCTCGAACTGCGCCCGGTGCACCTGCCCGAGCTGGTGCACGACCTGCGCGATATCATCCAGTCGAGCATCACCGCCAAGCGCATTTCGCTTTTCATCGACATGGTCGATGTGGAGGATGAGGATGTTGTTGCCGACCCCATGCGTCTCAACCAGATCATGCTCAACATCCTGTCCAATGCCATCAAGTTCACCCCGGTAGGCGGCATGATCACCCTGCGCATCGTTCAGAAGCAGACCGCACCGCATGGAAGTGTGGATTATGAATTTCATATCCGTGATACCGGCATCGGCATGAGCTCGGCGTTTCAGGAGCATATCTTCGAGCAGTTTGCGCGCGAGGAGACCTCGACCGTGAGCAAAATTCAGGGAACCGGTCTCGGCATGGCGATTACGAAAAATCTGGTCGATATGATGGGCGGCAGTATTTCGGTCGAGAGCGAGCCGGGGAAGGGCTCGGAATTTACGGTTTCCCTGCGCTTTCCCATCAGCGGAGAGCAGGCCGTGCCGCAGCGTATCCCGCAGCTTGAGGGCCTGCGCGCGCTTGTGGCGGATGATGACACCAACACCTGTCTGAACGTCAGCAAAATGCTGCGCATGATCGGCATGCGGTCGGACTGGACAACCTCGGGACATGAGGCTGTCGTCCGCACGCAGGACGCGATCGAGCAGGGTGACGGCTTCGATGTCTTTATCATCGACTGGATGATACCCGATCTGAACGGTCTTGAGGTCGTGCGCCGCATTCGCAGGCTGATTGGCAGCAACACCCCGATTATCATCCTGACCGCCTACGACTGGGCGGATATCGAGGTTGAGGCAAAGGCTGCAGGCGTGACTGCGTTCTGCGCCAAGCCGCTGTTCATGTCCGAGCTGCGCCGCATACTGTCTGAGCCGTTTCTTCCGGCAGAGGCTGCGGAACAGACGGAGAAAAAGGCGGATTTCGCCGGAAAACGGCTGCTGGTCGTCGAGGATAACGCCCTCAACCGCGAAATCGCGGTGACGATGCTCGAGGAAGGCGGGTTCGAGGTGGACACGGCGGAAAACGGAAAGATCGCGGTAGACAAGGTGCGCGAGAGCGCGCCCGGGTACTATGATCTGGTGCTGATGGACATTCAGATGCCGATCATGGACGGCTATGCGGCCGCGCGTGCCATCCGCGCTCTGCCGGATGCCGAAAAGGCGGGTCTGCCCATTGTTGCCATGACGGCGAACGCCTTTGACGAGGACAGGCAGAACGCAGAGAAGGCAGGCATGAACGGCCATCTTTCCAAGCCGTTCGATATGCAGCAGCTGCTCACGATGCTCCGGGAGAAGCTGTCGCCGTAACGCTTTCATTTTCATCGCGTTATTCGATAATGAAGCCGCCGGATCAGACTGAATAGGAAACGCAGGAAGCGTCCGTTTGGGATGCCTTCCTGCGTTTTCCTTTGCACACCGCCGGTGCGGCGTTTTTTTACCTTTTCTGCCCGGAAAAGGTTTACATTGCTTATCAATTGGCTTATGATAAAATCTGACAAAGGAGGTGGGCCTGTGCACGGAGTACGTCAATGGTGGGTGCGTCTGTCCATTTTGCACAAGGCGATCGTGCTGAGCTGCGCATTCGTCATTCCCATTCTGCTGGTGGTGGGACTGTTAATGAACGATTTTTACGATTACCGCGAGAAAAGCGATGATATCCTGTCTGAATATGCACGCTGCACGGACTACATGAACGCCATGGAGCAGGAAAATGCGCTTCTGGGCGAGCTGACGTTTGCGGCGCCCGAGTCCGATACGATCGACAAATATGCGGACGCCGTGCAGGACACCGCCTCTGCGTGGGAGCGGCTGCGCAGCGCAGAGACCGACGGCAGCACGCAGAGCGAGGTGCTTAAGCAGGTCATCGACCGCACGATGAAAAGCTATCGTGTCCGTCAGGAGACGTTCATCGCGCAGCTGCATGACGGCACATTTGACGCGGTGAACTACGAAGCTCTGCGTACACAGGGCAGCTATCTGACGCAATACACCGATCAGCTGACGGCGGCGTTTCTGATGGAGGGACGCGAGGGCTATCTGGTCCTCGGTCAGCGGGGTACCTCGCAGAACATGGTATTTACCATCGTAGCCGCGATCGGCAGCGTGCTGTTTGCAGGCGCGATGCTGTACTACGCACGCAGTCTGCTGCTGCCGGTGCAGCAGATGAGCCGCGGTGCACGCCGCGTCGCGGATGGCGAATACGACATTGAGGACTTCAACTTTGCACGCTCGGACGAGATCGGTATGCTCGCCGACTCGTTCAACCACCTCAAGCACCAGATTGCGCGGACGATTCATGCACTGGAAAGCGAAGCACAGCTGGAAAAATCCCTGCGTCAGCAGGAGAGCGAGGCAGCACGCCTGCGGCAGCTGATCGAGCAGAGCCGCTTTGCGCAGCTGCAGAGCCAGATCAACCCGCATTTTCTGTTCAACACGCTGCAGAGCGTGGCCAACATGGCCGGAATCGAGCAGGCGACCGTCACCGGCGACATGGTGGTGCGGCTGGCGAACTTCTTCCGCTACACGCTCGACCATGACGACAGCGTGGTAACACTCGACCGCGAGCTTGCGCTGCTGCGCGACTACATTTCCCTGCAGGAGCTGCGGTTCGGTGAACGTATTTCGTTCGAGATGAACTGCGACAGCCGCTGTGCGGCCTGTGAACTGCCGAAATTCACACTGCAGCCGATTGTGGAAAACTCTATCGTACACGGCATGCGCAGCCGCAGTGCGGGCGGCCGCATCCGCATTGTCACTGAGAGCACACCGAATGGCTGCCGCATCCAGATTACAGACAACGGCGGCGGCTTCTCGCGCAGCAAAATGAAACAGAACACCGCCGAGGGACACCGGTCCATCGGCCTGCAGAATATCGCGGGACGCATTGCGCTGTCCGGCGGCAGCTTCCGCATTGTCAGCTGTCCCGGATTGGGCACGACAGCCCGCATCATACTGCCCATGAAAGGGGAAGAGCATATATGTTAAAGGTACTGATCGCGGAGGACGAACCGCTGAGTCTGCAGAATCTGAGCGGACAGATGCGCGATTTGCTTGGCGCGGATGCACTCATCGAGGGAGTTGCAAACGGACGGGAGGCGGTTGAACGCGCCCGTCAAATTCAGCCGCAGCTGGTGCTGATGGATATTGAAATGCCGGTGATGAACGGCCTTGATGCGGCAGCCATCATCCACAAAGCCATGCCGGAAACACACATTGTATTCCTGACTGCCTTCGACCGCTTCGATTACGCCGTAGGCGCCATGCGGGCCGGTGGAACGGATTATCTGGTCAAGCCGTTTGACAGCGCACAGATTACCGCCTGCCTGCGCAAGCTGAATCTTCTGCCGGAAAGCCGTCCGGCGGTGCGCGGGGACAAGCCGGGAAATACGTTTTGCACCCAGTTTTCCGTGTGGCTGGAGCATCATTACATGCAGGATGTGTCGCTTGATCAGGCGGCAGAGGCGATGGGCATGAGTTCGTTCTACTTCTCACGCTTTTTTCGCACTTCGTATAACCAGACCTTCCTTGAATACTTGACCGCCTACCGTATCGACCGTGCGGTTGAGCTGCTGCAGCAGACTGATATTCCGGTACGGGAAATCGCTGTTCGGGTCGGCTATACGGATGCAAACTACTTCACGAAGGTGTTCAAGCGGCATTTGGGCGTAACGCCTACCGAGTACCGCAATCATAACGCAAACTGAACGAGCCGCGCGGCAGAATTTACGGAATTTATACGGAAAATTTACTATTTATTCCAAAACATTTATGCAAATGTCATAAAAAAGAATATGAAAATTTTCAGTACGCTGTGATTTTACCTGTCTACCGCAAGTATTTACGATGTTGCCGAAACTGGTCACCCTATATAATAGGAGATGGAAAGATGAATAAACGCTTTCGGTGTGTGATCGCCGGATGGCTGCTGCTCATGCTCTGTGCATGTACCGGCGGCACGGACGAGCCGCATATCCGCTATTACCGCCTTGCCAGCGGGCAGAGCGAAAACTACCTCGCCAATCAGGCGTGTCAGCGCTTCTGCGACATGGTGCGCAAGGAAACGGACGGCGCGATACAAATTCTGCCGAGCTTTGATAACGAGCTTGGTACCGATGCATCCGCACTTGAGCAGTGCGTGTACGGCGGCATTGATTTTGTACGCACGCCAATCTCGTCTGCCGCAGCGTATGCACCGCAGCTTGCGGCGCTGCAGCTGCCGTACGAGTACACCTCGGACAAGCACCTGTTCCGAGTGCTGGACGGCGCAGTCGGTCAGCAGGTGATGGCCTCGCTCGAGGACAAGGGCCTTACCGGTTTAAGCTATTTTTATGCCGGTTACCGGTGCTTTTTCACGACAGGAAAGGCGATCACCTCACTCGATGACATGAAGGACCTGCGGCTCGGCACCGAGGATTCCTCGCAGATGAAGCAGGTCATTCCGATGTGGGGCGCCGAGGCGGTGACGCTGCCGCTGGATGAGATCGCGCTCGCGCTCCGCACTGACCGGATTGACGGCGCCGAGAGCACGCTGCCTACCTATGTGGACAGTGGCTACTATCAGCTTGCACCGTACTGGACGTACGACCGACATTCCTACAACGCGGATGTGCTGGTCGCGTCCTCGGAAACGTGGAAAACGTTCTCACAGGAGGAGCAGACCATCATTGAGCGATGCGCCGCTGAGGCGGCTTCGTGGCAGCGCGACCACTGGCAGAGCGCAGAGGTTCGAGCAATGCTGCATGCATCCCGCAGCGGCTGCTACATGGCGCTGCTCGATGAGGAGCAGGCCGAAAAGTTCCGTGCAGCGGTGCAGCCGATTTACGAACACCTTTCCGATGCGCAGAAGGAGGTCGTGCAGGCCGTACAGGCACTGGCCGACAGCGATTAGCGAGAACCCCTCCTTGTGCATGACCAGTTTGTTCGCAAACGCCCGCAAAACGGCGTTTTCGATAGAGGAAAACGAACAAGGAGGCTAAAAAGATGAAAATCAAAAGATTGATGGCAGGTCTGCTTTGCGGTGCAGTCGGTGCGGCAACCCTTGGTTTGTCCGGCTGCGGCAATGCTGCGGACAGCGGCATGATGGATGCGGCAAACGCCAATGCAGTTGCAGGCGGCAGCAGTGATCTGCCGGTCATCACCTGGAAGATGGGTTCCACCTGGGGTGACGGCAACATTCACTTCACCTGTGACGAGCGCTTCTCCGAGCTGGTCAGCCAGCTGACCGACGGACGCTTTACCATCACCAACTATCCGGAGGGATCGCTTTGTGCGGCAAACCAGCTGTTCGATTACGTCCAGAACGGCACCATCCAGTGCGGCGGTGACTGGGGCGGCTACTGGAGCGGCAAGGATACCGCTTTTGAACTGCTCTCCACTACAATGGATAACTTCACCGGCATGGACTACTACATCTGGATCACCCAGGGCGGCGGCCTGAAGTGCTATCAGGATATGTACGGCAAGTACAACATGACGTATTTCCCGATTATGATCAACCACGCAGAGTCCGGTATCCGTTCGACCAAGCCGATCACTTCTATCAAGGACATGCAGAGCATGAAGATCCGCCTCGGCGGCGTTATGGCCGGCCGTGCAGCGGAAAAGCTCGGCATCAACATCACCACCGTTGCGGCAAGCGAGCTTTATGAGTCCCTGCAGCGCGGCGTTATCGACGGCGGCGAGTTCTCCACGCCGTGCTCGGATGATTCGCTGAAATTGCAGGAGGTTGCCAAGTACTGGTGCTCGCCTGCATGGTATCAGTCCGGCGGCGTCAACGGCGTTATGATCAACAAGGATGCATGGAATCAGCTCCCTGAGGAGTACCAGAACGCCATCCAGATGGCGGCTGAGATCTGCACCTCCGAGCAGCTGTCCCGCTACCTGTGGATGGATTTCGATTCCACCAAGAAGATGCTCGAGGAGGACGGCTGCGTCGTCACCAAGATGAACCAGGACGACTGGAATACCATCCGTGAGACCTGCCGTCAGGTTTACGAAGAAGAAGCTGCGAAGAATGAAAACTTCAACATGGTATACAGCTCTATGCAGGATTACCGTGAACATGCCGATACCTACCGTGCAATGCTCGGTGACTACGGCTGGGGCTTCAACTACGATGAATCCGAAAAGTGACCGACAGAGTGTTCCGTGCTCTCTTTTGAGAGCACGGAGCCTCAGAAGATGAGGTGTAATATATGAAAGTGATCAAACGCATCTGCGATGTGATCGACCTCGTCAATGACTGGATCGGCAGGATTGCTTCCTTCGCCGTTCTTGGCATTCTCGCGGTCATTGTTACCGAAGTCGTGCTGCGCCGTTTGTTCCACAGTCCGCAGATCTGGACGATGGACGTCATCTGCATGACCTTCGGTTGCTACATTATCATGGTCTGCGCCTACGGCTTCCAGAAGAAGGCCTTTGTTGCGGTTGATGTGCTGTATGCACGGCTTAAACCGCTTGCGCAGAACATTCTGCACCTGATTACCTATCTGGTGTTCTTTGTTCCGTTCGTATTCGTGCTCGTGCCCGAGAGCTTCGGATTTTTCCTTCGCTCGTATACCACGGGTGAGCGCGGCTACTCGGTATGGGCGCCGCCGGCATGGCCGGTCAAGCTGGCGCTGTTCGTCGGCATGACGCTGCTCGCACTGCAGGGCATTTCCGAGATGCTCAAGTGCGTGTACGGCATCGGTGAAGCCGTTTCCGGCACGGATGATACGAAGGGAGGCGACGCTGCATGATGGAAATGCTGACCAATCTTGTCACGCAGTCCGGCGTGGGCGCAACACAGCTCAGCGCGATCCTGCTTGGCGTACTGTTCCTTACCATGATCATCGGTCTTGCGACCGGTCAGGAGCTTGCGTTCGTCCTCGGCGGCGCCGGTGTTATTATCGGCTATCTCGCCTGGGGCGGCCCGGGCATCACCATCGCCATGACCAAGGTGTACGACCAGATGCAAAGCTATTCCATGGTCGCCATCCCGATGTTCGTGCTGATGGCAAACTTTTTGACACATTCCAAGGTTGCGGATGGGCTGTTCCTCTCTATCCGCTACCTGCTTGGTCCTCTTAAGGGCGGTCTCGGTCTGGCAGTGATCGTGGTTTCCACCGTGTTCGCTGCCACGACCGGTATCGTCGGCGCATCCGTTGTTACCATGGGCATGCTGTCCGTACCGGTGCTGCTGAAGTGCGGCTATAAGCCGTCTCTCGCGTGCGGCATGGTGTGTGCGGGCGGTTCGCTCGGCATCCTGATCCCGCCGTCCATCATGCTGGTTTCGATGGGCTCCTATGCGAATGTATCGGTCGGCAAGATCTTCTTCGCCGCCATCGTTCCGGGTCTTGTCCTGTCGCTGTTCTACATGATCTATGTGTTCGTCATCTGCCATATCCACCCGGATTACGGTCCGGCGATGACCACCGAAGAGCTGGCAGCCATGCCGCTGGGTGAGCGCATCACCGGTTCGCTCATCAACCTGATCCCGCCGGTCATCCTGATCGTCGGCGTGCTCGGTTCCATCTTTACCGGCTGGGCAACCCCGACCGAGGCGGCAGGCGTAGGCGCACTGTTCTCGCTCATCCTCGCCATCTTCTACAAGCAGTTCAGCTGGAAGATGCTGTACGATTCGCTGATCGACACCGCAAAGACATCTGCGATGGTATTCATCATCCTGTTCGGCGCGTCTGCCTTCACCGGCATCTTCATGTCGCTCGACGGCGACCAGCTGATTGCAACCTGGATTTCGAGCGTTGGCATCGGCAAGTGGGGCGCGTTCGCAATCATGATGGCGATCGTATTCTTTATGGGCATGTTCCTCGACTGGCTGGGCATCGTTATGATCGTATTCCCGATCTTCCTGCCGATTATGGATATGTTCGGCTTCGACCGCCTGTGGATCGTCGCAGTTACGGCTGTTATGCTGCAGACCTGCTTCATGACGCCGCCGTTCGGCTTCGCACTGTTCTACATCAAGGGCATTGTGCCGCCGTCGGTCAAAATACAGGAAATCTACCGCGGCGTTATCCCGTTCATCCTGATTATCATCGCAGTGGTAATTCTGGTAACGGTATTCCCGCAGGTTGTATATTTCCTCCCGAATCTGGTAGCATCTTAATCTTTCTCCTGAGCCTTCCGGCAGACAACTGTGCCGGAAGGCTCATTTGCAGTAAGGAATAGCAGGCTTTGGGTAAAAAATGCCTATGGACTGTGCAGAATATGGTGTTATACTGGATAAGTACGCAAAAACGTACCATTTGTTACCTGTGTTATTTCGCAGTTCAATGCGGTTTTCCTCTTACCGTATTACCGTAAAATGGGAAATATGTAGATGTGTTTGAACTGCGGAATAAACTTCTGTCTGCCGGATTGTTGGAGTATTTTGCCGGCGGCAGAACCCCCTCCGGGCTCTCTGATCTGTTGAAAATCAGAGAGCCCTTGCTTATTCTTGCGTGGAAAAATTCCGCAAATCGCTTGACTTCTCGAAAAATTTCGGGTATAAGATTATATTGGACAGACAAAAATTCGATGATATACTATTATATAATGCATGCCTGTTCAAAGCCTGAACGGTATGGTCAGGCTCGGTTTGTCGAAAAGGTCAATATTCATGCAGCTTCAGCCAATTCGCGCAGCAGCGCGTGTAAAATAGCATTTGCTTTGCAAATGCAAAAAAGTCGGGGCGTGTACCGCGCAGCGCGGCCGAGAAACCGCGCAAGGACAGCGCTGACTTTTTTCATTTCTGGAGGGAGAAAGTTTCTGTATAGGAACTTTCGGACGACTTTGGAACGGCCCACGGTCCGTTCCTGCTTGTCGGCGAAACTGTAGTTTCGCCGACAGCCTAAGCCTGAACGGTGTGTTCAGGCTTTCGGTATATCATACTGCAGCATCGTTAAAGGAGGGGATTTATCGTGCAGACGCAGATTTTTATGGTGCATAAGCGGCATCTGGGACTGCGGGCGCCGACGGTACTTGCCGTCGGCTTTGCGCTGACGATTCTGGTGGGTGCGCTGGTACTGATGCTGCCGGTTTCGGCGGCAGACGGACAGATAACACCGTTTCTCGACGCGCTGTTTACAGCAGCCTCGGCGAGCTGTGTTACCGGACTCGTCACGGTCAGCACGGCGGTGCACTGGTCGGTATTCGGCAAGTGCGTCATCCTGCTGCTGATTCAGATCGGCGGACTCGGCTTTATGTCCGTCGCGGCTATTGCGTCGTTTGTCCTGCGGCGAACGATCACGCTGCACGAGCGCATGGTGATGAGCGCGGGGCTTAATCTGTCGGATGGCGGCGGCATTGTCCGTCTGACACGGCGCGTGCTGTTCGGCACGTTCATCATCGAAGGGACGGGAGCGGTTCTGCTGTCCTGCCGGTTCGTGCCGCATTACGGTTTCCCGAAGGGAATCACAATGGGCGTGTTCCACGCGGTTTCGGCATTCTGCAACGCAGGCTTTGACCTGATGGGCACACCGGACGATCCGTTTCAGTCGCTCATCGGCTGGGCGGAGGATCCGCTCGTGAACATTACGGTGATGGCGCTCATCGTGCTCGGCGGTCTCGGCTTTTTCGTGTGGAGCGACGTGTGGGACAAGCACAGTTTCTGCCGTCTGCGCCTGCACACGAAAATCGTGCTGACGGCCACGGCAGGTCTGCTGCTGTTCGGCTTTGGCTGGACGCTGCTGTTCGAGTGGAGCAATCCGGCAACGCTCGGTGCGTTTGATACTCCGCACAAGCTGCTTGCGGCGGCGTTTGAGTCCGTGACCCTGCGCACGGCAGGCTTCAACACCATCGACCTCGGCGCGCTTACCGGCCCGAGTCAGGCGGTGTCGTGCCTGCTCATGTTCATCGGCGGATCGCCCGGCTCAACAGCAGGCGGCATCAAGACCGTGACGGCGGCCGTGCTCGTGCTCACGG
>ENA-OROU01003198-OROU01003198.1-human-gut-metagenome-genome-assembly--contig:-NODE-3198-length-10725-cov-2.332427_pt1 | contig 10725 bp, 10 predicted proteins | sample MGYA00242131_ERZ509054 | MGnify/ENA primary metagenome ERZ509054 (study PRJEB26280, sample SAMEA2338749) | human gut metagenome | biome: human gut; feature: human-associated habitat; material: faeces... | reverse complement strand
ATATTCAGGACGGCTGTTAAATTCCATCCGGTTTCTTGTAAGAACAGGATATCCGGCATTAGGCACAGCAATAAGTGTTTTATCTGCCGGAAGCTCGATTTTTTTGAGGATATTATACATATGATAAGGGCCTATTCCGCAATTTAAACCTACGGAATCTACACCTTCGACCTCACAAGCTTCTCTTATAAGATTTTTTGCGCTGAGTCCGGAAGCACTGTATCCAAGCTGATTTACCGAAAATGATACCATAATATAAAGACCAAGTTCTTTTTTGATTTTTGGTATTACATTAGACAGTATTTCCATACTCATAAAAGTTTCAAACTGTATTATTTCTATTCCCTCGTCGGCAAATGTTTTTGCTATGTCATAAAATTCATTTTCAATTGTTTCACTTGAGAAACCTGACGCAGTTGAGATAGGTCCTATATCACCTACTATAAATGCATCTTTGCATCCGGCAAGTTTAATTGCTATTTTTGCAAGAGAAACAGCTGCTTGTATGTTCTCTCTGACAAAAGAGAAATCTTTCTGCATAGACATGGTGTTTGCTGCAAAAGTATTTGTTCGTATAAGTTTTGCACCTGCTTCAAGATAAGAAGAGTGTATTTTTGTAACTCTGTCTTTGTGATATATATTTGCATATTCAGGAGCTTCATTTGTATGGTATTTTTCTGCATAATATGTTCCAAATGAACCATCTGCCAGAATGTTATGTGTTTTAATATAATCTTTAAAATTCATCAGTCCCTCATTTCTGCCCATATTTTTTGTGCATTTAGTGATTTGTGTCTTATTTTTTTAGACAAGACAAATCAAATTATACATTTTTTTATGCATAAAAACAAGTTTTTGAATTTTACAATAAATTTTCAATGACAAATTAAAACATTTGTGATAAAATTTATACTGTTTATAGTGATTTTGTAAAAAATATACACAAGAATGTTACAAAACACATGATAATAAGAGTGCCGTAATGGCAGAATGGAGGCAATAATGGATTACAAGAACGCTGGAGTTGACATCGAAGCCGGCTACAAAGCTGTTGAACTGATGAAAAAACACATTGCAAGTACTATGAGAGATGAGGTACTTACAGATATAGGTGGTTTTTCTGGTGCATTTTCTATGGAGGCATTTAAAAACATGGAGCAGCCTACACTGGTATCAGGAACAGATGGTGTTGGTACAAAACTCAAGGTAGCTTTTGAGATGGATAAACACGATTCAGTTGGTATTGATTGTGTTGCAATGTGTGTAAATGACATTGCATGTGCAGGTGGTGAACCATTATTTTTCTTAGACTACATAGCATGTGGAAAAAACGAACCTGAGAAGATTGCATCTATCGTAAGCGGTGTTGCAGAGGGATGCAGACAGTCAAATGCTGCACTTATCGGTGGCGAAACAGCTGAGATGCCAGGGTTTTATCCTGTAGATGAGTATGATCTTGCCGGATTTGCAGTAGGTGTTGTTGACCGCAAGAATATGATTACAGGCAAGACTATCAAAGAGGGTGATGTCCTTGTGGGTATAGCATCTTCAGGTATTCACAGCAACGGATATTCTCTTGTCAGAAAAGTATTTCCTATGAAGAAAGAAAATCTTAATGTAAGTTATGAATCACTTGGCGGAAAAACTCTTGGTGAGACTTTACTTACACCGACTATTATCTATGTAAAAGCACTTCGTTCTGTAAAAGAGGGCGGCGTTACTATAAAAGGATGCAGTCATATTACAGGTGGTGGATTCTATGAGAATATTCCTCGTATGCTTCACGAGGGAGTTCGAGCTAAGATTAAGGCAGACAGTTACGAGATTCCTCCTATTTTTGATATGCTTGCAAAAGATGGCGATATTGCCAAAGAAATGATGTACAATACATACAATATGGGTATTGGCATGATGCTTGCGGTTGATGCGGCAGATGCAGATAAGACTGTTGAGCTTGTAAACAAATCAGGTCAGAAAGCATTTATCGTTGGTGAAATCATCAAAGGTGAAAAGGGTGTTACATTAGTTTAATAATTAGCCAGATAAAAGATACTAAAAGCGGATAAGGTTATATCCGCTTAATGCTTTATGAGGAGGTTTCGTACATGAGCGGACAGAAACAAAAGATTGCTATATGTGTTTCAGGTGGTGGAACAAATCTTCAAGCTATCATAGACAAGGTAAATGATGGCACTATCAGAAATACCGAAATTTCAATAGTAATCAGTAATAAGCCCGATGCGTATGCTTTAGAGCGTGCAAAAAAAGCCGGTATAGATGCTGTATGTATCAGTCCTAAAGGATTTGAAAACAGGGATGATTTTGCAAATGCTATGGTTGAAACATTGAAAAAACATGATATTGATCTTGTCGTCCTTGCAGGTTATCTTGTAATTGTACCTGTCAAGATGATACATGAGTACAGAAACAGAATTATAAATATACATCCGTCACTTATTCCAGCACATTGCGGAATGGGATATTACGGGCTTAAAGTACATGAGAGCGTACTCGCTACCGGAAACAAGGTGACAGGCGCTACAGTTCATTTTGTTGATGAAGAGGCCGACCATGGTCCTATCATCTTACAGAAAGCTGTAAAGGTGCATGAGAATGACACACCTGAAATTTTACAGAAGCGTGTTATGGAAGAAGCAGAATGGAATATTTTACCTGAAGCTATTGATTTGATTGGTGCCGGAAAAGTTAAAGTAATTGACGGCATTGCACATGTTGAAGAGTAGAGGGGAAGAATGGAGGATTAATATGAAAGTTCTTATAGTAGGTAGCGGTGGACGTGAACATGCTATAGCATGGAGTGTATCGCAGAGCAAAAAGGTTGACAAGATTTATTGTGCACCCGGCAACGGTGGTATCTCGCAGATTGCTGAGTGCGTTGACATCTCAGCAATGGAATTTGACAAACTTGCAGATTTTGCCATAGACAATGAAATCGACCTTACAATTATCGGAATGGATGATCCGTTAGTAGGTGGAATTGTAGATGTTTTTGAAGAAAGAGGACTTCGCGTATTCGGACCTCGCAAAAATGCAGCCATTATCGAAGGGTCCAAAAGTTTTTCAAAGGATCTTATGAAGAAATACAATATTCCTACATGTCATTATGAGACATTTAATTCACCGGAAGAAGCACTTTTATATCTTGAGAGTGCAAGCTTTCCGATTGTTTTAAAAGCAGATGGGCTTGCTCTCGGAAAGGGTGTGCTTATCTGCAATACACTTGAAGAGGCTGAAGCGGGTGTTACAACACTTATGCTTGATAAACAGTTTGGTGATGCCGGAAATACAATTGTTATTGAAGATTTTATGACCGGACGCGAGGCATCTGTTCTTTGTTTCTGTGACGGAACTCATATTAAACCTATGACAAGTGCCCAGGATCACAAACGTGCAAAAGATGGTGACCAGGGCTTAAATACTGGAGGTATGGGAACATTTTCTCCAAGTCCGTTCTATACTGATGAGGTAAAAGAGTTCTGTGAAAAATATATTTATCAGCCTACAATGGATGCTATGAAAGCTGAGGGCAGAGATTTTACAGGTATTTTATTTGTAGGTCTTATGCTTACCGATGATGGTCCAAAAGTTCTTGAATATAATGCAAGATTTGGTGACCCTGAGGCACAGGTAGTTCTTCCACGCATGGAGAATGATATAATTGATGTTATTGAGGCTTGTATCGATGGAACTCTTGATAAGGTTGACCTTTCATTTGAAGACAATGCTGCGGTATGTGTTGTTCTTGCATCTGACGGATATCCGGAGCACTATGAAAAAGGAAAACTCATCAAAGGTCTTGAAAACTTTGAAGGAAAAGATAAAGAAGGTTACTATGCATTCCATGCAGGCACGAAGAAAACAGACGAGGGTATCGTTACAAACGGTGGTCGTGTTATTGGAATAACTGCAAAAGGAAAAACACTTAAAGAAGCTAGAGTAAACGCATACAAAGCTACAGAATGGATTGATTTTGACAACAAATATATGCGTCACGATATTGGAAAAGCAATAGACGAGGCATAAATTTTAAATAATAAATTAAAAACAAGGAGGACATTTGAATGTATTCATTTAGTGAAGTTCAGAATTATGATCCGGACCTGGCAAAAGCTATGGCGGATGAGACCCAGAGACAGAGAGACAACATTGAGCTTATTGCATCAGAAAACCTTGTAAGTAAAGCTGTTATGGCAGCGATGGGAAGCACACTTACAAATAAGTATGCGGAAGGATATCCGGGAAAAAGATATTATGGTGGATGTGAGCATGTAGACGTCGTTGAAGATCTTGCAAGAGACAGAGCGATGAAACTTTTCGGCTGTACTTATGCAAATGTTCAGCCTCATTCAGGTGCTCAGGCAAATATGACAGTATTTTTTGCACTTATGCAGCCTGGAGATACATTTATGGGAATGAATCTCGACCATGGCGGACACCTTACACATGGAAGTCCTGTAAACTTTTCTGGTAAATACTTTAATTGTGTCCCATACGGAGTAAACAGCGACGGATATATAGATTATGATGAAGTTGAGCGTATTGCAAAAGAATGTAAACCTAAACTTATTGTTGCAGGTGCAAGTGCATATGCAAGAAAAATTGATTTTAAGAGATTTAGAGAAATTGCTGATGAAGTAGGCGCATATCTTATGGTTGACATGGCACATATCGCAGGACTTGTTGCTGCAGGATATCATGAAAGTCCAATTCCATATGCTCATGTTACAACAACTACTACACATAAGACCCTTCGCGGACCTCGTGGTGGCATGATTCTTTCAAGCAAAGAATTTGCAGAAGAGCATAAACTTAACAAAGCTTTATTCCCTGGAATTCAGGGTGGTCCGCTTATGCATGTTATTGCGGCAAAAGCAGTATGTTTTAAAGAGGCTCTCGATCCTGCATTTAAGGAATACGGTAAAAACATTATTGATAATGCCCAGGCACTTGCCAACGGACTTATCAAACGTGGAATAAAGATTGTATCAGGCGGTACAGATAATCATCTTATGCTCGTAGATCTTGCAGACAAGGGACTTACAGGAAAAGAAGTTGAAAAATGGCTTGATGCAGCACATATTACATGTAATAAAAATACAATTCCGGATGATCCTCAGTCACCTTTTGTGACAAGTGGTGTCCGTCTTGGAACTGCTGCAGTATCAACAAGAGGTTTTAACACAGACGATATGGATAAAGTTGCTGAAGCTATAGCGCTTATTATTGATGACCATGAGGCTAATACTGAAAAAGCAGCTGCAATTGTAAAGAGCCTTACAGATAAATATCCACTTTATGAGTAATAGAATGTACGTTGCAGAAAGTTTATGACTTATAAGTTACATGGGGGATTCGGTAAAATATAATGCCGAATGCCCCATTATTTACAAAAAAGCATACACAGACACAGATATGGGGAGGATAAGACATGGATGATTTAGAAATGACAGAACTTACTCCAAAACAGGAAAATTATCAGAATCTTGCTGAAACAATTATAAATAAATTTAATGCGAGAGGAATTGAAGGTTACTATTGTATAGACAGAGAAGAGGCAAATGCAAAAGCCAAAAGATTTTTGACACCGGACTGTACTATATCATGGGGAGGTTCTCAGACACTTTCTGAGATTGGTCTTTTAGACGATCTAAAAGAATCTGATGATTATATTATTTATGACAGAGCTGAAGCTAAAACACCTGAAGAAAAAAGAGAGCTTTATGGAAAGATAGTCACATCCGACTACTATTTTATGAGTTCAAATGCTGTTACAATGGATGGTGAACTTGTTAATATAGATGGAGCAGGAAACAGGGTTGCCTGTCTTTGTCATGGGCCTGAGAATATTATTCTGATTGTCGGAATGAATAAAGTGGTAAGGAATGTGGATGAAGCTGTTTCAAGAGTAAGAAATATTGCAGCACCTCCGAATGCTGTAAGACTTGCAAAGAATACTCCGTGTTCAAAGATTGGAAGATGTGCTGACTGCCAGTCGGATGATTGTATTTGTTGTCAGACGGTTATTACAAGAAGATCTGCTGTTCCAGGAAGAATAAAAGTAATACTTGTAGGTGAGGAATTAGGATATTAAATATGATTCAAAAAGAATTAATTGATAAATTATATAAAAACAGTATATTATCTGCTAAAGAATTTGATGAATTACTTTCACAGCATGATGACGAAGATTCTGAATATCTCTTTAAATTGGCAAGAAATTTGAGGAAAAAATATTATGGAAAGGATGTTTATATAAGAGGTCTTATAGAATTTAGCAATTACTGTCGCAATGACTGCTATTATTGTGGTATAAGAACAAGTAATAAGAACGTATCACGCTACAGATTGACAGAAGAAGAGATACTCCAATGTGCCGACGAGGGTTATGAACTTGGATTCAGAACTTTTGTGCTTCAAGGTGGCGAGGACATGTCTTTTACGACGGAAAAAATAGCTGAGATTGTAAGAAACATAAAGAATAGACATGATGATTGTGCAGTCACATTATCTGTTGGTGAGAGAGATTACGACACATATAAATATTGGTTTGATGCAGGTGCCGACAGATATCTTTTAAGACATGAAACAGCTACAAATGAACATTACAGAAAACTTCATCCCGAAAACCTTTCGCTTGAGAACAGGAAAAGATGTCTTTTTAATTTAAAGGATATAGGTTATCAGGTAGGTGCCGGATTTATGGTGGGTTCTCCGTATCAGACAACCAAAAATCTGGTAAACGACCTTTTATTTTGAAAAGAACTCAACCCGCATATGATAGGAATAGGTCCTTATATATCACAGCAGGATACTCCGTTTGCGGACATGGAAAACGGTACACTTGAACAGACATTATTTCTTCTCGGTATATTAAGAGTTATGTTTCCGAATGTCTTGCTACCGTCAACGACAGCTCTTGGAACAATTGCGCCAAACGGCAGGGAACTAGGTCTTAGGGCTGGAGCAAATGTAGTTATGCCAAATTTGTCACCGGTTTCGGTCAGAAAAAAATATCAGCTCTATGATAACAAGATATGTACAGGAGAGGAATCTGCACAGTGTGCGGGATGTCTCAGACGCAGGATAGAATCTGTGGGGTATGAAATGACTGTAAGCAGGGGGGATTTTAAAACATCAAAATAACAGGTATATTGTTTAGAAATGAGGTTAATTATGGAAAAAGGAACAAGAGTAAATGTAGATGTAAACGTAACAAAAATTGTTAAATATGTTTGTCTTGCCGGTGTTGCAATAGTATTTGCAATATTCAGCCATAAGAGTTATACAGCTTTTTTGGCTGACAGAAAGCCTTATGCAACGAATAATTGATACAGTGACAAATAAAATCAAGGATAAATTATAATGAGTAAAAGTCTATTTATAGCCGAAAAACCAAGTGTTGCCAAGGAATTTGCCAAGGTACTTAATGTCGGCGGAAATGCATCTAAGGGCTATTTGGAATCTGATGATTACGTTGTAACATGGTGCGTAGGGCACCTTGTCACAATGAGTTATCCGGAAGTATATGATCCAGCACTTAAAAAATGGAGTTTTCAGACACTTCCGTTTATTCCGGAGCATTTTCTTTATGAAATTATTCCGGGAGTCTCAAAGCAGTTTAACACAGTAAAAGGTCTTTTAAACAGAGAGGATGTATCATGTATCTATGTCTGCACCGATTCGGGACGTGAGGGTGAATATATATACAGGCTCGTTGATGATATGGCAGAGGTATCTTCAGAAAAAGAAAAAAGACGTGTCTGGATAGATTCGCAGACAGAAGAAGAAATAAAACGAGGGATAAAAGAAGCAAAACTTTTATCAGAATATGACAATCTTTCTTCGGCGGCATATCTTAGAGCAAAGAGTGATTACCTTATGGGAATAAATTTTTCAAGGGTACTTTCATTAAAGTACGGCAGAACAATAATGGATTATCTTAATAACGGTAAATGGTCAGCCGTATCTGTAGGAAGGGTTATGACCTGTGTACTCGGAATGGTCGTTAAGCGGGAGCGTGAGATAAGGGACTTTGTAAAAACTCCGTTTTATCGTGTTATTGGAAAATTTGGATATGAAGGTCAGAACTTTGATGGCGAGTGGCGTGCAGTAAAAGGTTCAAAATATTTTGAGTCACATCTTTTATATAAAGAAAATGGCTTTAATAATAAAGAGGATGCTGCAAAGTTAATTGAGGAATTAAAAATAATTCCGCCTTCTGTCAAGGCAGTTGTGTGTAAGGCTGAAAAGAAAAAGGAAAAGAAAAATCCGCCGTTATTATTCAATCTGGCAGAATTACAAAATACCTGTTCCAAGCTTTTTAAAATAAGTCCTGATGAAACATTGAAAATAGTCCAGGAACTTTATGAAAAGAAACTTGTTACATATCCAAGAACCGATGCGAGAGTATTATCTACAGCAGTTGCAAAGGAAATCTCTAAGAACATAGGTGGTCTTAGAAATTATTCAATTGTGAGAGATATAGCTTCCGGTATACTTGAAAGCCAAAGTTACAAAGGAATTGAAAAAACAAAATATGTGAATGATAAACAGATTACAGACCACTATGCAATTATACCGACAGGTCAGGGATTTAACGCATTAAACAGCGTAAACCAGACGGCAGCCAGAGTATATGAAGTCATTGTAAGAAGATTTCTGTGTATCTTTTATCCATCGGCAGAGTATCTTAAAATAACGATAGCAGCCGAAAGATTAAATGAACAGTTTTTTTCAAGTTTTAAAATTTTATCAAAAGAGGGGTATCTTGCCATAGCCTCGGCTTCTTTTGCAAAACAAAAATTAAGTGACAGGCAGGCTGACGATAATGAGTCGGAGGATGGACAAACCACTGACAATAAAATTGATGAAAATACAATTGAAAAATTGAAACAGTTAAAAAAGGGAATGGAGATAGATTTGTTTTCTGCGGAAATAAAAGAAGGAGAAACGTCTCCACCAAAACGCTATAATTCGGGTTCCATGATACTGGCAATGGAAAATGCTGGTCAGCTTATCGATGACGAGGATCTTCGTGCACAGATAAAGGGAAGCGGTATCGGTACAAGTGCTACGAGAGCTGAAATTCTCAGCAAACTTGTAAATATAAAGTATTTGTCATTAAATAAAAAAACACAGATAATCACACCAACACTTCTTGGTGAGATGGTATATGATGTAGTATTTGCATCTATTCATGCACTTTTGAATCCTGAATTGACGGCAAGCTGGGAGCTTGGTCTTACTATGGTTGCAGATGGAAAAATAACTGAGGATGAGTACATGATGAAATTAAACAAATTTATCACATTCCATGTGCAGAATGTAAAAAGCAAAAATTATCAAAATCTTTTTAAACCATATTTTGACAGAGCAGCAGCTAACTATAAAACTTCAAAAACCACAATAAAAAGCAATAAAACAAAGGCACAGGCAAACAAATAAATATAGAAAAGAGGCATTTTTATGTATGAAAATTTAAAAAATAAAAATCTGTTTAATTTTGATGAGACAATTGCGGCTGATATTTTTACTGATATAGATTTTCCATGGGACGTTCTTCCTAAAATAAAGGACTTTATAATAGGGCTTGGAAAATCACTTTCTGAAGAAGATTATGATAAAAAAGGAGACAATATATGGATTGCCAAATCTGCGGATATAGCACCTACGGCAACAATTAACGGTCCATGTATTATCGGAAAAGATACTGAGGTGAGACCGGGAGCATTTATAAGAGGCAATGCGATTGTAGGTGAAAATTGTGTTGTGGGCAATTCGACAGAATTAAAGAATGTAATACTTTTTAATAATGTCCAGGTACCTCATTATAATTATGTCGGCGATTCAATACTTGGTTATAAATCACATATGGGTGCAGGTTCTATAACATCAAATGTTAAATCAGATAAAAAGTTAGTAGAGGTTCATTTAGATGATACAAAGATTGAGACACATATGAAGAAGATTGGAGCAATTCTTGGAGATTATGTAGAAGTTGGTTGTGGTTCTATATTAAATCCAGGAACTATCGTGGGAAGACACAGTAACATATATCCATTATCCAGCGTAAGAGGATATGTTGCTGGCCACTCCATCTATAAAAATAAAAACGAAGTAGTCCAGAAAGAAGAATATTAAGAAAATCAGAGGACATCATGAAAAGAGGAAGAAGAAGTAAATATGTAGTTCTTTTGATAAGTCTGGTATTGATATTTTCTCTTACCGGCTGTAAAGCTTCAAAGAAAAAGGTACTTGAGTCAAGTTATTATAAAGAACTGCAAAAAGAAAATAAAAAGCTGAAAAAACAGAATAAGTCCCTGAAATCAAAAGTAGATGCAGAGAACGACATGACAGAGGATGAGCAAAGAGCCAGTGATTACCTTGAAAAGATATCTCGGGATCATCTTGTAAAACTTGAAGTGGGCTATGCTGACAACATGGATGGCAGTGAATTTATAGAGGAAGAAGCAGTATTTTCTTTAGCAACAATTATTGCGTCAAGAGCAGATAAAACAACAAAATATACGCCAGATGAGGTGAAGGAAAAGTACGGGCCAGGATACGAATATATCCTTTATGATGAAGATAATGCTATTTATGAAATCATGGTATATGGCGGTAATTACATTGTGTTTACTGATTTGCCGAACAATGTTTATTATGCCTATAATGCTTCCGCTATCGGCGATGCATTTTTACATT
>ENA-OROU01003184-OROU01003184.1-human-gut-metagenome-genome-assembly--contig:-NODE-3184-length-10770-cov-4.212039_pt1 | contig 10770 bp, 5 predicted proteins | sample MGYA00242131_ERZ509054 | MGnify/ENA primary metagenome ERZ509054 (study PRJEB26280, sample SAMEA2338749) | human gut metagenome | biome: human gut; feature: human-associated habitat; material: faeces... | reverse complement strand
GAGCTGAAACCGTGCCGGATACGTCACCTGACCGGCGACACGCGAGATGGTAACTCTGCCGTCCTCAAGCGGCTGGCGCAGGGTTTCGAGCACATCGCGGCGGAATTCCGGAAATTCATCCAGAAACAGCACACCGCGGTGCGCGAGCGTGATCTCGCCGGGGACGGGCAGCCGCCCTGCGGCACCCGAACCGCCAGCCATTGCGTTGGCCGAGGAATTATGATGCGGTGCACGGAACGGTCGTTCGGCACGCTCGACTGCCTCCTGTCCTCTGCCGATGGCAGACCAGACACGGATAACCTCCAGCCGTTCGCTGTCAGACAGCGGCGGCAGGATGGTGGAAAAGCGCTTTGCAGCCATGCTCTTGCCCGAACCGGGCGGTCCGGAAAGAAGCACGTTGTGTCCGCCTGCAGCCGCGATCTCGAGCGCGCGTTTGACCGCGTGCTGACCGAGCACATGCGAAAAATCCAGCGCATCGTCCTGCGGTTCGGGTCTGGGCGGAGGAGCACACGGCGTGAGCGGCTTTCTGCCGTTCAAATGTCCGAGCAGCTCATTTAATGTACGAATCGGAAACACCGTCACACCGGAAGCATAGGATGCTTCGGCGGCATTCATCGCGGGAACGAACACGGTTTTGAAACCGGCATCACGCGCGGCAAGCGCCATGGAAAGCGCACCGCAGACAGGCCGCAGCTCTCCGGTGAGGGAAAGCTCGCCGAAGAAGAGAGCGTCGTTGGGCGGTGCGTCGATCTCGCCCGCTGCCGCCAGAATGGAAAGCAGAATGGGCAGATCGTATGCTGTTCCTGCCTTTTTTGTGTCGGCAGGTGCGAGGTTGACGGTCAGTCGGGACACGGGCCAGTCAAAGGCACAGGCCTTTGCGGCGGCACGGACGCGCTCTCCGGCTTCGGATACCGCGCCGGTCGGCAGACCGACGACATCCAGCCGGGGAAGACCGCCGGAGAGGAAGCACTCGACGGTGACAATGTAGCCGTCAATGCCGCTCAGTCCTGCGGAGAATACGCGAGATACCATGCCGATCCCTCCGATACTTATGGCATAACCATATAACTATACATCTAATACTATACTATGTGTCATCAGATTACGCAATAAAAAACACGGAAAAAACACAGAAACTCCATGATAAAAAGTTTGCATGCGTTTCATAATATGAAACATCTTATCAAAATTTGAAAAATAGTGCGGAAAATAGTACATTTACTGTTTACAACTTTGTGCGTGAGTGCTACAATGAAGGGGCAGGTAAGGCTTAGTTTAGGTTAAAATACACCAAAACGAGGGCTTTTAATTCCGATTGAGAATTATAATTTTTTATAGGAGGACATCAACATGGCAAGAAAGATGAAGTCCATGGACGGTAATACCGCTGCGGCACATGTGTCGTATGCGTTTACCGAGGTTGCGGGTATCTATCCGATCACCCCGTCCAGCCCCATGGCAGACAGCGTTGACCAGTGGGCTGCCGCAGGTCAGAAGAACATTTTCGGTACTACCGTTAAGGTAATCGAAATGCAGTCCGAGGCTGGTGCGGCGGGTACCGTACACGGCTCTCTGGCAGCAGGTGCGCTCACTACCACCTACACCGCATCTCAGGGTCTTCTGCTGATGATCCCGAATATGTACAAGATCGCAGGCGAGCTGCTTCCGTGTGTATTCCACGTTTCCGCTCGTACCGTTGCATCTCATGCACTGAACATCTTCGGTGACCATTCCGACGTTATGGCTTGCCGCCAGACCGGTTTCGCTATGCTGGCTGAGACCAACCCGCAGGAGGTCATGGACCTGTCTGCCGTAGCACATCTGGCTACCATCAAGTCCCGCGTTCCGTTCATCAACTTCTTCGACGGCTTCCGTACCTCCCACGAGATCCAGAAGATCCAGGTTTGGGATTACGAGGATCTGAAGGAAATGTGCGACATGGATGCTGTTGAAGCATTTCGCAAGCGCGCACTGAACCCGGAGCACGCTATGATGCGCGGCTCTCACGAGAACGGCGACGTATTCTTCCAGCACCGCGAGGCTGCCAACAAGTACTACGAAGCTGTTCCGGGCATCGTTGAGGAGTACATGGGCAAGGTAAATGCCAAGCTCGGCACCAACTACCAGCTGTTCAACTACTACGGCGCTGCTGACGCTGACCGCGTTATCATCGCTATGGGCTCCATCTGCGACGTTGCAGAGGAAGTTATCGATTACCTGAACGCACACGGCGAGAAGGTCGGCCTGGTTAAGGTTCGTCTGTACCGTCCGTTCCGTGCTGACAAGCTGATCGCAGCTATCCCGGAGACCGCTAAGAAGATCGCAGTCCTCGACCGCACCAAGGAGCCGGGCTCCCAGGGCGAGCCGCTTTACATGGACGTTGTTACCGCTCTGGCTGATGCAGGCATCACCGATAAGGTAGTAACCGGCGGCCGTTACGGTCTGGGTTCCAAGGATACGCCCCCGTCCTCCGTATTCGCTGTATACGAGGAACTGGCTAAGGCAGAGCCGAAGAAGATGTTCACCCTGGGCATCAACGACGACGTTACCTACCTCTCCCTCGAGGAGAAGCCGGCACCGAACACCGCAGCAGAAGGCACGACCGAGTGCAAGTTCTGGGGTCTCGGCGGCGACGGTACCGTTGGTGCGAACAAGAACTCCATCAAGATCATCGGCGACCACACCGACAAGTTCGTACAGGCTTACTTCCAGTACGACTCCAAGAAGACCGGCGGCGTAACCGTTTCGCATCTGCGTTTTGGCGACAAGCCGATCCGTTCTCCTTACTACATCAACAAGGCTGACTTCGTAGCATGCCACAACCCGTCCTACATCACCAAGCACTTCCCGATCGTGCGTGACGTTAAGCCGGGCGGCGTATTCCTCATCAACTGCCAGTGGTCTCCGGAAGAGCTGAGCAAGCATCTGGCAGCTTCCGAGAAGCGCTACATTGCTAAGAACAACGTTCAGCTTTACACCATCAACGCAATCGACCTCGCTATCGAGATCGGCATGGGCAAGCGCACCAACACCATTCTGCAGTCTGCATTCTTCGCACTGGCTAAGGTAATGCCGAGCGAGCAGGCTATCCAGTTCATGAAGGACGCTGCTACCAAGTCCTACCTGAAGAAGGGCCAGGACATCGTTGATATGAACCACAAGGCTATCGACATCGGCGCTACCGCATACCAGAAGATCGACGTACCGGCTGACTGGGCTGACGCACAGGACGAGGCTGATACCCGCGAGCTGCAGGGCCGTCCGGAAGTTGTCAAGATGGTCAAGGACGTTATGGAGCCGATCGGCCGCATGGACGGCGACTCCCTGCCGGTATCCGCATTCGCAGGCGAGCATGTTGACGGCTCCTTCGAGCACGGCGCAGCTGCTTACGAGAAGCGCGGCGTAGCAGTTACCGTTCCGCAGTGGAACGAGGCTACCTGTGTTCAGTGTAACCAGTGTGCTTACGTCTGCCCGCACGCTACCATTCGTCCGTTTGCACTGACCGAAGAAGAGGCTGCTGCTGCACCGGCTTCCACCAAGCTGGTTGACATCAAGGCAGGCAAGGGCAAGGGCGTTTACAAGTACACCATGGCTGTATCTCCGCTGGACTGCATGGGCTGCGGCGTATGTATCGGCGTCTGCCCGACCAAGTCCCTCAAGATGGTACCGCAGGCAGAGGAAGCTGCTCAGCAGGATGCATTCGATTACTGCGTAGCAAAGGTTTCCGAGAAGGCCGACATGATCTCCACGAACTCCGTAAAGGATTCGCAGTTCAAGAAGCCGCTGCTTGAGTTCTCCGGTTCCTGCGCAGGCTGTGCAGAGACCTCTTACGCCCGCCTGATCACTCAGGTTTGCGGCGACCGCATGTACATCTCCAACGCTACTGGCTGTTCGTCCATTTGGGGCGGCCCGGCTGCTACCTCCCCGTACACCGTTGATGCAAACGGCCACGGTCCGGCATGGGCTAACTCCCTGTTCGAGGATAACGCAGAGCACGGCCTTGGCATGTACTACGGCCAGGAAGCTCTCCGTGAGCGCCTGATCTCCAAGCTGGAAGTTATGGCTGGCTCTGAGAACGCTACCGACAGCTTCAAGAACGCTGTTAACAGCTTCATGGATACCAAGGACAACGGCGCTGCTAACGCTGAGCCGGCAAAGGCACTGGTTGCAGAGCTCGAAAAGGGCGCAGCAGCAGGCTGCCCGGACTGCAAGGATGTTCTGGCTCATAAGGAATCCCTCGCTAAGAAGTCCGTCTGGATCTTCGGCGGCGACGGCTGGGCATACGATATCGGCTTCGGCGGTCTGGATCACGTTCTGGCATCCGGCAAGGACGTAAACGTTATGGTATTCGATACCGAGGTTTACTCCAACACCGGTGGACAGGCTTCCAAGGCTACCAACATCGGCGCTGTTGCACAGTTCGCAGCTTCCGGTAAGACCACCAAGAAGAAGAGCCTTGCTGAGATCGCTATGAGCTACGGCTACGTTTACGTTGCACAGGTAGCTATGGGCGCTAACCCGGCTCAGACCCTGAAGGCCATCGCTGAGGCTGAGGCTTATCCGGGCCCGTCGCTGGTAATCGGCTATGCTCCGTGTGAGATGCACTCCATCAAGGGCGGCATGACCAACTGCCAGGCTGAGATGAAGAAGGCTGTTGACTGCGGTTACTGGAACCTGTTCCGCTTCAACCCGCAGCTGGCTGACGAGGGCAAGAACCCGTTCATTCTGGAGTCCAAGGAGCCCAAGACCGAGGATTACCGCAAGTTCATGATGGGCGAGGCTCGTTACTCCGCACTGACCCGTTCGTTCCCGGATCGTGCAGAGGGCCTGTTCGAGCGTTCCGAGGTAGAGTCTACCAAGCGTTACGCTCACCTGAAGCGCCTGCAGGATCTGTACGCTCCCGAGGCGTAAGATCGCGCAAAACGCTTGCTGAAATAGCATAATAAATCCCGCAGAGGTTTTCTCTGCGGGATTTTTTTGCGTTTATTTCGTAACATACGCGAATTATATCTGATGTTAGACTTTACCATAGGGTGCGGCAAGGTGAATTGCCCGTCAGGGCAAGAGAAGGTGCCCTGGGGTGCGACCTCGGCGCACCGCCGGTAAATTCAGCTGCACACGCGCAATCGCAGGGGAGCACACTGTGCTCCCGCACCGTCGCCAACCGGGCGCAGACAAACGATTTTGCCGCTGCATGATACATTTCTGTTTCAAAATACAAAGAGATATATCCTTCCGGAAAAATTTATGCTATACTGAAACCAGATAAGACAGGCAGGACAATCGGATAGAGAAAGGCGGATGTTTATGAACAAAGATCTGCTCAAACGTGTGGGAATGTTGACGGCGGCAACTGCCGTCTGTACAGCTGGGGTTTTCGGGGCGCTGGCGGTGAATGGCTTGCGCTACATGAGGCCAACGACAGATAACTGGTGGCTGCTGCCGTGGGTCGCACCGGCGGCAAGAATCGAACAGTCCGTTATGGACTTCGGTGAGGGCGACCCGACCTACACTGTCACCGGATACGATGCACAGAACCGTGAGATTTGGTCGAGTACGACGTTCGGCAAGCTGGCATCGGTCGGCAGCAGCCGTGATGTGTACATCGGCAATACATCGGCGCGGTATTTCTTCGGTCAGGGCGGAAAAGCGGACTCGGTTTGCCAGTATGATGAACAGGGACGGCTTATCCGTATGGAAACCGACTATGGCGGCATATCGACGTATTACTACCGCGGCGATGCGACTGAAACGTATCTGGAGGAAACGCACAACGCGCAGGGCGCGTTGACCGGCCGCAAGATCACCGAAACCGACCCGCAAACAGGCAGTACCGTCACCAATATGGACATATACGAAGACGATGGTACCTATCTTGCCTCGCAGTACTGCATACTGGATTCGCATGGCAACATCGTAAAGCAAGTGCATGTCAGCGCGGGCGGACAGATGAGAACCTGTGACTATCAGTGGACGTATGACGATGCCGCGCGCACGGCCACCTGTGTGGACGAGGCGGAGGGCACGACCGAGAAATACTGGTATGACGAACAGGGACGCTGGATAAAAAATGCATATAGCTTTTCGGAGGATGGTTTTTCACGTGAGATTACAACAACTTACACCGATGTCACCCGCTGAGGAGGTGTTTGGGTGAAGCTGAACATTCTTAAACGAGCCGGAATGCTGGCGGCAAGCACTGCGGTCTGCTGCGGCGTTGTTTTCGGCGGCTTATCGATGAACGGACTACGGTATGTCCGTCCGACAGCGGAAAACTGGACACTTCTGGCGTATATGCAGCCTGCTGCTCGGATTGAACAGCAAAAGACAACGCGCGTGATACCGGATGAGAAGGAATGGTCCTATCTCAGAATCACCGGCTACGATGCGCAGAACCGCGAGATCTGGTCGCTGAATTGCAAGCGTCCGTTCGGCGTGAGTTCCAGCGAACGCAAGGTTTACAGCGGCAGCAAAATGACATGGTATTCCACAACCTGCGGTGTAAAGACGGTTTCTTACACAGAGTATGACGAGCAGGGGCGTATCATTCGCACAGCGAATGCGGACGGAATAGAGACTTACACCTATCGCGGAGACGAGGAAGAACCGTATCTGGAGCAGAGCTGCGACACGGCAGGCAACATGCAGTCACAGACAGTGTCGGAATACAATCCCAAGACCGGAGAAACGACCAGAACCAGCACGATTTTCGAGGGCGTGCTGACCGGCACATGGATCACGGTGAAGGATGCACGCGGTTCCATACTGCGCATGGAAAACAATGTGCATGATCCGAATTATGAAATGATGCAGGACAACGAGTGGACATACGACGACACCGAGCGCACCGCAGTCTGCGTCAGCGAGGATGGCGTAACCGAGAAAATATGGTATGACGAGCAGCAGCGCGTCCTGCGGGATGAATACTACACGCCGGACGGTATTCTGCAGACCTGCACCGTCAATGATTTTTTTGACATTACCCGATAAATCTGGGAACCTTTTGCAGATACCAAACGTCAAATACAATGCAGCGATCAGAAAACAGCGCGCGCAATATCCAAAACAAAGAAAAATCACTGACCGCTGAATTAAAAGGAGGACTTTCTATGAAACGAACGATTGCAGCGATTTTATCTGCGGCTATGCTGATAACGGCGGCTGCGGCAGCGGAAGCGCCGAGCAGTTGGGCCAAGTCGGCGGTGGATACCGCGCGGAACGCGGGCATTGTGCCGGAGCAGGTCGATCAGGCGTATACGCAGAGCATCACCCGAGCGGATTTCTGCGCACTGGCGGCAGCGGTTTATCGCACCTGGGAGAAGAGCGGAAACGTAAAATCCGTCGATAAAGCCACGGTTTCCTTCTCGGATACCAAGGACGAGGATGTGCTGCTCTGTGCGTCTCTGGGCGTGGTAAACGGCGTTGGCAATGGCAAATTTGCACCGCAGCAGCAGTTGACCCGTCAGCAGGCGGCAAGTATGCTGCATCGTCTGGGCAATCTGCGTAAGGATGCCAAGAATGAGGTAAAGGATCGTATGCCGCACGTTTTCGCGGACGGCGCGGACATTCAGGCGTGGGCACGCAGCGATGTGTACTGGGCGTACAACAGCGGCGTGATGAACGGCGTCAGCGGCAATCGTTTTGCACCGAATAACAGCTATACGCACGAGCAGTCCATCGCGACCATGCTGCGCCTGTATGATACCAAGTATGCTGTCAAGGACGACAGCACGAGCAGCACCGGCAGCAAATATAAGATTACTTATGGTATTGTCGGTGCAGGCGTGTCGCAGGTCTATCTGGAGGATGCAAAGGGCAATCGCCTGCTGACAGATTACAAGAACACCAAGGGTGAATTTTACGATATTGAGTTGTTCGGTGAGTGGGTCACGCTGCGAGAAACCGTGGCTTATAAGCATGATGTGCACAACATGAAGACCGGCGAAACACTGGAAAACTACGCTGTTAGCGGCACGGATGGCGAGCAGGCCGGCTGGCTGCGTCCGTCTCCGGAGAATGGCGGTGAGGTTTATGGAAAGGACCGCATTATCTATGCCGATGGCACGAGCAGCACGCAGACGTATGACGCACTGACCGATTTCAAGGACGGCAAGGCAGTTGTCCGCGTGGACAGCAAGACCATTGCCGCTATCGACACCACCGGCAAGACCCTGTGGAGCATGAATTTTGCGTTTGACCACAGCAAGATGGCTGTTGAGATTTTGCTTTCTGGTGATGGCAAGGGTGACCGCTTTGTTGTTGTAAATCGGGACGGTTCCTCGTACACGATTATTGCAGGCGGCAAGCGCATTGCGTCCAGCTCGCGCGCGCTGCAACTGAATCAGTACAGCGATACATACATCGCCGCAGAATCGACCGGTTATTACGCGCTGTACAACTTTAAGGGCAAAAAGCTGACAAAGACCTATCAGAATGCGTTTGACGAGGTTGGTCAGAACATTTACAGCCATTGGCTCAGCAATACCGAATATGAGTACATCCGCTGTGACGCGGACGGCACGAACAAGGTTCTGTTCCGCGTGAAGTGCCCGAACGGCCGTCCGGGCGCACTGCCGACCGACGGCGCAGGCGTGTATGCGCTCCGCACGGATGAGCACACCGTTACCTGCTTTGACCGCTTCGGCACGACGCTCGGCACCATCAAGCAGGATGGCGAAATCACGATGGAACCCACCTTTGAAAACGGCTGTGTCCGCGTGATGGATAAGCTGTATCTCCCGACGGGTGAGGAAATCTGATAAACACGAAAAAGGCACCGATTCGGTGCCTTTTTCATTTGCTGTGCCTTGTAACCGAGCAATGAAACGGTTATAATAGAACTTGTACGACAAAAGACGAAAAAGGAGGAATTTCCTTGCAGTTAGAACAAACGCTGCGGACGCTGTGCGCGCTGCCGGCGGTCAGCGGCTTTGAAATGCAGGCGGCAAAGGCCGTCGCGGAGCTGTTCCGACCGTACTGCGACACCGTGGACGCGGACAAAAACGGCAACGTGATCGGCAGCCTGTCCTGCGGTAAAGAGGGCGCGAAAACCGTCCTGCTGGACGCGCATCTCGACCAGATCGGCTTTCTTGTTACCGAGGTGCTGGACGGCGGCTTTCTGCGGTTCGCGCCGGTCGGCGGTGTAGACCCGCGCATGCTGCTCGGCGGTGAGGTGACCATTCTCGCGGACGAACCGCTGTACGGCGTGGTATCCTGCATGCCGCCGCATCTGCTCAAGGCAGGTGAGCAGAACAAGGCTGTACCCATCGACCAGATGGCGATTGACACCGGTCTGCTCGATGCCAAAAGCCGCATTCGCGTCGGCACGCCGATCGTGTTCGCGCAGCAGCCGATCAAGCTGGCGGGCGGTCAGCTTTGCAGCAAGTGCCTTGACGACCGAGCGGGCGTGGCCGCCATCCTGCTGGCGATGGAGCAGCTGCACGCAGCAAAGGACAAGCTGAAATGCAATGTTGCGGTGCTCATCAGCACGCAGGAGGAAGTCACTGAACTGGGTGCGCAGACCGGCGCGTTTACGGTTCAGCCGGAGTACGCTATCGCGGTGGACGTAACCCACGGCAGAACGCCGGACGGTCCGTCGGACGGTGTGTTCGACCTCGGCAGCGGCGTGGCAGTCGGCATGGGTCCGAACCTGCACCGCGGCTTCACCAAGGCGCTCATCAAGATCGCCAAGGCGAACGACATCGACTATACGCTTGAAATCATGGAGGGCAACACCGGCACGAATGCGTGGACGATGCAGATCGTCGGCCGCGGCATCGCAATGGGTTTGCTGTCCATTCCGGAAAAATACATGCATACGCCGGTCGAGGTCGTAAAGCTGTCTGACGTGCAGGCAGTCGCTGATCTGATGGCAGAATTCCTGCGCGAATTTGACGGGGAGGTGGGCGCATGATCGAACTGATGAAGCAGCTGTGCGCGCTGCCGGGGCCGTCCGGCTGTGAGGATGCGGTGCGCGAGTTTGTGCTCGAGAAGGTAAAACCGTTCGCGGATGAAATGAAAACCGATGCCATCGGCAACATTATGGTGTTCCGAAAGGGCAAAAAGGCGCTCGAGCGTCCGGTTGTGCTGTGCGCGCACATGGATGAGGTTGGCGTTATCATCAAGAAGATTACCGACGACGGCATGCTGAAATTTGGCTTTGTCGGCGGCGTGGACCCGCGCGTGGTCATCGGCCGGCCGGTTCGCTTCGGTGATGTGCAGGGCGTGATCGGCATCAAGGCGGTTCATCTGACAACTGCCGCAGAACGCCGCACCATGCCAAAGACCAAGGATTTGTATATCGACATCGGTGCAGCGAGCAAAGCTGCCGCTGAGGACAAGGTTTCGCTTGGCGATTACGGCGTGTTTGACTCGGCGGTTGTCGAGTTCGGCGACGGTCTTATCAAGGCCAAGGCGATTGACGACCGTGTCGGCTGTGCCGCGCTCCTCAAGCTCATCGAGGATGAGCCGCCGATCGACACCTGGTTCTGCTTCACCGTGCAGGAGGAAGTCGGTCTGCGCGGTGCGGCAAGCATGGCATATGCGCTTGACCCGGGATTCGCAATGGTGCTCGAGGGCACGACAGCTGCTGATCTCGCAGAGGTGGAAGGCGGAAAAGCCGTTTGCCGCGTACGCGGCGGTGTCGTTCTGCCGTTCATGGACGGCGCGACTATCTATGACGCGGAATTGTTCGAATTATTGCGCAATGCCTGCGACAAGCGTGGCATCCGCTGGCAGACGAAAACGCGCGTAGCCGGCGGCACGGACGCA
>ENA-OROU01003182-OROU01003182.1-human-gut-metagenome-genome-assembly--contig:-NODE-3182-length-10772-cov-2.383596_pt1 | contig 10772 bp, 7 predicted proteins | sample MGYA00242131_ERZ509054 | MGnify/ENA primary metagenome ERZ509054 (study PRJEB26280, sample SAMEA2338749) | human gut metagenome | biome: human gut; feature: human-associated habitat; material: faeces... | reverse complement strand
AACAGGGCTGTAAAGAGCTGCATATGCAGCATCCATCTCTTTTTCTCCCGGTTGTAATTTTTATCTTTCCCCATACACCAGGCTGCCAGAAGGCAGAAAAGGCTTCCCCACATAAGGACTGTAGTATGGGCCATATGATGATCCGGCACCGTTATTTCCTCCGTTTTTTACGTTAATGATACTTTCTTTCAATGAGTTTTCCATAGCATGCCGCCAACACCTGCTGAAACAGCGTTCCGATCATCACAGGAAACAGAACCTCCCCGGGAAAATAAGCCGCCGCAATCACGGCCCCCGCGCTGATGTTCCGCATGCCGGAGCCATAGACCATGGACACCGCCGTCTCCCTCTCTCCTCCAAAAAACCGGGACAGAAACCAGCCGATAGCATAACCCGAGGCCGCCACAAGAACACGCTGGGGCGTCAGATCCCGCACATAGGGAGCGACCTTCGATGAATTAGAGGTCACGACGAAGATCAGACACATTTTGGAAAAAGGTGCCAGCTTCGACGGCCATTCTTTCCGCACTCTTCCATGAGTCAGCTCGTTGAGACTCATCGCCGCCAGCGCCGGAAGGGCTATCATAAAAAGAAGTTCCCGCATCATGCCCGCCGCATCCATGGATACCCGGGAACCAAAAAGGAGCTGAAGGGTCGCCGGAATCAGAAAAGGTGCCAGAAGGGTGTCAGCGATGACCAGAGACAGGGACAGCGGGCTGTTTCCGCCGTAAATCGTCACCCACATAAGGCCGACCACGGCTGTAGGCACGGAAAATTCCAGCACCATACCCGTGATGAGGTCGTCATTTCCCGGAAAGAGCAGGTGTCCCAGGCCGCAGGCCAGAACCGGCAGCAACACATGGAGCACGCCGAGACAGGCCAGCAGGGGAAAAGGCCGCTTCAGCACCCGGGCCATATCGTGAAAATCCGATTTCAGAGCTCCCGTGAAGGTCATAAAGGCAAACACCAGGGAAACATAAGGCAGCCCATGCTTCGCGACATCCGGAAAAAGCACACCAAAAAGAAGACAGGCCGGTGTAACCAGCGCCATCCATTTTTCTATAAATTGATTAAATTTACTGAGCATATTTCTTTCTTCCTTAATATATATTTTTTATGATACGATGAATCTGGAAAAAAGGCAAGAAAAAAAGACCTCCGGGGAACATCTTCGGCGATATTCCCCAAGGTCTTTTCGTTTTCAGGTCAGATGTCTGCAGATTGCCTTAGCGGCTGATATGGAAAGCTTTTTTGCCCGGATAAACGGCAGACGCGCCCAGTTCCTCCTCGATGCGGAGCAGCTGATTGTATTTTGCAACACGCTCACTTCTGCTGGGTGCGCCGGTCTTGATCTGGCAGGTGTTCAGTGCAACAGCCAGGTCTGCGATTGTGGTGTCCTCAGTCTCACCGGAACGATGAGAGGTAACAGCGGTGTAGCCTGCATTGTGGGCCATCTTGATAGCTTCCAGAGTTTCGGATACGGAACCGATCTGATTCAGTTTGATCAGGATGGAATTTCCGCAGCCAAGAGAAATTCCTTTGGAAAGACGCTCAGTGTTGGTAACGAAGAGGTCATCTCCTACCAGCTGAACCTTGCCGCCCAGCTCTCTGGTCAGCACCTGCCAGCCTTCCCAGTCTTCCTCATCCAGGCCATCCTCGATGGAATAGATCGGGTATTTCTCACAAAGCTTCTTCCAGTGCTCAACGAGCTCTGCAGAAGTATATTTCCTGCCGCATTTCGGAAGGATGTACTCGCCCTTCTTCTCGCCCTTCCACTCACTGGAAGCAGCGTCCATAGCCAGAACGAAATCTTTACCCGGCTCGTAACCGGCTTTTCGGATAGCTTCCAGAATGCACTCGATAGCTTCCTCGTCACTTCCAAGGTCCGGAGCGAAACCACCCTCATCACCTACGGAAGTAGCCAGTCCTCTGGATTTTAAGAGAGCTGCCAGTGCGTGGAACACCTCGGTACACCATCTGAGTCCCTCACGGAAACTCTCTGCGCCAGCAGGCATAATCATGAACTCCTGTACATCTACGGTGTTTGCTGCATGAGCGCCGCCGTTCAGGATGTTCATCATCGGAACCGGAAGACGGTTGCCGTTTACGCCGCCCAGGAAACGGTACAGGGGAATCTCCAGTGCGGTTGCTGCTGCTCTGCAGCTTGCGATGGATACAGCCAGGATCGCATTAGCGCCCAGGTTGGATTTATCCTTGGTTCCGTCTGCTTTCAGCATTGCTGCATCTACTGCATAAATATCAGAAGCATCCACGCCTTTCAGCACGTCGTTGATGACAGTGTTGATATTGTTCACTGCCTTGGATACTCCTTTTCCTCCAAAACGTTCTTTATCTCCATCACGCAGCTCCAGAGCCTCGAACTCACCGGTGGATGCTCCGCTGGGAGCAGCTCCTCTTCCGATGGTGCCGTCTGCCAGATAAACTTCCGCCTCAACGGTGGGATTGCCTCTGGAATCAATGATCTCTCTTCCGATTACTTTTTCAATGGATAAATGTTTCATCTTTATTTCGATCCTTTCTCCATGCACCCTCCCACCCTTGCTCAGGGGGCGGAAGGAGTCTGCATGATTTATTCACAGTAAGTTAGGTTTTTCTAACCATGGTTAGCTTATCATAACTTTCTGTGAAATGCAAGAGAAATCCCGGAACATAATTGAGAAAGTTTGCGTAACAAGTATTTTTGTATAGCAAAACAGCAGCACCATAACGGCGCTGCTGCTTTTTTTACATCGAAAGAACAGATGCGGAATTTCTGTTCTTAAGAAGGAGGTATTGTTCGTGTATATTAATATGCTCGAGATGCATACAATCATAATCATAAATAAAAACTGCCTGCCTACCCATGGCTGACATCTCTGAGACACCTGCGGAATAGTGTCCGATTGGATGTTTGACTTTACTCGGAAGCCCATCTCAAATACCAAGCAGGTTTCCTGACTTACAGATCGTTACACCGGCTCCCCTTCTCACATTTAATATGGGTAATGCAATGGGATCATTGAGCGGTATTCCCTGTTTACAGTGACCGGATCGTCCAGGATTCTCACCTGGTTCCCTCTTCAGACAGTAACTGCGGAATTGTACTGCCTGCACTTGATACTGCAATATTAAATTACACTAACAACATTATAGACTTAAAAAGGGAGGTTGTCAACCCCCCTTTTTCTAATAAAATTGATTCTATTTTGTAATTTTTGCTTTTGTGGAAAGTCCTTTGCTGCGAAGCAGTTTTTTGTAGGTGTTAACTTTGTTCTTCGGTACCTTCACCACCAGCTTTTTGTAATTGTTTTTTCCCATATTGGTGAATGCCTTGCTTCCGATTTTTTTGGAGGTCAGTTTCTGCGTCTGGATCGTAAAGGAAACCATTTTTACGTCATTACAGAAAGCCTTGCTTCCGATTTTTTCTACTCTTGCCGGAAGCGTCATTTTCCGAAGGGAAACACAATTTGCAAAGGACAGGTTTCCGATCGTTTTGACATTTTTGCCAAGAACAACCGTTGTCAGTTTCCCGCAGCCGTAGAAGGCTTTCGAACCGATGGTCGTTACACGGCTTCCCGTTTTAACTGTAGTCAATGAGGTGCAGTTCTGGAAAGCTCCTGCTCCGACCGTGGTTATATAACCGGAAATGGTCACTTTTTTCAAGTTCTTATTATTTTTAAAAGCACCGGCAGCGATGGAGGTCACCCGATAAGTTTTTCCATTGAACTTCACCGCGGGCGGGATCGTAACCATGGAAGCATTTTTATTTTTCAGCTGTTTCAGTTCTACCGTACTTGCAGTTTTCACTTTATAGACATTCTTTGTTTTGCTGTCGGTCTTCACAGTTCCCGGCTTTAAAGCCATATTGGAAGCCGATGGTTTCTGCTCGGATGGTCTCTGACCGGACGGCTTCTGATCCTGGCCGGTGGAAGCGGCTGCTTTGATCTCAAAAGTCAGACGGATGCTTCCGTAATAAGACTCGTTTCCGCTGATCGTCAACTTTGCCGTTCCCACCTTCTTGTTATTGGAATAAGAAAGCCTGTAGTCTTCTCCTGCTTTCAGTGTCTGGCTGCCAAGCTTTACGGTTACAGCCGGCGTGATTGCCTTTCCGGTGTAAGTATAGCTTGCATTGAGACCGCTTACCTTGGCTCCGGAAAGATCGATCTTATAGCGGAGTGCATTTTTCTTCGCGTACTGGACCGCATAGGAATTGTATGGCGCATAGATCGTTCCTGCCATCACATGGCTATAATTGCCAATCCAAAAATATCCTGTCCAGGTGATATCCTCGCCGATCTTTGTCACACTGGCCGGAATGGTCAGTTTTTCCAGATCATCACAGCCGTAGAACGCCTCTTTCCCAATGCTTTTAAGCCCTGGTTCGATCTCGATCTCTTCCAGATTGGTAAAATACGGAAATGCTCTTTCCGGTATTTCCGTGATACCAGAGCAAATGACCACTTTTTTTACTTTACTCTGGATCGCATGCCAGGGACCCTGCTGCGTATAGGAATATCCGCCACCCGAAGAAGCAACCGGAAAGCGGTAGCGATCCTCCGGATCCAGGAAGAGTGCACCGTTTCCATAAACAGTCAGTACGCCATTTTGAAGTTTCCAGCCGACCCCTTCTCCTGCCACATGGTACATTTTCTTAGTTGTATTTCCGGTATTGCTGTCAATGGAATAAAAATCCACCATATTTTTATTGGAGGCATAATAAACGACTTTTTCGCCTTTTACAACCGGCTGACAGCCGCTGATCGGAGCTCCTGTGGTATATTCCTGGCTGATCCGGTTTCCTTTTCCATCAATGAAAACATAATGGAGTGTACTGCCAGCCAGAGTATCCTCTTCCGTTCCGCTTCCTTCTGTCTCATCGTTGTATTCTTCCCAGGAAACCATAAAGCGGTTGTTATTCACCTTTGTGATTTTAACGCCCATAAAGGCTTTTCCGGATTCTGTATAATTGGTCAGTGAAATTACTTTTGTCGCTTCCTCTGTGAAATCATCCAACGGAGTCACGGTAAGATAAATATTCATGGGAAGATTATTTTCTCTTGCCGTGTCATACTTTGTCTGATCAATGGAGGTTCCCAGACCAAGAACAGATGTATCCGAAACTTCCATGTCATCTACGCTGGCATAACAGGGAAGCGCCCAGGAAGAGGTACGGTTTCCTCCGTACTGATACACCGAGATCCGTTTCCACTGCTTTGCTGCCGTATCATACCTGGAAAGCGTCGTGCAGCGAGAACCTTCGCTCTGCTCCAGAAGATAAAGCTGGTTATCTCTCACTTTCACATACTGCGCAAAAGAATGCCAGAGATCATTATCAATGATCTCACCCGTCATGGTTTGCTGATCCACAGCGATCACCAAAAGTCCCTGATGACCCTGGCCTAAAGAGGCATCTACATACCCCTCATGTCCGGTAGCGATATAGAGAATCCCATTGAGTTCCGTCATTTCCACACAGCCATCAAAGGGATAACGTACCTGTCCGAACTCATCACCGGCAATACCGGTAATATGCGCCGTTCCCGTTTTATTCCAGTTCCGGTCATAGCGGATCACACGGATGACTTCCTTTGCGTCGTCTTCTCCCGTATTATTCTGGCCCTCTACCAGATAATAGCCGTCGGAGCCATTATAAAAGCCACCCCAGAGATCCAGTTCCATAGGAATGTTCTTCTTGCTTTTGATGTTAAAATCATTATCATAATATTCAATATAGACCACATTTTCTCTGTAAAAAACTCTCATGTAGCCATCATCCAGGCTGACCAGATCCGAATATCTCTTCAGATAAACTCCACGGTTATCCCAGGCTGTGGGCAGAAGGGTGTCATCTGCTTTCACATTTCCCGCCGGGAAAAACAGGATGCAGAACAGCAGGACCATAAGGATAAAAATATTTTTTTCTCTCTTCATAACTTTCCTCACTGTCAAAAAGGGATGCGCCACCAGGCACACCCCTTCTAAAAATCATTTATGCAAGTGTTCTTGCAGCAGCCTCCACGACATGTCCTACCAGAACAGAGGTGGTAACGCTTCCAACACCGCCGGGAACCGGAGTGATGGCGTCAACGATCGGCTCAACCTCGTCGAAAGCAACGTCTCCGCAGAGTTTTCCTTCTGCGTTTACATTGATTCCTACATCGATGATGGTCTGGCCCGGAGCCACATAGGAAGCATCTACAACACCGGCGCGGCCTGCAGCCACGATCACGATATCAGCCTCTTTAACTACGGACGGCATATCAACGGTTCTCGTATGGCATACGGTAACGGTTGCGTTTTTCTTGATCAGCATCATGGCAGCCGGTTTACCAACTACCAGGCTTCTTCCGACAACAACTGCTTTCTTTCCGGTGCAGTCGATTCCGTAGTAATCCAGAATCTCCATGCAGGCCTGCGGTGTGCAGGGCGGGAAACCTACGTTCTTGCCGGTGAATACGCCGGACATGGAACCATCGGTCATGCAGTCTACATCTTTTGCCGGATCCAGAGCATTCTCGATCACAGACTGATTCAGATGTTTCGGAAGCGGACGGAACAGAAGAACGCCATGGATCTGAGGATCTTTGTTCACTTTGTCGATCACAGAAAGGAGTTCTTCCTGAGAAACGTCAGCCGGAAGAAGGATTTTCTCACAGGCAACGCCCAGAGTCTCACAACGTTTGGTTGCTCCTCTCTCATAAGAGATATCGCTCTCATTCTCACCTACACGGATGATGCAGAGAGTGGGGTTTACACCTTTCCCCTGAAGCTCAGCAACCTGAGCTTTGATCTTTTCATTTAATGCAGCCGTTACTTCTTTACCTAAAAGTCTCTTTGCCATTTTATCTGTACCTCTCTTTTATCTCATTCTCAGCGCAGGCGTGCAGCCACACTCTGATAAATCTCTTCTGCCTTTTTGGTGTATACAGAAAGCATCTCATCTGCTTTCTTGTTCAGTTCATCAGCATACTCACGATTTTTCATGGATTTGGTATTGATGAACACATTCAGGGAAGCGCCCTCAAGAGCTGCTTTACAGAACGTTGCACCAACGCCGGCATCGCTGATCGCCAGAGTAGAACCTTTCTCAGCAAACACTTCGATCAGGTCAATGGCTTCACAGCATCTCTCCATGATTTCCATGGGTACAGAGCAGGCATCTTTGAGAACGATCTCCATGACACGAGCTTTCTCAGCCTTCTCTTCCTCGGTGTTTCTTGGCATACCATATGCTTTGGAAAGGGGCTCGAAGACCTCTGCATCTCTCTCAATGAGATGAAGAAGCTCTTTCTGAAGAGCATCTGCCTTTCCTTTCAGCTCATACATTTCCTCTTCTACATCCGCATATTTCTTTTTGCCGACGGTAAGGCTGCCTACCATGTTTCCAAGGGCAGTTCCGATGGCTCCGACCAGAGCGGAAGCTCCGCCGCCGCCGGGAACGGGTGCTTTGGATGCCAGTACTTCTACAAATTCATTGCAGGGTACAGTTGAAAATCCCATAATTCATACCTCCTGATTTTATAGCTTTTTAGAAACTATCCGGTTTTTCCTGACTGCGAGTTAAAATGTCCCGTGGAATGATCCCGGAGTAATTACAGCTTTTTCATGGTTCCGATCGTGATATCTCCCACCACTGCCATGTCCTCCGCAGAAAATGACAGTGGAAAATTATCGGAGAAAAGGATCTGAGCAGATGGTGGAAACTCATCGTCTCCGGCCCAGAGAATAAACTGGACAAAATAACCATTGATAAACTCAAACTCATAGGAAGCATCTCCCATGGTCAGTTTTTTTGCTCCCATCCGTTCCATAACTGCACAAAAGTCTGCCAGACGATTGCCATAGGAAAAAGCCAGTCTGCTGATACATCGTCCGGTAAACTGCTGAAGATAAACGGTTCCCCAGGGCACCTCACGGTAAGTGAGATACTTTCCTGTGGGAGCCGCCGACACGCCGTTGGCAATCATACGGATCGCCATGATCTTTGCCGGCACACCCTCCAGGATCGCCGCGTACTGGGTGTCGCTTTCATCTGCCCGGCGGACCGCAAAGTCCGGCCAGGAGATGAAAAACTCTTTGCCCAGCATCCGGAGACGGAACTCTTTTTTCTCCTTATCGTAGGGAATCCCGGAGCGCAGAGACGCTGTCTCCGGATCCAGTGCCTGAAACTCCTCCAGATAATGGGTAAAGGGAATCCGTTCTTTGTTATCTTTTTCGTAAGGAATATTCATGTATTACCTCATCTGCTTTATTACACTGTCTTACTGAATACTCGGGAAAAGGCTTTTATCCGTATGAGGCACGAAACAGGCTGCCACAAACTCATCCATATAAGACGGTACATTGCTGAGTTCAATATAGGTCATGTTCTGGGCAATTTCATATACCTTTCTTTCTGCCTCCGTTGAATACAGCATTGCGTATGCACCGGCCAGTGAAGTATTTCCAAGATAATGGTACATCTCCACAGGGATATCCGGGAACATACCAATCTCAATGGCATTGCCCATATTGATGCCGCTTCCGATACCACCCGCCACATAGACATTCTCGATCATGCTGATATCAAAATCACAATAGGAAAGCATCGTACGGATGGCTGAGAAAATAGCGCCCTTTGCACGGATAAAGCTGTCAATATCTGCCTCTGTCAGTTCCACATCCTTGACAGAGCCTGCCTCTTCCTCAAAGGCAATGATATAGCTTCCCATTCCAAACTCATCTCTGCGGATCCGTCTGCCCTCCCGGATGATCTGTCCTTTCGGGTTGATAACGCCGCAGCGGAACAGTTCAGCGATCATATCAATGATACCGGATCCGCAAAGACCTACCGGTTTGGTTCCCGGATCACCGATCACCGAATACGTCGGCTCCAGTGTCTCTTTATCCAGTTTGATGGCTTCAATGGCTCCGTCTGTGGCACGCATACCGCAGCTGATATCTCCGCCCTCAAAAGCAGGACCTGCAGAGCAGGCACAGCTCATCATGAAATCAGAATTTCCGAAAACGATCTCGCCGTTGGTTCCAAGGTCGATAAAGATGGAGAACTCGGGTTTATTCCAGATCATGCTGACAAAAGCGCCGGCTGTGATATCTCCGCCCACATAGCTTCCGATATTCGGAGCCAGAATGATATGGGCATCCGGATTGACCTTCAGACCGATATCAGAGGCAAACAGCGAATTCGTTTTGAAAAATGTGGGAATATAGGGCTCCATACGAACCGGATCTGCATCCACTCCCATCAGAAGATGGTTCATCGTGGTGTTGGCGCCGATGGCGAGACGGTAAACCTGAGCCGGTTTGATCTTCGCGCTGGCACACATATTCAGAATCAGCGGATTTAAAGTTTCTTTGATGATCGCATCCTGAAGCTTCTCTCTTCCACCAGGTTTTCCGGACTCGATGATACGGTTGATCACATCCGCACCATAACGGATCTGGCCGTTTCCGGCACTACCTTTTGCGAGAACTGCTCCATTCAGCATATCAATGATAATGGCGGAAACGCTGGTAGTACCAATATCAATGGCAATACCGGCCACTACGGGCTCTTCTGATGCCGGCAGTACATCATAGACAAACACATCTTTGTCTGTCTTGCGGATGACTGCTTTCACATGAAAATCACTGGCACGGAAAACATGTGCCATTTTCTTGATGACAGAATAAGGCACCCGGATCTTATCCATACCGGTAACCTCTTCCACAGCCCATGTAAAGCGCTCATTATCCGGCATGGTATCATCCAGTGTCGGCGCACTCATCGTTACATCGATAACTTCCAGGTTATTTTTAAGTTCAATACCTACTTCCGCAATCTGTTCTTTCAATTCCTCAAAGATCTTAACCTCTTCCGCTGAGCTTAAGTCTGCCATTTTCATCCGGCTCTTATATGCACTGGCAATATCCGGCACCAGAACTTCCACATCATCTATGATCTTACTGATGCAGGCCAGACGCCAGCCTGCCGCATACTCTTCATCGGAAATATGGCTGGTTTTCTTTGAGTCGAGGGTGCCTCCCATAAGCTTTACCTTGCATTTTCCGCAGGCTCCGTTTCCGCCGCAGGGGGCATCGATAGCTACGTTTGTTTTTCTCGCTACCTCAAGAAGGCTTTCACCGAAAGCAGCGAAGACTGTTACATCTTCGCTGTTTTCAAACTTAAAAGTGACCTTATGCATTTATTACAGCTCCAGATAGGAATCTGCGTACAGGGTGTTTCCTTTGAATACATCACAGGATTTGATGGTCTCCATCAGACGGAGGTCATTCGGGTTTACGATAGCGGAGGTCAGACCCTGCATCATAGCCATAGCTACCAGAGCGGAATCCATAATCGGACGGATGGTCTTCGGCATACCGTTACTGTTGTTGGAAAGTCCGCCGGTGGAGTTCAGTCCCATATCAGCGAACATCTTGATGCACTCAAGAACTTCCATCTGTTTGTCCTGCATTCCTTTAACAACCAGGAACAGCGGATCGAACCAGAGATCCTCAGCTTCCATACCGTGCTCCAGACCTCTCTCCAGAAGCATCTGGCAGTAACCCATACGCTCGTCGTTGTCTTTTGCGATTCCTTCGCCGTTGCAAAGCGCGATTACGATTGCATCGTTAGCAGCTGCCAGATCAATGTTCTCGATTCTTCCTGCAGCATCAGCGGAGTTTACAATCGGTTTTCCTTTGCTTCTGTTGTAAACAGAGATACCAGCCTCGATAGCCTCTTTGTTGGAAGTATCCAGTGCCAGAGGAACGTTATCGAACTCGCCCTG
>ENA-OROU01003174-OROU01003174.1-human-gut-metagenome-genome-assembly--contig:-NODE-3174-length-10800-cov-7.213402_pt1 | contig 10800 bp, 9 predicted proteins | sample MGYA00242131_ERZ509054 | MGnify/ENA primary metagenome ERZ509054 (study PRJEB26280, sample SAMEA2338749) | human gut metagenome | biome: human gut; feature: human-associated habitat; material: faeces... | reverse complement strand
TTTTGAAAATTCATGTATAGAATAATATTTACTCAAAGTATCAACTCCTTTCAATGATATTCTACCCTAATATCTTATAAAACTCAACATGTGCTTATATAATTTTATGATTTATATTTAACTGCTAATAACCTTCTGCCAAAAATCCCCCGCCCTGCGGCGAAGGATTTTTTGATTTTTCAAACACGATCTACGCTTTCAATATCTGTATTTTATCATAGCTCACTGTTATTTACAACGAAAACCGAATTCCCCTTCCACAACCTCCACAGGGAATTTACTTGATTTAAGTCAAGCAGATATTCATAATCCGCTTCGCTACGCATCTCTACACCAAATAACTGCTTCGCAGGGGACTTACTTGATTCGGCTAAAATATTATTCCAGAAGGTAACAACTCGTATAAGCAATCGTACAATCCCCATAATAATACTGTAGCTCATTGGCCTGACAGACCTGTGTTACCAGCATCCCGTAAGCCTCCATCGATGAGAAAGCCTGTTTCGGAAACCTGCATGGAGCATCCGGATAAGTACAGACCTTACATTTCGTACAGCATCCCGCACCAATCGCCAGCATATCCGGATAAATCTCCCGAAGTTTCTTCTCAAATTCCACAAAATACTCCTTATGTCTGGCTTCCGTTTCCATCATTCCCTCGCCATCAAAAACATCCTCCAATTCACCAACTGTCTGAACAATAATCCCATACTTATACTGCCGGACTTTCGCTTCACATTCCTCAAGAGAGCCACATCCCGGAGGACAGCTCCAGCACTTATCATACTTATGACAGGTATCTGCTGCACACATCTGTCGAACCTCCGGCTTCAGCTCAATCGTATCACAATCTAGCAACACCACATGCGAAAACCCCTGCTCCATTCCCATTTGCTCTATTTTTTTTATATCCATAATCTAACCCCTTACTCTCTTGTATAATCTATAGCAACCTCATCAGGCGGATAAAATCATTCACCTGTCTCAAATCCCAGTTCATCAATAAAATGATCCTGAAAATCAGCCGAAGCAGCCAGTTCAACGAATTCAATCTTTCTCACCAGCTCATCCATCTCCAGCATTTCCTTCTCATTCACAAGTGCGATCTTCGCACCCTCACCAGCAGCATTTCCCACTGGCATCACTTTCTTCACAAGCGTCGCCGGAAGCAAACCAATCTTTCCTGCACTGACCGGATCCATATAGTTGCCAAAAGCACCTGCAATATATACCGAACAGATATCATCTTCTGTAATCCCAAGCTGCTCCATAAGCATCTGAATTCCCGCTGCAATCGCAGCTTTCGCAAGCTGAACCTCTCCGATATCTTTCTGAGTCAGATAAACCCCTCTCTCATTACCGTCCCGCTCTGGCGGTACCAGAATAAACATACCTTGCTTCTCCTGTCCGCTTCTCAGCACACCATTCTCATCCAGCATTCCAGCATCCAGAAGACCCGCCACCAGATCGATCAATCCCGAACCACACAAACCAACCGCCGGCTTATTCCCAACAGTTGTATAGTTCCACTTCCCATCCTCATACTTCACATGATCCACAGCCCCGGCCGCGCCACGCATTCCACACTCAATCTTCGCACCCTCAAAAGCAGGCCCGGCCGCAGTAGAACAGGTCACCATCCGCTTCCTGTTTCCCAGAACCATCTCACCATTCGTTCCAATATCGATCATCAGAGAAATCTCTTCCTGCTGATCCTGCCTGATAGCCAGCAGACATCCACAGGTATCCGCTCCCACATATCCTGCAATATCCGAAAGCATGATCAACTCTGCACGCTCCTGCACAGCCAGACCATAATCCCCCGCATTCAGCACCAGCCTCTCACTCACAGCCGGAATATAGGGCGCATGTACCAGCGAAGCCGGAGAAATCCCCAGAAACAGATGATGCATACAGGTATTTCCCACAACACACACCTGAAAAACATCCTCTCTCCTTATCCCTGCATCCTCTGCCAGACTTCCCAACATCTCATTAACCGCTTTCCGAACACACATACTTAACGCTTCTGTTCCATGCTCCAGCGCATAATTCGCCCGCATGATCACATCCGCACCATACTGCACCTGCGGATTCATCCTGCTCTCAACTGCCAGAGTCCTCCCATCCGCACCATCCAGCAAATACCCCGCAATGGTAGTCGTCCCAATATCAAACGCTGCCAGACACCTCCGACCAGCTTCCTTCCTCATTTCCAGAATCCGCCGTCTACTGTAAATCACATACCATTCATCAGAATCCCTGCGCATCCCATACAATTCACCCGCCAGCTTCAGATCCACCTCCATCTGCCCCGGCTCAACCTCACCATCTGTCTCCGCCAGCGTATCCAGCAGCCTCTGCCAGTCCGACCGCTTCTCCCCTGCTTTCGCCTTCTCCAACTCAACCTGAGCCATCCGTAGTCCCGGTTCAAACACAACTTCTCTGTTAAATCCATCCGTCAAAATCTTTTCATTGCCAGCCCTGTCCAATGTCTCCACTACACAAGTCTCACCTTCACCAATCCGCACCTGACACGCTTTAACCACTTCCCCATTAATCTTAACCAGACACTTCCCACATTTCCCCAGACCGCCACAAGGCGCATCCGGCCTCAAACCCGCCCGAATCTCAGCTTCCAACACAGACATCCCGACATTCACTTCTATCTCAATCCCTTCACGCACAAACTTAACCCAAGCCATAAAAACCTCCCACATATCCAATCATCACAACAACCAACAGCCAGCTCAGAAAAATATTTTATTTCATGTGCATTTGCAGGGGTCTTAGATATTCTTAGCTCTCAGAAATCTGCGTTATGAGCAGACTGTATCACTGTCTGAGCGAAGTTTGCAACGGAGCGAGTTTGAGAAGGCTGCTCATGCCTTTAGCAGATTTCTGAGAGGTTAGAATATCTTAGACCCCGAAACCGCACATGAAATAAAATATTTTTCTGAGCGTCCCCTTTTTCCCATTATAACACACTCCAAAAAAATCCCAAAATACACGAAAGGACCACTCCACAGAGCAGTCCCCTCATAATATTTTCATGTTATACTAAACCCGCACTAGCAATCAGATCAGGCCGCCAACTTCTTAGCCAGTGACGCCGCACTAGCCGCATCATCAGAATATCCGTCAGCACCAATTTCCTCAGCAAAAGCTTCTGTAATCGGTGCTCCGCCAACCATAACCTTAATATTACCTCTGAAATCCGCCGCATTCAACGCCTCAACAGTCTCCTTCAGAGCCGGCATAGTAGTAGTCAGCAACGCAGAAAGAGCAATGATCTTAACATCCGGATTCTCTTTATAGCACTCAATAATCTTAGCCGCCGGAACATCGACTCCAAGATCGATCACCTCAAATCCGGCACTCTCGATCATCATGGCAACCAGATTCTTACCAATATCATGAAGGTCACCGGAAACCGTAGCAATGATAACCTTACCAAGTGCACCTGTAGAACCAGATGCCAGATGCGGTTTCAGAACCTCAACACCTTTCTTCATAGCACGAGCTGCAACCAGCATCTCCGGAACAAAGATCTCACCATTTTTGAATTTCTCACCAACTACAGACATCGCACCGATCATACCATCATTCAGAATCGCAACCGGATCATCACCCTCATCAATGGCTTCCTGTACAGCCGGTCCTACTAATTTCGCTTTCCCTTTTTCAACTAATTCCGCAACTTCATTTATCTTAGACATAATCAAATCCTCCTGTTATTTCTCAATTTCAGATTCCAACCACTTAATTCATTTACACAGTTTCTGCAGATTCAACCTACTTCTTCTTTGTTGTACCAATTAAGCCTTCTCTGTAAGCCCCTATATATTCCATACAATAATCATCCAGACCAAGTAATGCTTCTGTTGCATAAACCAGTCCAAGCATATCCTTATTTGTCGGATCCATAATTCCACTGTCCAGTCCTGCATTCATTGCCAGTACCAGGAACCCGTAATTAATCAGCTTACGAACCGGCAGATTAAAGGAAATATTACTGATTGCTGCCGTAATATGAATGGTCGGATACTGCTCACGTACACTTGTGATCGTCTCAATATTCGTTGCAATACCATCCTCAGAAGTACAAAGCATTTCAACCAGCGGATCAATGTGAATCCTGTCCGGAGCAATTCCGTACTCTTTCGCTTTCGCCATGATCTTGTCAAAAACTTTCAGACGGTCTGCTGCACATTTCGGAATACCTGTATTGTCACTCAGCAGCGCAATTACCTGCCATCCCTCATTTCCCGGCTCAGCCATGATCGGGAAAATCGTATCAATCTTATGTCCCTCTCCTGATACAGAGTTAAAAATTCCAGGTTTCTTACAGAACATATAAGCCTGTGCCAGCACATCCGGACTCGGGCTGTCAATTGAGATCGGAAGATCTGTAACCTCCTGGATACAGTCGATCATCCATTTCAATGTTTCCACTTCTTCCGCTTCCGGAACAGAAGCGCAACAGTCAATATAAGTAGCTCCGCTTTCCGCCTGAAGCTTTGCTCTTGCTTTAATAAATTCAGAGTCTCTTTTCGCGATCGCTTCTGCAACGATCGGGATAGAACCATTAATTTTCTCACCAATAATAATCATTTTCAAACACCTCCATAGCATCATCCTCTGCAACACCTGAAATTTCATCTAAATGTCGGACAGATATTTGTATTCCGTTTTGCCACTGACAAATACCTGAGATCAGAACATAATCTGCCATGGAAGCCTTGTAGATTCAGATGCCTTAATTCCAAATTTCTCTTCATTCAGCTTGTCAATGGAATCACAGAGAGATTTATAAACACCCGGATAAACAGAACCAGGGCCACCCTGAGCGATACATGGAATAAAGTATTTGTTTCCACATTCTTCGCAGACACGACGTACCACTGCATCACAATTCTCATCTGTCCAGCCCTCAAAATCAACTGCACGATTTTCGATACCACCCATGAAGCTGATCTTTCCGCCATATTTCCTAATCAGTTCCGGAAGATTATTGGTTTCCATACATCCCTGCCATACATCGATTCCCATCTCAATCATAGAAGGAACCAGTGTTGCTGCGTAACTGTCAGAATGATGGATAACCAGCTCAACGCCATGGCTGTGATAATATCCGTAAATTTCTTTATATGGCTCAAGTAAAAATTCATCAAACATTGCAGGACTCATAAATGTACTGTCCAGCCCACCCCAGTCATCATGATGGAATAATGCATCAGGATGAAGGTTGGAACAGATACCTTCAGCAAGTTCCAGTTCCCACTCTGTCAGATATTTAATCAGATCATGCATTTCATCCGGATTAGTAATATAATAAACCAACGCATTACTGATCTCACACAGATGATGAGTCTGCTCAAATAATCCCGGTGCAACGAAAGCTGCTTTAAATGCCTGTTCTCCGTCAACTGCATCATACTGAGCCTTCACCATATCCCACTGATCCTTGGTAAATTTCAAAGACGGTGCATGTACATAGTCTTTCCAGTCTTCAATATCCTTTACCACGATCTTGTCAGGAGTATGTACAGGAAAAGAACCCGGAACTCCTTTCGGGAAAGTATTGGTTACGCCCCATGCATTTACTACATTTTCCTGTCCCGGCTGAAGCAGCGGGTTTGTAAACATAAACGGATGAAAAAGAAGCTGCACTGCTTCATACTGATTAACAAATCTGTCAGGATTTCCGCCTTTTATAACTTCCAGCATATTCTGTTTCGGTGTTAACATATAATCTACCTCCTCATGCAATATGAAAATCCCCCCACATTCTCACATTGGTTTGTTTAATTTGTCGTTCTCTGTCTCGTTTCTGATAATTTTATTGTAGCATTTATACAATCCAAAATATATAATCAGATATGCGGATTTTTCACGCCCGCATTCCTACAAATTGTATGAACGCATCTCAAATATTGTACCAACAGTAACCGGCAGCCATATAATAAATTTTAAGTCAACCGTAAATACACTTGTAACACAACTCTAAACACTGTATAATTTTGTATATACAGATATCAGATTTTAAAAATCATTTATGCCTGCACAATAAGACTTTTAAACCTGATTTATCTAAATATAAAGAAATACGATTTATATAACAGATCAACAGATTCCGAATGTTTTACAGTAAATATTTAACAGGTGGTGAACGCAATGTTTTCAAAAAAATTATTAATACCTCTGCTATCGCTCAGCCTTCTTGTTACTCCTGCATACAGCAGTCATGCTGCTGAAAATACAGAGGCCGTGGAAACATCCGTAGAAGATCAGGGAATGCTTTCCCCTTCTTCATCTTCAGAGAATTCTGAAAGCGTCTTTAACGGTTCCGGGGCAGGCACATCTTCAGAACCGGTCACAGATGAGAAACTGGAGACAATTTTAAAACAGGTTCAAAGTCAGCTTCCCGCTGAAAACGGAACCTGGGCTGTTTTCATATCCGATCTTGTAAATGGAACCGAGGGCAGTCTTAATGATCAGAAAATGCAGGCTGCAAGCCTGATCAAGCTCTATATCATGGGAGCTGTCTACGAGAATTATGATCAGATAACCGGACAATACGGCAGGGATTCTGTAGACTCCAATCTGTACTCCATGATCACAGTCAGCGATAATGATGCAGCCAATACCCTGACAACTTATCTTGGCGGTGGCGATTCCGCAGCAGGTATGCAGGCTGTCAACAGTTTCTGCCAGGCACATGGCTATGACCAGACTCACATGGGACGTATGCTCCTTGCCAGCAATGAGAATGATGATAACTACACATCTGTAGGAGACTGTGGTCATCTCCTGCAGGAGATTTATAAACAGGATACATCCGGCTACACCCATGCCACTGATATGTTTAATCTGCTCAAGGCACAGACACGCTGTAACAAAATTCCCGCACAGCTTCCGGAAGGAGTCAAAACCGCAAATAAAACCGGAGAACTTGACAACGTGGAAAACGATGCCGGAATCATCTATGATTCCAAAAATGACGTAGTAATCGTATTTATGTCCCAGAATCTCTCAAGCGCCGGTTCCGCACAGAATACGATCGCTACCTTAAGCAGAACGATTTACGATTACTATAATTAAATAATGTACTCTCAGAGTACATTATAAACCAAAGGAGGGATTCACTATGAAAAAAAGAAAAAATATTGCAATTCCCATGATTCTTGCAGCTACGATTGCTGCTGTATCTGTACCCTGCAGCTCACAGATCGTTATGGCATCTGACACTTATCAGGTAGGTGTAAGTAAAGGGTATCTGGCTCTGCGCTCTGCCATGGCTTATGATTCCTCCAACGAGATCGGCGAGCTGTATTCCGGTGATACTGTTGAAGTTACAGAATATACCACCAGTGATTACTGGTACGTCTATTCTCCAAAACTGAACAGATCCGGATACATAAATAACGATTACCTGTATTTCCTCTCATCACAGCCGACAAGTTCGTCCGGTTCTTATACTGTCAGTGTTGCCAAGGGTTATCTGGCTTTGCGTTCTGCAAAGGCTTATGACTCTTCCAACGAGATCGGACAGTTATACTCCGGTGATACTGTAACAGTTTCTGACAGCAGTGATCCTCAGTACTGGTATGTCTATTCTCCGAAACTGAACTTATCCGGCTATGTAAATAAAGATTACTTATATTACAGCGGCGATACTGCTGCCAGTGCACAGAGTTCTTCCGGAGATTCAAGGACTGTCAGTGTTGCCAAGGGTTATCTGGCTCTGCGTTCCGCAAAAGCTTATGATTCCTCCAATGAGATCGGACAGCTGTATTCCGGCGATACAGTTCAGCTTATCGACACCAGCGATTCCCAGTACTGGTACGTTTACTCTCAGAAGTTAGGAAAAAACGGATATGTAAATAAAGATTATCTGATTGGCGGAACAACCACATATGCCACCAGAACAGTCAGTGTTGCTACCGGTTATCTGGCTCTGCGCTCTGCGAAGGCTTACGACTCTTCCAACGAGATCGGACAGTTATATTCCGGCGATACAGTTCAGCTTGTGGATACAACTGATGCACAGTACTGGTATATTTACTCCCAGAAACTCTGCAAATATGGTTATGTAAATAAAGATTATTTATATTAATCTTTTTCGTAACACTATAAACGGTTACGCTTCTTTACATTCACTATATACAACAAAACAGAAAGGATTCACAGTTATGAGCCCCAAACGACAGGTTAACCATAACATTCGTAAACACTTTAACACAATCATTTACAATATTTCACGTTATGCGGAAATTGCTCTTTCTATGGTAATTCTGCTAGTGATCGCACTGGCAGGCTTCCGGCTGATCATGGAGGTTGCAGATACTTCTGTTATGTCCATGGATACAGAATTTTTCAGCACTTTCCTTTCCCAGGCTTTGTCTCTGGTAGTAGGCGTGGAATTTGTAAAAATGCTCTGCCAACATTCCGCACAGACAGTTGTTGAGGTTCTGATGTTTGCCACAGCACGTCAGATGGTAGTCGAACACCTCGGGCCAGCAGAAACTCTTCTTGGCGTACTCAGTATCGCAGTTCTGTTTGCGATCCGCAAATATCTTATGACAGACAACGATGACATGAATGCTCATAACTGTCCGAAGAATACTGAAGAAAATTAAAGAAAACAAAAAACTGCATATCAGATACGATCTGTAAATTCTACCGGTCGTATCTGATTATGCAGTTTCTTTTTATTTCCACATGCTGATAAACGGGCGTCTCAAAAAAAGTAATTTTATATGATATATTCTATAGTTATGGTTATCAGCATGATGGGCGCTTATTTAATAATTACCACTAAAGAACTTACTGTCCTTCGGCAGTTCATAGCCCTTGAAGTAAGAGCCAAAATCAACCTTCAGATAATTGCAGAGGTTGGCAAGCTCAACCATTGTGTTGTCATTTACAGGAATGCCATTCTCTCTGCGCTCTTTTTCTGCAAATACTTCCTTCTCACCATGAGTATAAATCTGCTCTGCGCCTTCTGCCTTTGGACTCTGACGAAGAGTTTCCAGATATTCGGAAAAATGCGCCCTGATATCATCGGCATTTCCGAAGATTGCGGGATCAATGGCAGCAAATCCATGACAGATACCTGTCTTGTCTTTAAATGTACAGCATTTATCAGAAGTAACACCCATGGAAAAGATGGAACTGAAAATCTCGCAGAGCATTCCATAACCGTAACCCTTATGACTTCCGTTTACCTCTTTATTACCACCAAGTGGCATGATTCCGCCGCCCTTCTTGGCAACAATATTGGCAAGTACATCCGGGGCATCTGTGCTTTCCTGACCATTTGCTCCCAGAGCCCAGCCCTGTGGAAGTGGTTTTCCCATCTTATTATACATTTCCAGTTTTCCTCTGGTAACTACTGTTGTGGAGCAGTCAAAAAGGAATGGATAAGGTTCTGCCGGCATTGCTACTGCAATCGGGTTGGAGCCCAACATTGCCTTACGTCCAAAGGTAGGTACCATGATCGCTTCTGAGTTCGTGCATGCCATTCCAAGCAGCCCCTGTTTAGAAGCCATTTCCGCATAATATCCTGCAATACCGAAATGATTGGAGTTTCTTACAGATACAAATCCAACACCTGTTTTCTTCGCCTTCTCAATAGCTTTCTCCATTGCAAAATGGGAAATCAGCTGTCCCATACCGTCATGTCCGTCGATCACTGCTGATACAGGTGTCTCAAATACGACCTCAGGTTTCGCATCCGGATGGATGGTTCCCTTCTCAATTCCTTTATCATATCTTACCATTCTCTGCATTCCATGGCTTTCAATCCCGTACAGATCTGCGGTAAGCAAAACATCCTTGATGATATTCGTCTCTTCTTCATTAAAACCAAATTTACGAAATACGTCGTGGCAAAAAGTATTTAATGTGTCATAACTCCATTTTACATATCCCATAACTGTAAAATCCCTCCATTCAAGTATTACTCATTTCGTTTTTGGTATTACCAATTTGTTAAGTTGATTATACCACTCTCATTTTCAAAGTGCAATACGTTTTTTATTTTTTTCAGTATTTCTTATGTTACTGTATTACTGTTCCCTGGTAATATCCCGAGGCATGCAAGCCAAAATGTTACCGTCCACTCCGTTCACAGTAACATTCATTCCAGATTGCCTGTAGCAATTGGACATCTTCTCTTGTTTTTCTAAAACTGCCGTAATATACTATGTACAGGCAATCCTGCCTGCAGGATTGCCTGCTCATTTAATAAATAATAGATTACTGCTCACTTCCGCACCTGTAATATATTTCACAGAACAACTCTGCGGCGGCAGTAACAGAAAAGGAACATTACTATGATTCAGGATATCGCACCACACACTTACCATAACGAATACAAACCTTCTGCCCCGGATAAGAACAGTTTTATCCTTGCCTACGAAAAAGGCAGTATTCTTCTTCCACATCAGGAACGGGAAGCAGATATTTATTTTCCACGTTTTCAGGATCTGGAGGAAAAAGTTTCAGATCTCTACAGCAAGTATATTTATCTGTTTTCTATCGATGATCAGCGTTTCTATCTGATTCCGGAATTGGATACCACCCTTCTTCCAGATTACGAATTCCAGGATATACGAAATCTTCGGACAGCCCGGCCACAGCATCTGGCATTTGCAGGAGTTACAGGACATCAGCTTTTCCAGTGGTACAGCAAGCGCCGGTTCTGCGGCTGCTGTGGAAAGCCAATGCTGCACAGCCAAAAAGAACGTATGATGGAATGCCCTTCCTGCGGCAATCAGGAGTACCCTGTCCTGT